>ENA-OPCY01001808-OPCY01001808.1-human-gut-metagenome-genome-assembly--contig:-NODE-1808-length-11389-cov-1.467531_pt1 | contig 11389 bp, 18 predicted proteins | sample MGYA00241568_ERZ501487 | MGnify/ENA primary metagenome ERZ501487 (study PRJEB25962, sample SAMEA2042574) | human gut metagenome | biome: human gut; feature: human-associated habitat; material: faeces... | reverse complement strand
CCCTCTCATCCAGAGCATTTTTTTTCTTTTCTAAGGAATCTGATAACGACTGTAACTGCGCACCACGTTCATCAAAAAGTTTTTCACGACGTTGATACTGTTCTTCACGCTCCTTATAGAGCTGATTCATTTTTTCAGCAAGACTACTCTGTGTTGTTCTATCTTCCATGACTACATGTCCTTTCTACGGGTCTGAGACCCCATAATTTCCCCACTTGCAACTTGTTTTTTAATAAGAATTGCCAAGACACTTCCGCTACCTATGAAAAAAATGGCAAAAAAATAGAAATGGGTAACATCCGCCGTATCAACCGGCTCGGCATGTATAACCATTTCTTTTGTTGGGGAATCAGCATTTCCGTCTGATTCTTTGTCTTCTAAAATCTCATTTGAATCCAACTCAGCTTCTTTTTTAGTAGAATCTGTGTTGGCACCATTTTGTGATGTGTGAATGTTTGAGTCTGTGTTAATCATTGACACCGATTCGTGCTTTTCAAAATCTTCCTCTTTTTCTGGAACTTCTGGAGTTGACAGTCTCGGATAAACTTTATATATATTCTAGTATAGATATTTCCACGGACGATGGTCGTGTGAGAGCTATCAAGATTCAAAACTATACACAAGGGGTTCTGAGTGTTCGCGACCTTGTGGAGAGTTTAATTGCCCAGGCTGAGACCCAGAACTCCCGCCTGGAGGAAGATAAGGAATAGGCAATATGAGTGAAATAGAGAATGGAAACCAGGAAGCCACTGCTCCCACAGGGAACTCGGTGGATGACATCCTGGCAACATTTGACCTAGAGTTTGGTTCGGAATCCCAGACCCCGTCTCAGGACAATTCCTCCTCTGAAGGAAACCCTGAGAATTCTGGGGGAAACTCCGAGCCTTCTAGCCCGGCATCAGACACCTCTTCGGAGAGCTCTGGTTCTACAGGTGCTGAGTCCACTGACTCAAACGGTTTAACCAGTTCTACAGCTACTTCTCCTGTAGAGCCCACGAGCACCACCCAAGAGGGAGCGGCAGGACAACAGCAGGGAACCCCCAATGGAACCCCTGCCGCCCCTGCCCCGTCTGATGCTGAGCTTAGAACTTTGATGATGCAGATACTGCAAAATCAGCAGAACCTGCAAAGTCAAAAAGAGCCGAAAGGGAAACCCAACAAAGGGGAACCTGAGGAGGACGAGGACACCAAGGTATTTGCTGAGCGGAAACCTCAGGATTATACCTACAGTATTTCTCCTAAGCTCTATGCTGGCTTATTTGGCCAAGACGCAACTGAGGAAGAACGGATTGCGTGTTTACAGGCTTTTGCCTCGGGGATTTCAATGACTGTTCACAACAACATTCTGAAGTCTCTGGGCTCCTGGACGAAGGAACAATTCCAGGCTATTCCACGTGCGGTGGACTATCTGGTATCTCGCAGGGAAAAGGAAACCTCCTCCCGGAACACTATCCGAGAGGACTTTTTCAAGACTTTTCCTGAGCTCAACAAACCTGAACTTACTCCCATTATTCGGAGTACCATCCAGGGTGTTGCTCAAGAAACAGGTGCCAAGGTCTGGAACGCCCAGGTGAAAAATCTCGTTGGTCAGAGGGTTAAACAGCTCCTTGCGGCATATGCTCAGAGTGCTGGTTTTGTTCCCACCCCTGCGAAGAATCCACCTGCCCTGACTCCGGCGAGTCCTGCCCCTGCAAAAACCACAACCCTAGACCCGAACTCCACAGATGCAATTTTGGATGTTTTGAATTCTGATTATTAATTTTACTAAGGAGAACCAAAAATGGCTATTACTGGCTTAAGAACTACGGAGAATTTCAGTCCCGCTGAAGTTCGTCCTAAGGACTGGCGAGAGGGCATCCTCCTCCAGTACCCGAATGGAGAGTTTCCGCTTTTTGCGCTGACCTCTAAGATGAAGAAAGAATCTGTAACTGACCCGGAATTTAACTGGTTTGAAAAGCGCCTTGACGCGCGTCGCCTCCAGGTAAATGGTGCAGTTGCCTCGACAAGTACCGAGGCTGTTACTGTTGCTAAGGACGCCAAGGTTGTTGTCAAAGGGACGCTGTTGTACAACGAGGCTACCAAGGAAATCCTCCAGGTTGAAGCTGACCCGACAACGGATACGAGCTTGACTTTGACTCGCGGTGTTGCAGGCTCGACCGCCGTCAACATTGGGGATAAGAATCAGCTCCTGGTTATCGGCACGGCTTTTGAAGAAGGCTCCTTGCCGCCGACCGGACAGGCCTATGACCCGTTCAAACGGTATAATTATACTCAAATCTTCCGTCGCACGCTGGAAATGACTGGCACGGCTAAGGAAACGGAACTGAGAACTGGGGATGCTCTGAAAGAGGCCAAACGTGAGGCGCTGGAATACATCTCCATTGATATTGAGCGTTCGTTCTGGTTTGGTAAGAGATTCCAGGATACGTTCAACGGTAAGCCAAGACGCTTTATGGGTGGTATTCTGGACCAGCTTCCTGCAGAGAATATCTTTGATGCCTCGGCTAAAACGGATGGTGTGAGCTATGATGACTTGGAAAGCTGGATGAAAGACCTCTTCAAGTATGGCTCATCTGAGAAGATGGTGTTCTGTGGGGACTTGGCCCTGTTGACCATTCAGAAAATCATCCGTCAGTCTGAGGGTTCAACGTGGCGCTGGGAACCGAGCACGAAAGAGTATGGTATGACGGTATCTCGTCTGACTACTCCGTTCGGTACGCTGGTCTTCAAGACCTGCCCGCTGTTCAGTCAGAGTACCTCCTCCGGCCTGGATACGGATTCCCCGGTCTATGGGTTTGACTCCTATGCGTTTGTGTTGGATATGGCTCACGTTAAGTATGTCTACCTGCGCAACCGTGACTTGAAGTACGAACCGAACTTGACCGAGGTCGGAATGGACGGTGAAAAGTCTGGGTATATTGCCGAATGTTCTATCAAGATTGAACAGTTGGAAGACCACGGACTTATCAAGAACCTGGCCAAAGCCAAAGAGCGGGTTTACAAGACCGAGGCTGTTGGTGGTACTACCCAGGGCGGTGGCACTGGCGCCTAATTCCGGTTTGATTTGAAGCCCTGAGGTTCGTGAGGCCCAGGGCTTCTTTTGTGTTTTCATTTGGAAAGGGGACGGCTTATGTCTGATATAACTTGGCAAGAATTCTTTGATATGGTGTTGCTTGAGGCAAACAAGGGAGATACCCTGAAAGAGGTCATCCCGGGGAAGGTTTTCCAGGCTGTCCGCTCATTGGAACAGAACTGGAGTTATAAATGGAATGAAAAGCTTCTGGAATTTCAAATTGACCAGACACTGGACAACCCCAACATTCTGGAACTTCCCGAGGACTTCAAGTCGGTTATTACCCTGAATATCTCAACCTCGGACTTCTCCTCCTGTATGGATACTCTCCAGGCCCTTGACCCGGAAAGCTTTGCCCTGAGTGGTGGAGGTTCGGATGCCTGGGGATATTGGATTCAGAATGTTCGGTGGCTCTGGCTCCCGAATGGTATTCAGGACAAGACTCGAGGGTTCCTATGGTACAATGCTTTCACGCTGAAAAGTGAGATGTCCGGGGAGAGAACCTCACCTATTCTGAAGTATGGCCAGGAAGCTTTGCTTGGGTTGACTATGCAGAACCTCGCCGCTTTTTGTCGAGAGCCCGCCTGGAGAGAACTCTATGGCCCGCTGACAGAACTCGGTATCAAGACTCTGCACGTTGCAGATGCTGAACTTCGCCGAGCCACGGACACTGGAACGTTTGGAGGTTTGGATGGCTGAGACGGATAAACCTTGTAGCCCTTGGGACCCCATTGATCCTAAGGGCTTTTCCGGGAGGGAGATTGGAAAGACTTCTGGGTTTCCAGTGCTTGTGAACCTGCTTCCCGGCACGGATACGAGCTGGAGAAATACTCAGGCTGACCTTCCACATTGCTTTTCAGAGGAGCAGAAAACTGAGTATCTGAGGTGTATTGACAAGCCGGTCTGCGTGGACGAGGGGCTTTTCAACATTACAATGGTTCTGAACAGGGATGACTTTGTGGGCTGGTTCAGGACCGAGACCCGGGTGCAACGGATTCTCAGGGCACTGGCCAAAAGTGGATTCTTGGCGGATACTCAACAAAGTCTGTTGACTTCCCTGAGGGACTCTCTTTTTGGCTCAGAAACCCTGGACCTCAACACCGTGCACTACCTCTACGGGCAGACTGAAATGAAGAATCTTGACAGCGTGGTTCTTTCTACCTATACTGAGCTCAGTGATGGATTGAAAGGGAAAGAAAGCTTTGTGCTTTTGGGTACTAAGGATATCCGTGAGGCGGCCAGGATTGTAGCAGATTACTACACAATGGCCAAGCAGATTATTGAGCAAGGGGAGGGGATAGAGGTTGGGGACTTGATGAAAGCCCTGCAGACTGTCAAGCCGGAGGCCAGGGTTAATGCCAGGGAAAGTTCTATCTGGATTTCCCTGCTGGAAAGAGGTTCTGAGAGGATGACCTGCGGGGCATCAAAGGGTTTAGTCCTCCAGACCGCTTTTGTTGAAAGCCTGCTTGCCAGGGGACTTTGCCTACTCCGGGTGTCCAAGCCAATTTCCGCTCGGGTGCTTTCCTCTGACATCCTACAAACGTTTCAACAAATTAAATCAACAGCTACCTGTAAGATTTCCACTGAGCTGCTTGTCGCTTTCGGCTATGGAATTTCAGGTTATGGTATAGGAGAATATGGGTTATGAAAAAGAATTCTGTAAGTTGCTGTGGCACTCTTGAAGCTATTGACCTGAAGACAGGGGAAACAGTTTTCAAAGTCCACAATATGTTTGTGCAAACTGGTTTGAATGAAATTGCCAAGTTTGTCTCGAAGAAATCTCCCACTGCACCGAGCCACATTGCAGTTGGGACTTCCAACGTTGCGCCGAGTTTAGCGGATGTAGGCTTGAAAGGTTCCCAGCTCGCAAGGATTCCCTTTGAGAAGGTTGAACAGACCAACGGCACGGTGAAGTTCACAGCCTCTTTTGGGGCTGGTGTTGGCACTGGTATTTGGGAAGAAACAGGGATTTTCACGGCTGCTAGTGGTGGTATTCTCTTCAGCCGTGCGGTTACGGGAACCTATACTAAAAAGGACAAGGATGAAATTAAAATCATTTGGACTTATCAATTCAACGATGCCTCTGCGGCATAAGGAGGAAAGATGCACAGAACTGTTACTGGTAAGGTAGAGGTCTGGGAGGGGCCCCTGTGAGAGGAAGCTCCTCGCCCGGGGTGCTAACAGGGTGGTTACTGGTGGGTTGGTGCTCTTGGCGCAGAGAATCATCGAGGGGAATACCGTGAAACTTCCCTCGGAATTTCGCCTAGGAGACTCTGCTGCCATCACGACCGACTCGATGACTGGCCTCCAGGGGTCTACGGTTGCCACGATTCCCTGCACGGTTAGCCGGCGAGGCAATGTGCTTTCCTGGGTAGGCACATTTACCTACACCGGTCAAGGTACTAAGGACTGCCTGGAGATTGGGCTTTTTCAATCCCAGGCAGATGGCAATACTATGCTGGCACGGTTCTTACCTCTCCAGCAATTTACAATCAAGAACGGGGTTCCTATTCGGGTAACCTGGGAAATTAAAGTAGGAGAATAGAAGATGGACGGATATGAGAAGACTCCCACGCTTGGGCTAAATAAGCCTGAAAAAGGGGACTTTGACTGGGATTTACCTTTGAATGAAAACTGGGATATCCTTGACAGGGTTGGTGGTGCTCAGCTCCCGCTGTTGGCTACCATTGATTTGGACTATAAGCTCTCTGGGGATGCGGCTATTGGCTGGGCATTGGCAGGGTCAACGCTGAGCGGAAATACCTATACCTCGCTCTGGAGTGCTATGAAAGCGGCCTATGATAGAAGTACTGCTGCGAATGAAACACATTATAATAAAACCTACTCGGTGAGGACTGATGCTGTTACTGGGTGGAGATTTGTTACTGATGACGTACATGATAGTGCGTGTAGCGCCATTGGTGATTCCTTAGGGCACGTGTTGAATACTAGTGCAAAAACTATTCGCCTTAGAACTAGCTGGCAAGCTTATGATTTACCTACACACGATACTAGATTCATAGGTCGAGTGCTAGATGAAACCCTGCCTAATGTTAAAGGAGAATTCTATGTTTCCAATGTGACTCAGGATGTTAATGGGCAACAAGCTGGTGCTAGTAAAACAAAAGGAATGTTTAAGTTTACTCAGTCTGGTGGTACCGCAGGTGCTGCGTGGAATCCAGCCGGTGGTATCTTTACACTGAATGGAAGTACCCTTAATACTAGTTATTCAGGTGTTTCCCCCTATAGAGATAACGCCTGGGTTCGCCCGCAAAGTAAAAACCTCCTGCGCTACTACAAGGTAGGTAACACCATTACCAACGTGGAGAACATTGATGTTGGAAATGTACTAAATGAATTGCAAGCTTTATCTGTTAATTCTGCAAATGTAAGCTTAAGTAATATTAATGCAACAGGTAAAGCAAATACAGTTGATTGGAACAAGCCCAATTATAAAGCTGGAGTAGCAATGACTTCACCTTATACAACACCTAGGGCAGGCTTTATAATTGGTGTTCATAACCTTTCAGATAATGGATTTAGAAGTTTGACAATAAATAGTGTTGAAATATATAATACAAAATCTGGTGCAAGTTATTTATCTGGACAATCTGCAGGTTTTTGTTATCCTGTTGCTAAAGGTGATATAGTTTCTTGGACTAACTTTAATAAGATGACTTTTTATCCAAATAAAGGAGCCTAAAAATGTTGAAATATGCAAAAGTAATTGATGACCAGACTAAACTTTGCGAGGTTGGTCTTGGTTCAGACTCAGAATTCTATCTTTCTATTGGAATGACTGAGCTTGATGTAGAACAAGCCTATGATAATAATTGGTATTTAACAGGTTATTGCCCAACTCCGCCACTGGCTGACCTCAAACTTGCCAAACGTGAGGAAATCAATCGTGCTCGTGATGCTGCCGAACAGGGTGGTTTTCCCTACCTTGGCAAGACTTTTGACAGTGATACCATCTCGTGCCTTCGAATTTCCTGTGCAGCCCAGTCAATGGAATTGGCTCCCTCAAGTTCTACTATCACTTGGACCTGCCAGGATAATAGCACCATTGATTTGACTCCAACAGATTTGAAAGGTTTGGTTGCTACCTTAGCGATGCATTCAAATGCCTGCCACGAAAAAGCTACAGCGTTGAAAGAAAAAATTGAGGCTGCACAAACGGCTGAAGAGCTCGCTGCAATTACGTGGGATTCTCTATAGATTGTGCTTGCATAGGGCAAGTATTTTTATTAAATTATTATGTAGTTTAAAATCAATCTAAAGGAGATAAATCGTGAGTATAGATAATAGTTCTCAATCCAATCCTAACATTTCAATTCAGGCCGGTGGACAAACACCAGTGGAACCTCTTGTTGTTGGTAATGCTAATACTATTTGTAGAGTTCTATGCTTCTTTTGCTTGATTATTATTCTCTTGGCTTTTTGGCTAGGCATGACTGTTGGTGACCTTAAGTCTAGAGTTTCATTCCTCGAGGATATTGTTATCAATGGTGTTTATACAATTTCAACTAATAAATAGGGAGATAGCCTATGGTTGATAAATTAAAAGAGTTTGATGAACGAATACCAACGCTGAAAGAGGACCCAGCTGAGGATGATAGGATTCCTCGGATTAGAAAGAATCCAGGTACTTTTCCAACATCTAAGGGTAAATATTCTGGACGAAAGTTTGGAGGCTCAAAAGGGTCTGCACTTGGCAGGCTGTATGCCAAACAAAAAGGAATTACAATTCAGCGCAATGTTGATGAAACCTGAGGACCTCAATGGGAAGCAAATACCAACCTGGACTTGACAGCACCAAGGCTAAAGAAAGCCTCCTTGGGTGAAATAACCGAGGTACTCGAGAAAAGTGGACTATCCAGAGTCAAGATGGATATGATTCTTCGCCGGTATTGTAATGAACAGCGGCGACTTCACGCCTCGACAGACCTAGGTATGAGTGAATCCTCACATAGGCATAAAATGACTGAAGCCTTGAATCGACTCAAGGCAACATTAAAATGGCTCGGGCTGATTGATTAGGGCTGGGTAACGGAATTGCATTTGGAAATGCGCCGTCCCAGCCCTCTTTTTATGTCCAGGTCAAATTCTCTTTGGACTGTTGACCTTCTGGGCCTTGCACATATTTTCCACAATATTGACACAACAAAATCTAATTTTCGTGCCATACTTTTCTTGTAATAACAAAGGAGGCACAAATGTTTAATCTTCAATCTTTAGTAGCTATGGCCTCGCAGGCTATGCTCAAGAAACTTATCTCTTCAGACTCAATGTATTCTCAGTGGAACACCTTTTGCAGGAAGTGGGGACTTCCGCAAACCTCGCGGGCAGAGTTTGACAACCTTGTCAGCCAGTTTAATTCAACTCCAGCAGACCAAAAGATGGCCCAGCTCCAGAATGCAAACCCTGAAGCTTTTCAAAAGTTCCTGGGTGGGATGTTGAACAAGTGAGCCCTGAGTTATTACTCCTGATTAACTCTTTTCTAGGAGAAAACTTATGACTGAAAACTATGATGGGTTCGGCGGTTCTGGAATCTTCTTTGCCTTTTTGATTTTCGCCTTGTTCGCCTTCGGTGGCAATGGTGGCGGTTGGGGCTGGGGAGGCCGTGGAGGCGCCCTGGGTGGTGCTGGTGCTGTGATTGCAGATAATGGAATCAACTCCCAGTTGGATAACATCCAAGCTCAGAACTTCTACAATTCCCTGAATAATGGTATTGCAGGTATTCAAAGTGCTTTGTGCCAGGGCTTTGCAGGTATCAACCAGACGGTTAATAATACCGCCGCGGCTGCTGCTCTGCAGACCTCTGCTCAGACCCGCGAGATTGTAAATGCCATTGTAACTGGTAATGCAGCCCTCTCCAACAAAATTGACCAGAACACGATATCTGCCCTGCAGACCGAGAATGCTCGCCTGTATGCAGATAAAAGCAATTTGCTCCAGTCAATTAACTTTGGCGAGAGATTCTGTGGACTTGAGAAACAGCTGGCGGCTTGTTGCTGCAGCACGCAGAATGACCTTAACCTCATTCTGTCCAAGCTTCCGACAAGTGGAACTGCGGCTGCGTAAATTTATATCAAAGGGGCTGGTGTTACCTTTCAGGCCAGCCCTGAATTTCAAGGAGACCTATGATGGGATGGTGTAGAGAACTATGTGAGTTTGCCAGGGAAAAGAAAGTTGAAACTTCTAGGCATCTCGCAATGATGGAAATACTGGCCGAGATGGCTGAGATGGGATATGAAAGTAATCCTGGGCACTGGGAACACAAGCGGGAAAAGGCCGAGAGTTTAATCTACGGGTATCACTTTACCAAGGACGGTGCGGAAAAGGCAGTGGCTCGGATGAAGAACAAGGATGGAAGTTCTGGTGCCTATTGGACTCTTGAGGATGTTGAAAAGGTTGCGGCCTCGATGGGCATAGATTGGGGATGTAAGAACTACAACATCTATGACCTTTATTATACGCTGAATATGGTGCGGAGTGACTACTATAAGGATGGTCAGGCACCTCAGTATTATGCCGACCTGGCATTTGACTTCCTTGAGGATAAGGATGCTCCCGAGGGGAAGGCTAAAAGATATTACCTTGCTATGCATTGTGCAGAATAATCAGGAAACCCTCCAGCCTGATTTAAGAGCCTGTTGATTTGAATATTGACAGGCTCTTTTTCTTGCTCCACGATAGGGGAGAAAGGAGATTCTAAGATGATTGATGCTTTACAATTTTTGATTGCAGGTTTGGCCGGTGGCTTTCTCAGGAGATTGTTTGGTGGGGGCTGGAAAGAGGTGCCCCTCCTGAGTTCTCGCGGTGTGCAGACTGTGTTGATGGTAGCCGGGATGGGACTTTGCCTAGGGCTGGATATGACCAACATAGCTCTGGGGATTCCAATCCTTCTTTGGTTGCAATTCCAGTTCTGGTCTCGCGGACACGGATGCTGTTTTGACCTCGGCAGGGGAGAAGAACCTGACCCTAAGACCGTGGAACGATATAAGGAGAGATGGTATCACTATCCCCTGGATTGGCTCTACTCTAAGGTTGGTGTCAAGCCCTATGACTTTTGCTATGATTTTCTCTATATGTTCCTCAGGTATTCCTGCCCAATGCTCTTAGTGGCCCTCATATTAAAGGACCCTATGTGGCTCCTTATAGGCTTGCCCATTGCTAACATCTACGCCTTTTGTTGGTCGCTGTTTGAACTTTCCCCCTGGGTTGCAAATGTCCTGCCCTCCCCATTTAACCGCTCCACAGCCTTGGCGGAATTCTTCTCAGGGTTCTGGGTTTTCGGGTGGTTGACACTCTGCTCAATTCCATCTTGACAGGTAGGCCTTTTTCCACTATTTTGGAATAAAAGAGGGAGACAACTATGCCAGGATACTTGGAAATAATTTGGTCGCTAAATGCAATTTTACTTAGCTGGATACTTTCGCGGTATTTTGCTCTGCGCAAGGAAATCCAAATGATTAACCTTAGCTTAGTCAAGAACTATGCCACAAATGAGGCGATTGAGAAACTCATAGGGAATCAGAACAAAATGCTCGAGACCCTGACTCAAATTAAGATTGACCAAGCTACCATTTTTGAGAGGATTGAACGATTCCATGCAGAGAAGAAAAGAACCATACAAACTGAGTCAGAAGAGTAAGGAACGACTAGTTGGCGTTGACCCTAGATTGGTTGCCCTCATCCACGAGGCCCTGCACTATGTAGACTTCTCGGTGATTGAGGGGCTGAGAACTGAAGAAACTCAGAAGACCTACGTGGCTACTGGGGTGAGTAAAACCCTCAAGTCTAAGCATCTCGAGGGCCTTGCTGTTGACCTCTATCCCTGGCCTTACCCTAAGACTCGAGATGGGATGATTGACTCTGACTCGAACGCTTGGAACGTCCTGGCTTTCTATCTGGGCTATTGTGCCGGGAAGCTAGGACTTAATATAACCTGGGGTGGCACGTGGAAGTCCCTCGTTGATAAACCCCACTTTGAACTGGAGGATTAGAATGTATGAATTTTTTAGTTACGTTTCTGAGAACTTTGAGCCTCTTGCTACTATTATTGGTAGTGTGGTGGTTGGTAGTTCTGCTCTTTGTGCCCTTATTCCAGGTGCTGGCTGGCTGAAAAAGCTGCTGGCTATCCTGGCCCTCAACGTGCGCAATGCCACACCTGAGGATATTGCCAAAGGGAAGAAAGCTGTTGACCTTGCGAAAGAATTAACCAAACCAGAGGAAAAGAAATGAGTGAAAGGTTAGTACGAATTGACGAGCTGGCTTCAGGCTACACGCCTGACTTACCCGACCAGAAGCCTA
>ENA-OPCY01001799-OPCY01001799.1-human-gut-metagenome-genome-assembly--contig:-NODE-1799-length-11440-cov-1.953711_pt1 | contig 11440 bp, 8 predicted proteins | sample MGYA00241568_ERZ501487 | MGnify/ENA primary metagenome ERZ501487 (study PRJEB25962, sample SAMEA2042574) | human gut metagenome | biome: human gut; feature: human-associated habitat; material: faeces... | reverse complement strand
GGTGATATCGTCTCTCTTGACCTCGCGCTCGACGAGCGTGCTGTCGAGGATAACTATTCCGCCGGGGACGACGCTGTCTATGAACTTGTCATACGACGGGCCGTTCATTGCGACGAACACATTCGGAGTGACAACGAGGGGCGAGCAGATGGGGTCGGACGAGATGCAGACGCTGCAGTTTGCCGTGCCGCCTCTCATCTCGGGGCCGTAGGACGGAAGCCATGAAACTTCCTTGCCGTCGGTGAGTCCCGCATAGGCGATGACCTTGCCCATGAAAAGTATACCCTGACCGCCGAATCCGGCGAGAAGTGCGTTCATATCCTTCATTTTGCTTCCTCCTCTGCTGTCTTGTCCTTATAAACGCCGAGCGGATAATAGGGAAGCATATTCTCTCTGAGCCAGCCGAGCGCGTCAACGGGCGAAAGTCCCCAGTTGGTGGGGCAAGCCGAAATGACCTCGACTATAGAGAAGCCCTTGCCGGCAAGCTGAGTCTCGAAAGCCTTTTTAATGGCCTTCTTCGCTCTGTTTATGTTCTTGACGCAGTCAACCGAAACGCGCTCCGCATAGGCGGTGCCGTCGAGAGTCGAGAGCATCTCGCAGACTCTTACGGGATAGCCTGCGGTCTTTATGTCTCTGCCGTAGGGCGTGGTCTGAGTGACCTGACCGGGCAGCGAGGTGGGAGCCATCTGGCCGCCTGTCATGCCGTAGATAGCGTTGTTGACGAAGATAACCGTGATGTTCTCGCCGCGGGTCGCGGAGTGAACGGTTTCGGCGGTGCCGATAGCGGCGAGGTCGCCGTCGCCCTGATAGGTAAACACAACGTCCTCGGGCTTTGCGCGCTTAACACCCGTTGCTACAGCCGGGGCGCGTCCGTGGGGCGCCTCGATCATATCGCAGCCGAAATAATTATATGCCATAACGGCGCAGCCGACGGGCGCGATGCCGACGGTCTTGCCCTCTATACCGAGCTCGTCAATGCACTCCGCAACAAGACGGTGGATTATACCGTGAGTGCAGCCGGGGCAATAATGGGTAGGCACATCAAGAAGCGCCTTGGGTCTCTGAAATACGATTGCCATTATTTTTCGCCTCCTGCAAGTTTTTTGATATTTTCAAGGACTTCGGCGGGGGTCGGAATTATTCCGCCCGTGCGTCCGAAGAATTCAACGGGTCTGCTGCAATCGATAGCGAGCTTAACGTCGTCGATCATCTGACCCATGCTCATCTCGACGCAGAGGAAAGCCTTTGCGTGCTCCGCAGCGTCGCGCATTGCCTGCTTCGGGAACGGCCAGAGGGTTATCGGGCGGATAAGTCCCGCCTTTATGCCCTGCTCTCTCGCTTCGCGGACAGCCGCCTTTGCGACACGCGCCGACGCGCCGTAAGCAACGACGACATACTCGGCATCGTCAACCATATAGCTCTCGCTCATGGGCTCCTTCTCTTCGATAACGGCATATCTTGCAAAGCGCTCTCTGACGAGGCGCTCGAGATCCGCCGCCTGGAGATAGAGGGAATTTACTATATTGTGCTTGCGTCCGCCGTTGTGGCCGCAGGCCGCCCAGGGCTTTTCGACGCTCGAACCGCCGCTTCCGGTTGCCGCCCAGTCTTTTTTTGGAAGTTTTTCGATATCCTTCATTTCGGGCAGTTCGACCGCTTCCATAATCTGACCGAGCATACCGTCGGCAAGGATCATCGCGGGCATACGATACTCGTCCGCCTTATCGAAGGCTCTGCCGACGAGATCGACCATCTCCTGAACGGAGCTGGGCGCAAAAACGAGAATATGCAGATCGCCGTGGCCGGGCGCTCTTGTCGCCTGCCAATAATCCGACTGCGAGGGCTGGATTCCGCCGAGTCCGGGGCCGCCGCGCTGGACATTGATAATGACAGCCGGAAGATCCGAGCCCGCCATGTATGAGATGCCCTCGGTCTTGAGGCTGATTCCGGGCGAGGACGACGAGGTCATCGCGCGGACGCCCGCCGAAGCTGCGCCGAGCACCATGTTGACGGCGGCGATTTCGCTCTCCGCCTGAAGATATGTACCGCCTATTTTAGGCATGACCTTTGACATATATGCCGCAAGCTCTGTCTGCGGGGTGATAGGATAGCCGAAGAAGTGACGGCAGCCGGCACGGATAGCGGCTTCTGCCAGAGCTTCGTTGCCTTTCATAAGAACTCTTTCTGACACTTTCAACACCTCTTCTTTCTTATCTTTCAACAGTTATTGCACAATCAGGACACATAATAGCGCACGCCGCACATCCGATGCACTCGTCGGGGTTTGTGACGCACGCAGGATGATAACCCTTTAGGTTTAGCTTATCCTTAGCAAGGCTGATAATATGCTTCGGACACGCTGTTGTGCAAAGCTCACAGCCCTTGCAGGTGTTTTCGTTGATAGTGACTTTTGCCATTTCTGTTCCTCCTAATCAAGAATACCGAATATATATACACCGCTCTTGACTTGCCGAGCGAGATCGGTCAAATTAAATTACCACGGCAGCTTCACAAGCACATCGACGGGGCAGAGATTCTCTATCTTCCCCTCGAGCTCCGAGACAACGCTCTTGGGCGCGGTAGTGCACACGAGCGGCAGGGAAGCGAGCTCCGCGGTTTTCTCGGCATAAGGGACGGACGCGAGAATATCCTGCGCGGTCGTCTGCGCTCCGAGATGGGAGTTGTTGACGATTCCCGTCGCCTTCAGGCGGCACGCCGCCTCTATCTCCGCGAGCATTTCAACCGCTTCCTCGGGGTCGGAGATAAACTTGCGGTATTTGTTGATAACGCAGAGCATATCGTAGCCCGACTCGTTGAGCTGACGCGAAAAGCGTCCGAGCGCGGTAGCGCCCGCATCGTCGCCGCCGACATCGATTATGACCCGTCCTATGCTCTCCTCAAAGACGGAGAACATCCTCGCCGACAGCGCGGGTGCGTCGAGGGTCGTGCCCTCAAGGTTCTGGGCTATGACATTGACTCCCGCCGCTTCGAGCTCGTCCTTATAGTCCGCGGTACGGAAATATGGGTTGACTATATCGAGATCGACAAGCGTTATCCTCTCGCCGCGCTTCGCCGCATTTAAAGCGAGATTGAGCGAGAAATTCGTTTTTCCGCTGCCGTAATGGCCGCAGACGAGCGTTATGCGTTTCATCATGCACCTCCCGAAGCTGCGCCGATAGGGATAACCGTCCGAAAGGCGGCTGATTTTGCGCTCACAAGATGAGCGGTCAATTGCTCGAAAGCCGATATGAACCTATCGCCCGCAACGCGATTATAAGAATAATTATACCACTGTTTATTCATCGGCACAATATTTTTTCCGTCCGCCGTGATAGAAAAGATAATATCGCGCGCGCCGCGTTTTGTGCAAAATTTACGCAAAATGCCGAATAAACCCGCAGAGACAAAAAAATATCCGGCTCCTGCCAAACGGCAAGAACCGGATAAGAGAATCGAATTAAATTATTCGGCCTCGGTCTCCTCAGCCTCGGCGTCCTCCGCCTCGTCTGCGGCGGGCTCGAGCAGAGCTCTGATTGAAAGGCTTACGCGCTTCTTGTCGAAGTCGATGCCGATAATCTTAGCCTGAACCTTGTCGCCGACCTTGAGAACATCGGAGGGCTTCTCGATGCGGCGATCCGCTATCTGAGAAATGTGGATAAGACCGTCAATGCCGGGGATAACTCTTGCGAAAGCACCGAAATCGGTGAGGCTGACTATCTCGGCGTCGATAACGGTTCCCTCGGGATAGTTCTTGCGAAGAATCTCCCACGGGTTGTCCTCGTCTTTTCTGTAGCCCAGAGAAATCTTTTTCTTCTCGGGATCAAGAGCCTTTATGTAGACGTCGATAACGTCGCCGACCTTGAGGACATCCGACGGATGCTTAATGCGCTTCCACGAGAGCTCGGAGATGTGAACCATTCCGTCCACGCCGCCGATATCGACGAATGCGCCGTAATTTGTAAGAGACTTGACGGTGCCGGTATACTTCTGACCGACCTCTGCCTGTGCCCAGAAAGCGTCCTCAGCGGCCTTTCTCTCCTCCTTGAGGACGGCACGGATAGAACCGACGGCTCTTCTCTTGTAGTTGTTGACCTCGATGATGCGGAACTTGACGTTCTTTCTCAGAAGGCTGTCAAGCGACTCGCTGCGGGAAGCGGTTGCAAGGGAGCCGGGGATGAAAACGCGCACGCCCTCGGTAACGGCAATAACGCCGCCCTTGACAACATCGGTAACAACGCCGTCAAAGACCTTGTCGGTCTCTGCTGCATCGGCGATGTCGCGCCATGCCTGCATAGCGTCATAGCGGCGCTTGGAAAGCATAACGGTGCCCTCTGCATCATTGGTCTTCATGATGATAAGACCGATCTCGTCACCTATCTTGAGATCCTTCTTCGGGTCTGCGGCGGGGTCTGCGCTGTACTCGTCCAGCGGCACGTAACCGGCGTGCTTTCTGCCGATGTCAACCTGGATCTCCGTGGGCGAGAAGCCCATGACGATACCGACGACCTTCTGGTCGTTGTTCATGCTGTTCAGGGACTCCTCAAGAGCCTTGGAGAAGTCCTGCTCGTCTGTTTCTTCGGAAGGCACCTCCTCCGCCGGCTGTGCGGAAGCTGCGCTCTCCTCGAGCTCACCGGCAGCCGCCTCAGCGACATCGGTCTTACGCTCGACTGCGCCTTCCTCAAGCTCTTTGGATTGTTCGTTAAGAATTTCGGACATGTTACAAAGTACCTCCTTTATTATGCACGCGGGGGTTGATGCCCCTGCAGTGACGCCGACAACATCGCTGGCGGAAAAATCGATATTTTTAACATCCGCAGCGCGCTCCACAAGATAAGTCGGGCAGTTTTTTTCGCAAACTCCCTTGAGCTTCGCCGTGTTCGAGCTCTGCGAGCCGCCGATAATAATCATTGTATCGACGCGCTTTGACAGCTCGGAAGCCTCTTTTTGCCTATCCTGCGTAGCATTACATATTGTATCAAAAACATTTGCGTTTGTACATAGTATTTTTATTATTTTTATAGATTCCTGCCATTCTTTTACGCTGAAAGTGGTCTGAGAGACGACAATTATCTTCTTCTCGGAATATTTCGGATGATTTTCGATAATTTTTTTGAGCTCCTCGGCGCTTCTGAATGTGAAGCATTCGCCCCGGCAGTGACCCATAATGCCGATGACCTCGGGATGTCCGCTGTCTCCGGCTATGAGCACGGGGATATCCGGCGAGGAATTTTCACCGACTATCCTGTGTATTTTCTTGACAAACGGGCAGGTGGCGTCGCAGATGTCTGCGCCCGTCGCCTCGAGGCTGCGGTATACGCTCGCCCCCACTCCGTGAGTGCGGACGACTACGGTAGTCCCCGGCAGCGCTTCCATGGGCGAGTCTATCACCCGAACGCCCTTTTTTTCAAGATCCTCTATAACGACAGGGTTATGTATCAGAGGGCCGAAGGTCGAAACCTTTTTCCCGCTCTCGACGAGCTTATAGGTCATTTCGACCGCGCGGTTGACTCCGAAGCAAAAGCCTGCGGTTTTTGCAACCTCAATCCTTTTCATGACCCTTTTCAAGCAGCTCTCCTATCTTGCCCATAATAAATCTGGAGGCTTCCTTTATCTCGCCCATATTTGATTCGTCCGTAAGACCGAGATCCTCATAGGGGATAACCTCGCCGAAGCGAATAGTTATCTTCTTGCGGAACTTGCTCTTGCCCTCGAAATAGATGCAGGCGGGCAGGATATCAGAATGGGTGGCCTTGGCTATGAGCCCGATGCCGGCCTTGGGCGGCAGCATCTTGCCGTTGGGATCCTTGGAGCGCGTGCCCTCGGGGAATATGCCGAGAACCTTGCCCTCCTCGACAAGGCGGATAGCATAGTTGAGCGAACGCTGGTCGCCCGTTCCGCGACTTATCGGGAAAGCATTCAGGTGGCGGAGCAGCCACGAGGTGAACCTGGTGATGTTGAACAGCTCAAGCTTCGCCATGTAGTGAATCTTGCGGACTCTCGCCGCGGCGATGAGACCGGGATCGTATGAGTTGCGATGGTTCGAGGCAATTATAAGGCTGCCCGTTTTCGGCACGTTTTCGCGGCCGACGAACTGCGTCTTAAAGATAATTTTTGCAAGCGGATGAAACATCCAAACAAAAGCATCGTAAAATTTTCTGTCTCTGGTATCGTCGTAATCAAACGCTTTACCCTTGATTTTCGGTTCCATCAAAGATTCTCCTTAATTACATTTTTTATTTTCTCTATCGACTCTTCGAGCGTCAGCTCAGTCGTATCGACCGTTATTGCGTCGGGCGCGGCTTTAAGCGGAGCGATGGCCCGATTGGAATCATTATAATCCCTTTCCTTCATTTCTGCAAGTACCTTTTCGTATTCGACCTTTTCGCCCTTCTCCATGAGTTCTTTATAGCGGCGGCGCGCACGCTCCTCGGCGGAGGCGGTGAGGAAGATTTTCACCTGCGCGTGGGGCAAAACGACGGTGCCGATATCGCGCCCGTCCATGACGCAGTCGTTTTTGGCGGCTATGTCCTGCTGGAGCCCGAAAAGGAACTCGCGGACTGCGGGCACGGCGGAGACTCTCGACGCCGCCATGGACGCCTCGGGCGTTCTGATAAACGCCGAGACATTCTCTCCGTTTAAAAACACGGACTGCTCGCCGTTTTCGTATCCGAGGTCAACGGATATGCCCTTGACGCTCTCGGCTATCTCCTCGGGGCTGTCGAGGTTGACTCCGGTTCGTATCGCATTGAGCCCGACCGTGCGGTAAAGCGCGCCGGTATCGACATAGATAAAGCCCAGCTCCTTCGCCGCGCGGCGCGAAATGGTGCTCTTGCCCGCTCCGGCGGGGCCGTCTATCGCAACATTGATTGACATAATATTTTTCCTTTCGTGTGTCTTTATTGAGCCGCACTCTCCCCGGCCAAATGCCCGGTCGAGAACGCTATTTGCAGATTAAAGCCGCCAGTGTAGGCGTCGGCGTCTATGACCTCGCCCGCAAAATACAACCCGTCTATGAGCTTCGACTGCATAGTTTTCGGGTCAAGCTCCGAGGTCTTTACGCCGCCCGAGGTGACTACCGCCTCCTCTATCGGGCGAAAGTCGGTGACGGTCACGGTGAAGTGCTTGAGCAGATATACGAGCTTTGCCCTCTGCTCGCGGGTGACGGAATTCACTTTTGTGTCCATGGGTATGCCCGAGAGCGAAACTATAACGGGCACAAGCTTCTTCGGGAGCAGAAAATTCAGCGCATTTATAAAATTGCGGTTGTTGTTTTCATTGAAATCGCGGAGAACGCGCGCATCGAGCTGCTGCTCCGAGAGAGCGGGCTTTAAGTCGATAACTATCCTGTATCTCCCCCGCTCCATCTGCCGCATATGCGAGCTTGCGGAGAGTATCATGGGGCCCGACACGCCGAAATGGGTAAAGAGCATCTCGCCGAAGTCGGAATATATGTTTTTCCCCGTCTTTGTGTCCTCAACGGTTATCGAGACGTTTCTAAGCGACAGCCCCTGAAGCCGCGAGCAAAAGCCCTCATGCGCTTCGAGCGGGACGAGCGACGGCTTTATCGGAGTCACGGTATGCCCCGCCTGCCGCGCAAGCTCGTATCCGTCGCCGGTGGAGCCCGTGCGTGGATAGGACTTGCCGCCGGTAGCGACTATCACCCTGTCGGAATATATCCGCTCACCGGAATAAAGTATCGCGCCGCGAACCTTTCCGTCCTCGATTATGAGCTCCTTCGCTCTGCCGTTTACAATATCCACCCCCGCGTGCTTCGCCGCGAAGAACAGCGCGTCGACTATATCGGACGCTCTGTCCGACTCCGGGAACACTCGGTTGCCGCGCTCGGTCTTGAGCGGGACGTGCCGCGACTCGAAGAAGTTCATTGTATCCGCGGGCATGAAGCGCGAAAACGCGCTGTAAAGAAATCTGCCGTTTACGGGCACAGACGAGATAAGGGTGTTGAGGTCAGCGCAGTCGTTTGTGACATTGCACCTGCCCTTTCCGGTTATCATTATCTTGCGGCCTACTTTTTCGTTTCGTTCGAGCAAAACGACTCTGCCGCCGTTTTCCGCTGCGGCCACGGCGGCCATAAGCCCCGCCGCTCCGCCGCCTATCACAAGCACTTCGGGCATAATTTACCTCTTTATAAAAAATTACTCATCCTCGTGAGTCTGATATATCTGATAATCGTTCCAAATATTTTCGAGCGAGCTCAGATTGTTGTAAACCTCTCCGCTCTTCTCTCTCGCCGCCGCCGCTATCAGCGCATTGATAAGGCTCAGCGGAGCAACAAGGGAATCGACGAACGACACCATGCTGCTGCGCGCCAAAAGAAGATGGGTCGCAAACTGCGCTATGGGCGAATTCTCGCTGTCGGTGACGGAAATTACCGTAGCGCCCCTGTCGGAGATAAAGCGCAGCATATTTATCGTCTGCTTCGAATATCGCGGAAAGCTTATCGCTATGCAGACATCGTCGCTGTTTATTCTGAACGCCTGGTCGAATCCCTCGCCCGTTCCCGCGGGCTCGATAAGAGTCACGCTGTCATAGACAAAATTGAGATAAAACGCCGCAAAGCTTGCAAGCGACGCCGCACTGCGCACTCCGAGGACATAGATGTGCCTTGCGCGGTTTATCGCCTCGACGCTCGCGTTGAACGCCTCGCGGGAGATGCTTTCGCGGGTTATCTTTATCGTCTCGATATCGGAGGAAAACGCGTGCTCGAGCATATCCTCGCCGCCCGCCGCCTCCATGCGCTGAACACTCGTCAGCCTGCTTTTGACTACCTCCTGCAGAGCCTTCTGAAGCCTCGGATAGCCCGAAAAGCCCAGCTCGGACGCAAATCTCACGACCGTAGACTCGCTCACGCCGACCGTGTCACCGAGCTTCGCCGCAGTCATAAAAGCCGCCTTGTCGTAATTCTCGGTTATGTAATCGGCTATCCGCCTGTGTCCCTTGGACATTGACGGGTAACAGCTCTCGATTCTTGAATGCAGCTGTTTTGTCATTTTGGATATCCACCTTATTCCATACATTACATATAACATGATTTTATCATATTGCCGCCCGAAAATGCAAGACGGCGGGGCGAAAATTGCAGAATTTCCTGCATTTTCTTAAAAGCATTGACTTAAAGCCCGATTTTTTCTATAATTTATTGGTTATTACTTCTTTATATAGGAGCTGACAAAAAATGAAAGATTCGACTTTTCTTCTATATGATAAGCCCGCGTGCGCATGGACTCAGGCTCTGCCTATAGGCAACGGCACTTTGGGCGGCATGATATACGGCAAGGTAAAAGAGGAGACCGTCTCCCTGAACCACGACGAGCTTTGGACGGGACACCCGAAGGACACCGTGCCCGACGGGGCTCTCGAGGCTTTTCGAAAAGCCCGCGCCCTTGCGCTCGACGGGAAGCTGCGCGAATCGCAGGATGTTATAGAATCGGACTTCATGAGCACTTGGAGTCAGGCGTATCTGCCCTTGGGCGACCTTATTCTGACCTTCAACGGCTCTGAGCGAAAATCCGGCTATGTCCGCTCGCTCGACCTTGAGACCGCAATAGCCTCGGTCAGTTACAGGCAGGGAAAGCGCATAATGCGGCGCGAAATGTTCGCATCGTATCCCGAGAAAATGATCGTGATTCGCCTGACCTGCGAAAACGGCTGCTTTGACGTCACGGCAAAGCTCGACTGCAAGCTTCGCCATAAAATGAAATCGCAGGAGGGTCTGCTCGTCCTGAGCGGCGAAGCGCCGAGCGAGCACAACACAAACGGTCTGTCCGATAAACAGAGCTATTCAAAAATCGACAGCGAGCGCGGTATGCTCTTCACCTGCGCCGTGAAAGCCGATACCGACGGCAAAAAGCACGTGAGCGGCAAGGGCATAGAGATAACCGGCGCAACGGCCGTCACGCTCTGCCTCACCGCCGAAACGAGCTTCAACGGCTGGCAGAACAACGCGTTCACAAACGGCAAGCCGCACCTCGAGCCCTGCCTTGAGAGACTCAAAAAAGACTTCGACTACGAAGCTGTCAAGGCGGCGCATATCGCCGACTACCGCGCGCTCTATTCGAGAGTCGAGCTTGACATAGGCTCAAACGGCAAGGAAGATGTGCCTACGGGAAAGCGTCTGCGCGATTTCAAGACGGACAAAAACGATATTGCGCTCTATACCCTTCTCTTCAACTACGGGCGCTACCTCGCTATAGCCTCGTCGCGCCCCGGCTCCCAGCCGTCAACGCTTCAGGGCATCTGGAACGAAAAGCTGTGCCCGCCGTGGCATTCCAACTATACGGTAAACATAAACACCGAGATGAACTACTGGCCCGTTCTCCCCTGCGATATGCCCGAGGTCAACGAGCCGCTGATAGAGATGGTGCGCGATCTGTCCGTTGCGGGCGAGCGCACAGCGAAAGAGATGTACGGCATGAGCGGCTTTGTCGCGCATCACAACGTTGACATATGGAGGCTGACAACGCCCGTTGCCGGCAATGCGGTTTGGGCGTTCTGGCCGATGTCGCCCGGCTGGTTCTGCGAGCATATTTTTGCCCACTACGAATACACCCTCGACGAAAAATATCTGCGTGAAACGGCCTATCCGATAATGAAAAAGGCCGCGGAGTTCTACTGCGACTATCTCGTTGAGGACAGGGACGGCTATCTCATCGCCGCGCCCTCGACCTCGCCCGAGAATAATTTTTTGATAAACGGCCGTCAATGCGCCGTCTCGCAGACTACAACCATGACGATGAGCATAATCCGCGAGCTTTTCGAAAACTGCGTCAAGGCGTCGGAAATTCTCGGCGAGGACGGAGAATTTGCAAAGGCTCTCAAAGATAAGCTCGGCCGCTTACTCCCGTTTAAAATCGGCAAAAAGGGTCAGCTTCTCGAATGGTACAACGAGGAGCGAGAGGCGGAGATACACCACCGCCACTGCTCCATGCTCTACGGTCTGCACCCCGCGCATCTGATAACCGCGCAGGGCACGCCAGAGCTTGCGGACGCCTGCAGGCGCTCGCTCGAAATACGCGGCGACGACGGCACGGGCTGGAGCCTCGGCTGGAAGATAAACTTCTGGGCGCGGCTTCGAGACGGCAATCACGCCCTGAGGCTCTTTGACCGTCAGCTCAGATTCAAGTCCTCAACCGGCATGAACTACTCGCACGGCGGCGGCACCTATGAGAACTTATTCGACGCGCATCCGCCCTTCCAGATAGACGGAAACTTCGGCGCGGTCAGCGGAGTTTGCGAGATGCTTCTCGACTGCTTTGACGGCAGGATATTTCTTCTGCCCGCTCTCCCCGACAAATGGAGCGAGGGCAGCGTGCGCGGTCTGCTCGCAAAGGGAAACATAAAGGTCGATATGACCTGGAGCAAAGGCAAGCTCACCTCGTATTCCCTCACCGGCAAGGGCGAGGCGCACATTGTGTACGGCGGCCAA
>ENA-OPCY01001783-OPCY01001783.1-human-gut-metagenome-genome-assembly--contig:-NODE-1783-length-11514-cov-2.494459_pt1 | contig 11514 bp, 7 predicted proteins | sample MGYA00241568_ERZ501487 | MGnify/ENA primary metagenome ERZ501487 (study PRJEB25962, sample SAMEA2042574) | human gut metagenome | biome: human gut; feature: human-associated habitat; material: faeces... | reverse complement strand
GTGTGCAGGACGATGTGCAGCGCGGCGGGCCAGTCGTTGGACTCCCGCACCCGATCATACATGTTGCCCCGCTGGACGTTCCGCACCGTGAAGCCGCAGCGCGTCAGCGCCGTCTCCAGCAGGTCGGCGCAGCGGCCCATCTGCTCCTTCTCATTGGTGGGCTTTCCGTTCCACAGCGCCGACGGCGCGTAGGTGTTGCTGGCTCTGTCCTCGGGGCTGAGATAGATGTTGGGCATGGCTCACTCCTCCAGCTCCGGCAGGCCCGCCAGCGAGGTCAGCAAGCTCAAAATGCCCGCCAGCACCGTGGAGCTGACCACCGCCAGCCAGTTGACCTCACATAGCACGGCAGTGGCGCCGATGGTGGCCGCCGCCGTCTGTGCCATGGTGCGCAGGGCGCGGATGCCCGCCGCCTTGAACCAGAGCTTCCAATTGGTTTTCGTTTTCATATGCGATTCCTCCTTTTTTCGGTTCTATCCTATCCTATGCGTGTCCTTCCAGATCGGCGATGCGGTGGTTGGCCACCCGCACCCGCTCGTCCATCAGCGCCACGCTCTCCTCCAGTGCGTAGGTGCGCTCCACCAGATTGTTGTGCTTGCTGACCTTCTGCTCCAGCTGCTCCAACCGATAGGCGATCAGGGCGGTACTCTTGCGGTTGGCAAGGTAGCTGCCAACCAGCGTGCCCACAAGCCCCAGCGCCGCCACGATGATGGCTTCCGTCATACGACCGCCTCCCATGCGTCGGCGTATTCCGTCGGGCTGTACGCCGTATCTTGCAGGCACTTATACAGCACCCCATCCAGCGTCATGTACTCGCCCTTCTTGTAGATATCGTGCGCTCCCGTGGGAGCCACGAAAGGCCGAGCCTGTTCCGGCGTGGTAGCATGCAGCGGGCGGTGGAATGTGCCCCACGCCGTGCCGCCCGGCACGATATCCGGATACACGGCATTGTCGTAGGCTTGGATGCACTCCCACACCTGCCCTCGGGCGGTGTAGAGTTCCCCCGCCGCGTGCTGTCCCTCCGCCCATTTGGGATACAGGGCGCCGGCGGCCAGCCGGTCATTATCGGCCACCACGAACCGCAGCACCGCCACCGCCGCCGTCTGCATGGCGGCGATCTCCTCGTCGGACGTCAGAAGTTCTTCGCCGTCCCGCCAGAACTTGCCATCCTGATAACTGTCCCCGATGCCCACCGGGCGGTCATGGAGCGCCACCGCACCGGGGAAATCCCCGGCGTTGGTTTCCCACAGAGTAATGACGTTGGTCACAGTCCCTTCCGTGATAACTGCATATCTCATGCCGCCACCTCCTTGTGCTGCCGGATGACCACAATGCCGTCGGCAGGTTCAACGTTATAAGCGCCGCCATTGCCGGAGTTGGGTACGGTGGCGGTCAGGTTATCGCCGCCGCCGGAAGCGTACAGGTCGCCGTCTGCTTCGCCAAATTCTCGTGTGGTGGTACCCTGTCCCTTGCCGCCAGCAGTTGTAGCAGTCGTACCGTCGCCACCATCCGTACCACCAGCGGCGGTACTGTAGTTGGCATGTACCCCACTGACATTCAGACCACCGCCGCCAGAGCCACCGTCTGCGCCCGGCTGCTTGGATGTGTTATATCCTCTCTTAGAGCCCTTTCCTCCCAGTGCAGATGCGGCAAACGCCGATGTTGTGCCACCATCCGTACCGTTCAAACTACCTTCAGTAATGTTTTTGCCCGCCGCGCCTACCACGATGGAATAGGTGGTATTGGCCGTCAGCACCACAGACCGCACGGTGGTGGTGTAGCCTGCGCCACCACCGCCGCAGAGTACATAGCTTCTTCCTCCGCCGCCACCTACCAAAAATGCATCAATCACCATGTCTTTCAATGGCGTGAACGTGCCGCTGGACAGAAACTTGATGCGCCAGTTGCCGCCGCCATCGTCCAGCACCTGATACGTGCCGTCACCGCCCGACCAGTTGAAGTCCTCGCCGATGATGGGCGCGGAAATGGCGCTGCCGCCCACAAAAATACCCTCTGTCTGGATCATACCATCACCACCTCCACAGGAATATCAATCGTGGGCACGGTGCCCGCCGCCTTGACTGTCAGCGAACCCGCCGCCTGTGCCGTCACACGGGGCTGCGCCGCGCCCCACGCGGCGAACTGCTCGTCGGTGGCACTCTGGGCGATGCGCAGGCTGCCGTTGGCCGATGCTGTCACGCCAGAGACGGCCAGCGTCTGCACGCCATTGCTCCACCCCGCCGCCGTCAGCGTGGCGGCAGCGGACACGGACTTGTCTGCCTTATCCTGCACCAGTTTGTAGACATTGTTCAGCGCCTTGGGGGTGACGGCCTTGTCGGTGTCGGTGCGCTCGTAGCTGTCCACCAGATAGGTAATGCCCTTGCTGCCGGTGCTGGCGCTGGGCAGGCTCATCGCGCCCAGCGTGTCGGTATCGGTGAAGCCCAGATACTGACCCTTGCTGCCGGACACCTCCACCCCGTCGCCCTTGGGGCCTTGGGGGCCGGTGTCACCCTTGTCGCCCTTCTCGCCCTTCAGCGCCGCCAGCTGTGCCGCCGTGAAGTCCGCGTAAGTGAAAGCGTCGCCCTTTTCGCCGGGGTTGCCCTTGGGGCCTTGCGCGCCCGTGTCGCCCTTCGCGCCGGGAGCGCCGTCGGCTCCGGCAGGGCCGGTATCGCCCTTGGGGCCTTGTGGGCCTGTATCACCTTTTGCACCGGGCGCACCAACTGCACCAGCGGGGCCCGTGTCGCCTTTCTCACCCTTCAGCGCCGCCAACTGCGTCGCTGTGAAATCCGAATAAGTGAACGCCGCGCCCTTCTCACCGGGGTCTCCCTTCGGGCCAGCAGGCCCCTGTGGGCCCGTCTCACCTTGCGGCCCTTGGGGGCCGGTATCACCCTGCGGCCCCTGTGCGCCGGTATCACCCTTTGCACCGGCAGGGCCAGTATCACCCTTGGGGCCTTTCAGCGCACCCACGTTCACCCATGCCGCCTTGTCCACATCCCACTGATACGCGGTGTTGCTGTCCGCCGTACCAACGAACCACGCGTCACCGGCGCTTCCTGTAGGGTGGGCTGCCTGCAAAGCCGCCAGCGTAGCATACAGTCCCTTTACCGTGTAGCTGTCGCCAGCAGGGCCAGTGTCTCCTTTGGGGCCGGTGGGGCCTTGTGCTCCGGTCTCCCCCTTGGGGCCAGCGGGGCCTTGTTCGCCCTGTGCACCCTTGTCACCTTTTTCACCTTTCAGCGCCGCCAGCTGCGCCACCGTAAAGTCTGCGTAAGTAAAGGCGTCGCCCTTCTCACCTTTTTCACCTGCGGGGCCGGTATCGCCTTTCGGCCCCTGTGCGCCCGTGTCACCTTTCGCGCCCTGCGCTCCTGCGGGGCCGCGCGGGCCTGTTGCGCCTGTGTCACCCTTGGGGCCTTGCGGGCCGGTATCGCCGACCACCTTGCCCAAATCCACCGTCTGGCCATCCGTCAGTGTCAGGATCAGATGACCGGTGTCCTCGTTGATATCCACCACCTGAAGCCCCCGCGAGATCGTGCCGTTCAGCCGTGCCTTGAACTGCGGGCTTAAAACCGCCTGAATATCGAGCCTCATTCCACCACCACCTTATTGCTGTGGGCAATCGTCGTGCGATACCCATGGGTAACATCCACGTCATAGGTGTACCTGCCTTTGGGGAACAGTGCCGTCACCGCCGCGTTAAAGTCCAGCGTCACCGTGTCCTTGCTGACGTTGGTAAAAGAAAATTCCTTCACCTCGTTCTCCCCTTTATCCCGAAACGTCACTTTTACCGTGTCCGCTGCATTCAGCGTCACCGCTTCCCCGTCCTGATCCGTCAGTCCAAGACCCAGATCCATGGTGAAGGTATCGTCCTCGTACCATTTGATTACACCGTTTACCACGCGGGGGCTTTGCTCCGCGTTGGGCAGATTGCTCATGTCCATCCCTCCCTTTTTATAAAGAGCATAACAGAAGCGGCGGTGGAAACTCTATCCCACCGCCGCTTTGCTGTTGTCAGTGCCAGGGCGCATCCCCTATGGTGCTTTCCGCATACCCCTGCTGGTAATACAGGGCGTCCTTCTGTGTGGCAGACAGCGCCATGCCGTCGATCAGCGCCAGAATCTTCACCTTCTTGCCGTCGCCGTGGGTCTGGCTGGCCTGCCGGCAGAAGGATACGAAATCACCCCGGTCAATGCCATTGGGCTTGCCGTATTCCTCATAAGCCTTAACGATATATGTCTGGTTGCTCTCGATGTCCACACCCTCGTTCTGCCATTCATAGACCGTCGCGGCCATCTCCGCCTCCTCGCGGGTCTTGCCGCCGATGCTGACCATTTCCTCGATCAGCTGCTGCCGTGTGATAGTTCCTTCGGCAAACGCCTCCCGCTTGTCGGAGTAGTCATACCCGTACTTCTCCTTGAAGGCCCACTTGTCCATGACCTCCTGCGCTTCCTCTCCGCTGTACCCGATATCCTCCAGCTGCTTGCGCATGTCAGCGTCGGACGCGCCGGAATCCTGAATAACGGACTTGATGCCGTCCTGAAGCTGTTTGTCGCTGTACCCCCGCTTCTTCATATCTTCATAGATGTACTGGTACGCCTCCTTGTCCTGCTCCATGGCCATATACAGCAGCTTGTAATACCGGGTGTTGTTGCCCGCGTCCGGCGCAAGCCGCCAGATGGCCCGCTCCATTTCGTACATCATGCGGACATTGCCGCTCTCCTGCGCCACGCTTCGGGCAATGGCCCACACGTCGCGGCCCACATTGGCCACAGAGACGCCGAAGATCTTACTGCCCGCCGTCAGCAGCTGCTTGGCGGCATACAGCGTGGTTTTCTTGCCCTCGTCCTGCGTGCTGCGAATAAACATCTGCGCCGCGTTGATGAAGTCTCCCGCCGCGTCGGCATCCATCCGGCTTACCGTGAAGCCCTGCATCAGCGACTTAATGTCCTTCGCGTAAGGAATCCGCCCCAGTGGGTCGGCATTGTCCCAGAGGTTGCTGCCCAGCAGTACATTCAGGAAAGTGTCCTTCTCCTTGTCGCCGGTAACGCCTGTCAGCTTCTCCAGATACCGCGCCCAGTATCCTTTGTCCTTGTCGTCGTCACGGGCGGCGTCCACAAGGGACTGCACCAGCGCGTTCACCACGTCCGTCACCAGCACGGCCCCGATGGTGCGGGTCATTTTCTTCATGGCGGCACTGCGCTTCGGGATATTCTGCTCAAACCGCCATGCGTCATAGGAGCGCATGAACATGTTCAGCGATTTCAGCGGCTCACCCATAAAGGCCGTGGCCTGCTTGGTCAGGCCGTTGGCGTCCCGCATGATCTGCGTCCGCTGCATGATGCCGTCCACTACCTGAGACTGATCAATGACTTCCGTGAACACCTGCGCCACGCGGGAGAAGAAAGCGTCGCTGCCCTTCTCATAACCACCCTCGTTTACCACCGTCCACTCGCAGGCGTTCCAGATAGCGCCCCATGTCACGGCGTCCGCCTTACCGGCGGCCCAGCCGCTCCAGTCGTTCAGCTTGTCCATCACGCCACCCTCGCCGCCATAGACGTTCTGGACGATGCTGTACCGGCTGCTCTGATCAAAGCCCGCCGTGTCCTTGATGCTGGCAATGGGTGCGTACTTCTTGGCCTTTTCCCAGCCGTTGCCCTCCGTTGCGCCGCCCACAATGCCCTTTGCCATCGTAGACGGGTCGAGGATGGCCGCCGCCCGGATGTAGGCCGTGGGCTGCTGGGCCACCACCCGCAGGTTAAAGCCCACACTGGCACCCTTCACGCCGCCCACCATCTTCTCAATGAATCGGGTGGTGTCGGTACCGGTGCTGCCCATGCCGTTCTGCACGTCCCGCATCAGGTTCCGCCAGTATTTTTGCGCCGCCTCGCCGTACACATCCGTCAGAACGTGCTTCACGTTTTTGCCGGTCAGGTTGCCCTTGGCGTCACGGTAGCGGTAGTTGTACAGCCGGTTGATGTCCTCCATGGGGGCCAACAGCGTGCTGTACTGGATCATGTCACTGGCGTTCTGGGCAAACACGTCATACATGTCCCCCATCTCCAGCGCGTTGCTGGCGTTGGGGGTCAGGGCCTTGGCGCTGCCCATGTTCTTGATCTCGCGGGCCACGTCCGCGCCCTTCTCGGAGTTCTGGGTGGTGCCCTCCTGCGCCGCCTTGATGGGCCAATATTTCCCCTCCGTGAACTTCTGATAGCCGTACACGGTCATGCTGGCCTCGTTGCCCCATTTGGCAAGGTCGCCGCTGGCGATCTTCTGGAAGCCCTCCGCCACCTTCCGCTGTGCATCACTCAGCGTACCGGTGATGGCGGTCAGATCGTCCGCCGTTAGGCGGATGTTCTCCGTGCCGCGCTCAATGGCCGCCTGCTTGCCGTTCTTCTTGATGGCAGGCTGTACCACGCCGCCCACTGTCAGGTGATGCACCGCCTGTTCGCCGCGCCCCACCAGATTGTAGAGGTTCATGATCTGCCCCGTGGTCAGCACCAGCCGCTGGCCATCTTCTCCCACGAAGAACTCATGGCGCTCCTGTCGGTTTTTGTAGACCTCCTTGTCCATGAACTTCTCCGCCGCTGCCTGAATGGTTTTCAGCATGGCGTTCTGCTTGTCCTGCGCGTTACGCAGCGTCCGGTATACCTGCATGCCCGCCTCGCCGTAGGCGTAGAAGAACGTATACGGGTCATAGTAGTCCAGCGCCAGCTTGCGGTTGGCCCGCTTCCGGGAGAAAGTACTATCCCGCAGTGCTTCCGCCAGCTCCTGCACCCCGGCATAGCGCTCAATGGCCAGATTCTTGTTGAAGGTGGACACGCTCTGCTCAATGGCCCGTACCGCCTGCCATACGGTGGTCAGCTCCTCGCTGTTCATGTCGGCAATGCGCTTGTTGCCCAGCGCCATCACCTGATCCAGCAGCCCCGCGCCCTCGCTGCCCAGCAGGTCGGGGTCAATTACCAGCGCCTCGCCGCTCCTGAGAATTTCGTCATAGGCGTTTTTCAGGGCAATAGCCGCCTGTGTCCGCTTGGTGGGGTCGCCGTCGGCGTTATGTACCAGCTTTCCGTTTTCGCCGTAGCTGTATGCGCTCTCCTGATTGATGCTGCCCAGCAGCGCCGCCACGCTCTGCCGCAGCTTCTCCGGAATGTGCTGCTTGTCCGTGGGGGTCAGCAGCTTCCGGGACAGGTCGGCGGTATGCCGTGCGATCTTGGCCCGCAGGGCGGTGGCATTGCGGCGCTCCCGTCCGGCCCTGGTCTGCTCCTGATAGTGCCGCCGCATCCGCTCCACCTGCCGGTCACGGCCCTCGCGGGTCTTAATGAGCATCTGCGTCAGCCGTGCCTTGGCCTCCTGAAGCTCCAGCGCCTGCCGGTCGGCAAAGGTAGGATTGCTCTGCCGCACGTCCTCGCCGATCATGCCGTCGATCAGCAGGTCAGAAAGCTCCGTCACCGCCGCGTCGCGGTAGCCGTCAAAAGGATTCTCATAAATGCGGCCCACATTGTCCAGCACCTCGCTCATCCGCAGCAGCTGGTCGCCGGGGTGAATGATGGTGCTGGGGAAATAGCCCTCGCCGAACATCTCCGTCAGCTCACTGTATGCCACGTCCACGTCAAGGCCGCTCTTGTCGCTGATCTTCAGCATCCTCCGGTTGGCCCTGCGCCAGTCCTTGAAATCCGGAATAGAGCCGTCATCGGTATACCGCAGCGTGACGTTTTTCAGGTGGTCGCGGATAGCCAACAGCTCCCCGCCGCTTTCCGACTGCACCAGCACCCCGTCGATGATCTTCTCCGCCGCCGCACGGGCATGGGGACGCAGGGTGTCCATGGATACGTCGTCGGCCATCAGCGCGTTGCCCAGCGCCGTCATGTCGCCCTCAATGGCGCGGTAGTCGGTGCTGCTGCCGTACTCATTGAGGAACTGCCGCCCCAGCTTCTTCACGTCGCCAGGGCGCACGCTGGGCGTCTCGGTGCGCCGCAGCTCCCCGCGCCACTTGGCCACACGCTCAGTGAGTACCTTGTTCCGGTTCTCCAGCGCCCGCCGCTCCTTCTTCAGCTCCCGCACTTCCTGCTCCAGCTCCGTGGCGGATTTCAGCTGATAGCGAATATTGTTACTTTCTCTGAATTGCTTGACTTCATTCTGGAACTGTGCTAAATTCTTCTTGAGGGATGCATCTGTTATGTCCCCCAGTCCTGCTGACTGGGCTACCTCTGACAGGCTGCTTCTCTCTTTTTTGTTGAAATCCAGCACACGGCCTTCCTTGACAGCGTTACGAATCAGTTCAGCCCAGCCAACGCGCCCGCCATCTTCAAAGAAATTCCGCTCCGCGATGGTCAGGACAACGTGCGGCCGTGTTTCTCGGTTTTCGGGGGAGATCGTTTTTCGGGAATAGAAACTCAGCACGGCATACAGCGGTGCATTGTTGTTTCCATATTCCGGCAGCATCATAATGACCGCCGGATTTCCGTCTTTTGTCTTTGTGGAAATGGTCATGGTCGGCTCGTTGATGCTCATAATGGCCCGCGTCATTTTCTCCACACCCAAATCATGGAAATGGACATTCTCGCCCTTGCGCTGCGTCGGGCGGCCATCCTGAATGGCCTGCTCCTTGCTGACCATGTTTTCATAGGCGTGGTCACGCTGGATATAAATGTCGCCACCGATTCCCAGTTTCTCACTGATATAGCGCGGCATAACGCTGACGGGGATCAGCTGGTTCTGGCGGGTGGCCTTTTCGCTCAACGCATCGTACAGCGCCGTAGAAACCGCCTGTTCGCTGAAATTCTTCAGCTGATACCGGAACCTGCCCAGCTCCGACACCTGCGGCACAGCGCCCGTCTCAAAGAAAGCCTTGATATCGTTCAGCACCTTGCTGCTGTGGGTACCTCTGGGATATTCCGTGCTGGACAGGGTGACGCCATTCGTATCGTCCAGATCAAGAACGACCTCGCCGCGTTCCTTGCTGATGAAATCGGACAGAGTGTCCATCTGTGCCTTTGTGGGCATAACAGACAGGTTGATACCGCCGCTTTCCGGGCTGATACGGATATTGCCCTCGCCCATGAACTGCACCATTGCGCCGCTGTAATCGTCCCCGCCGTAGTCGTCGCCCAGCGCGTCACGAATGTCGCGGTGATCCACGGTGCGGTAGCCGCCGGGGCCGCCCTCGTGTTTTCCGGAGAAGTCCAGCCGCGCACCGTCTGTGGTGATGTACCCCGTCTCAGCCCACTTGTATGTTCTGCCGAAAAATGCTTTTGCGTCCTTGACATGCTGCTTTTTCTCAACATCCGAATAGGCTTTCAGGGAAAACTTCCCGTTGACTTTTTCATCGGAAGTGGATATACTATCAGTAGAAGGTTTTGGCGGTAATACCTCCGAATGCGTTTCCGCAGAGAAGGAGGCTGCGCTGATTACCTTCTTTTTTTGCACATCCAGCAAATCATATAGATAAGATTTCCCATCCGCATCATTGCGGATCAGCAGCGTTCCGCCGTAGACTGTATAGTGGTCTACGGCTTTTTTTGCGTTCAGGATTGGAATAGCAAATTCTGTATCATACCGATACCAGCCGTTCCGTGCGTCCTTGGCATGCTTCGGCTTTACATTTTCCCGCCACTCACCGTTTTCGGCCAGCAATAGCATCTCGTCCAGATTAGTGGCCGCCTGCATTTTCACATCACGCAATTTCGAGAGCATACTTTTTGTATATTCCGAACTGCGATATTCTCCCGGCAAATCCTTGCCGACATATACAGGCTGCGCGTCCATCAGAATCGTGGAAAACGGATGGTCTGTGTTTACCAGCGTTTTCAAATATGCCTCTGCTGCCTTAAAGTCCCGCGTATCATTCTGGGTGTCGATAACGGTCATAAGCCGTCCGTCGATGTTCCTGATCTGATACCGTCCCTCACCGTCGCCCTCGCGGGCGGCGGTTTTTGCTTTCTGGGCTTGTTTTCCCGCCGCGTCATAGGCTTTCTGCCACAGCGCTACACACTGTTCCAGTTCGGCCATGCTCTTGCCGTAGGCATCCTGTGCGGCCCTGTCCTGCGCCGTCTTGCTGCGGAACAGAGACTTCACCTTTGCGATAAAGGCTTTCAGGGCGTCCAGCAGCTTCTTGGCGGCGCTGCGGTTCTCCTTGGCGAAGTCCTCAAATAGATTGCCGTTTTCCATCATGTCGCGGGTGAAGTCGGCGGCGATCTCGTCCATGGCCTCCTCCTGCGTCAGCTTCACGCCCGCTTCCTCGGCCTTGGCCATATACGCCACCACATACGCCGCCGCGCCCTCCTCGCCGGATTCCCGTGCGCGGTAACTCATGGCATGGTCACGGTAGGCGCGATACTCCTCCGGCGCCAGCTCCTGCATGCGGTGCGTCACCTCGTGGGCCGCCACAAAGCCGAAAGCGTTGTCCGCGTCAGCGGCGATCTGAATGAGGTTGCGGCTGGAAATGTACACGCCGTTGGCCTTGCCGCCCAGGCCGCAGACAATGTTGCGCAGCTGGCGGTCGTTCATATCCATGCAGCGCCGCCGTACCGGCCTGATCCTTGGCCATCTTCCGGGCGTGTTCGTTGTCCACAAGGCCGCTTTCGCTGCCTGCGCTGCTCACGAAATCCAGCCCCGCCTTTTCACGGGCAAGACTGGCCGCCGCGTCGGAAAGGCCCGCCTCATAGGCCGCCGTCTGCACGCTCTGGGGCAGTGCGCTGGCCGCCTCGCTCTTCACGTTGGCAGCAGATTCCCGCCGCAGGCCCGCCTGATAGAGAACGGTAAAACCCGCTTGCAGCTTGCCCTTGCTCTCCACGTCGGCGTTCTGCACCTCGGCCCACGCCTTGCCGCCGTTCTCGCCCAGCCCGTTCTGCCACGCCGCAGCCTCCCGGCCTGCGATATAGGCGATCTTCCGCTGGGTCTCGCTGAGATAGCTCAGATCCTCCTGCTGCATCACGGCCTCTTCCTTGGCTCCCGCCTTGCCGTACTCATAGGCGATCCGGTACGCCGAATCATACAGCGCCACGTCCTGCCCCTCGGCATAGGTGCTGCGGAACACCTCCGCCTGCGCCCCGTACTTGTCGGAAGCCTCTGTCAAGGCCGTGTCCTCCGCGCTTTGCTGGTCATCCAGCTGCACCCCGGCCTCCTGCAAGAACTGGCGATACCGCTCCGCTGTCAGCTCATTGCTGTGCTGCACGGCGGTCTGTACCGCCATGTTGCCGCCGCCCATAATGCCACCGGCCAGCGCACCGGCGCCGAAGTCCAGCGCAATGTCCTTGATCGTCTCGCCCACGACCTTCTGCTGTGCTTCCTGATGGCTCATGCCGCCTGCCATGTAGGCATTGATCCGCTGCTCCACGTCGGCCATGTCACCGTTGATCACCTTATCCCACCACAAATTGGCAAGGTCGGTGAACATCTCCTCGCTGCCCTCGATACCGCCCTGAATGGCGGCATTTTTCAGCATTCCGGCCAGCTTCTGCTTTGACGTGCCCGTGGGCAGCTTCATGTGGATCAGGCTTTCCAGACTTACCTTCTCAAAGAAGCTTT
>ENA-OPCY01001777-OPCY01001777.1-human-gut-metagenome-genome-assembly--contig:-NODE-1777-length-11541-cov-1.691363_pt1 | contig 11541 bp, 9 predicted proteins | sample MGYA00241568_ERZ501487 | MGnify/ENA primary metagenome ERZ501487 (study PRJEB25962, sample SAMEA2042574) | human gut metagenome | biome: human gut; feature: human-associated habitat; material: faeces... | reverse complement strand
TACAATTCCCTGGGTATGTCGGTTTCTACCTATACCGGACAGAACATCGGTGCCGGTCAGCTGGAGCGTGTGAAAAAGGGTTACCGGATAGCATTCCTTTTAATGGCTGTCTTTTCCTTTACCATGCTTCCGCTTGCACAGTTCTTTGGAAATCCGATCATGCGCCTGTTTGTCAGTGAGCCTGAGGTTATTGAAATGGGAGCGCATGCCTTAAAGCTTACGAGCTGGTTTTACCTGCCGCTTGGCATGATTTATATTACGAGAGGCCTGTTAAACGGAGCCGGAGATGCAGCCTTTGCGTTTATGAATGGAATCATCGAAATGATGGGAAGAATCTGCTTTGCAAAGCCGTTAACCCTGATCCCGCAGGTCGGAGTCTGGGGCGTATGGCTGGCAACTGCCTTTACCTGGCTGCTGACCGGAGTACTCACGTTTCTGCGGTATTTACAGGGTAAGTGGAAGAAGCATGTTACTCCAAAGGAGACCGGGCAGGAGGAGCTTGTTGAGGTCTGATCAGAGGATCCGGTTGAGTTCGCAATAATATGATGAGCATCAGGAGGGGGATCGCTTATGGCGGTCCTCCTGTTTTGATTCTATAAAGCAAAAGCTCCGCAGGGATGTGCAGCTCGCGGAGAAGAAATTCGTTGCTTTGCAACACTGTGTGCGCGAAGAATTTGTAAGCGAATTCTTTAATAATCAGGAAAACAATTCTGTACATTCCTCTTACAAATCGTTATTATGTAACTATTCAGAGCCATGCAAATTATGACAAGATGGACGTCGAATGCTCACATTCGTAAGGACATTTGGCATAATTTATATGGCGAAGTAACCACATGAGGTAAACTACGTTGCGTTAGCAACGGTTTTACGAATGTGGTTCTGAATAGCTACGTTATTATTAAATAAGTAGAAAGGTCACTGTGAGAGTACGGGGCAGTTACGCAGAAGGCTATAAGGAGCAGAACATGAAGACAATCGTAATGGGAATTCTCGCCCATGTGGATGCAGGGAAAACAACACTGTCGGAAGCAATGCTGTATGAAAGTGGTGTCATCCGCAGTATAGGGCGTGTAGATAAAGGAAATACCTATCTGGAAAGGGATAATCAGGAGCGGGAGCGTGGAATCACGATTTTTTCCAAGCAGGCGGTGCTGCCTGTGCATGAGGACAAACTGATTCTGTTAGATACGCCGGGACATGTGGATTTTTCCGCAGAAGCGGAACGTACCCTGCAGGTATTGGATCTGGCGGTGCTGGTGGTAAGCGCAGCGGACGGGGTGCAGGGACACACGATGACGCTGTGGAAGCTGCTTTCCCGGTATCATATCCCAGTCTTTCTGTTTGTGAATAAGCTCGATCAGCCGGGCACGGATGCGGATACGGTATATACGGAGCTGCAGGAGCGCCTGTCCGGAGAATGCGTGGATTTCCGGCTGCCGCATGGGGATGCCTTTATGGAAAGCGTTGCCATGTGTGGTGAGGAAGCCATGGAGCAGTATCTGCAGACCGGTGAGGTTTCGAGGGAGAGCATTGCGCGTCTGATCCGGGAGAGAAAGCTGTTTCCCTGTTTCTTTGGCGCTGCGTCGAAGATGGAAGGCGTGAAGGAGCTCCTTGAAGGGATTGACACCTATGGAGAGCCGGCTGCTTATCATACGGAATTCGGGGCAAGAGTCTATAAGATTACACGGGATCCGCAGGGAAACCGGCTGACCCATATGAAAATCACAGGAGGGCAGCTCCCTGTTAAGACAGTGATTACCGGAAAGAACCGGCAGCAGGAGGAATGGCAGGAAAAGGTGAACCAGATCCGCTGCTACAACGGAGAAAAGTTCGAGCTCGCAGACTGTGTGCAGGCAGGAACGATCTGTACGGTGACCGGACTTTCGCAGACTTATATCGGACAGGGACTTGGTGTGGAAACGGAGCAGACGCATCCTCTGCTCGAACCGGTAATGAGCTATCGTGTGTTGCCGGAACAGGAAAATCAGATGAACACCGTCATCGAAAAGCTGCATCTGTTAGAGGAAGAGGATCCTCTGTTACAGGTGAAATGGAATCCGCATACGAAGGAGCTGACGGCACATGTGATGGGACCGGTACAGATTGAAATTCTTGAACGGATCATGAAGGAACGATATGACATCAACGTCACCTTTGGCAAGGGACGAATTCTTTATAAAGAAACCATTGCACCGGAAGCACAGCCGGTAGAGGGAGTCGGACATTATGAGCCGCTGCGTCATTATGCAGAGGTACATCTTCTTTTGCAGCCGGGAGAGCCCGGAAGCGGATTTGTCTGTGATACCGACTGCAGTGAGGATGAGCTGGACCGGAACTGGCAGAGGCTGGTGCTCACCCATCTCATGGAAAAGGAATACCGTGGCGTTCTGCTTGGAGCACCGGTTACGGATATCCATGTCACATTAAAGAGCGGCAGGGCACACCAGAAGCATACCGAGGGCGGTGATTTCCGGCAGGCAACCTACCGGGCTGTCCGTCAGGGACTGATGCAGGCAGACTGCCGGATTTTAGAGCCGTTTATGGAATTCCGGCTGGAGCTTCCGGAGGAGTATGTGGGACGTGCCATGACGGATCTGTCGAATGCCGGAGCAGTTTTTCGTAATGAAGTGGAGCGCGCAGGCTACAGTGTGTTAAAGGGTCGTGCTCCGATGGAAACAATTGGGGACTATGGACAGATGGTGATTTCCTATACCAGAGGTCAGGGGATCTGGTCTATGACATTTGACGGGTATGGTCCCTGTCACAATCCGGAGGAGGTCATGGAAGAATGCGGTTATGATCCGGAGCGGGATGTGTATAATACGGCAGATTCCGTGTTCTGTGCACACGGAGCAGGCTTTGTCGTGCCATGGTATGAGGTGCCGGAATACATGCATCTTCCGGGGATTCTTTCACAGAGAAGAATGCAGGAAGATGCTTTTGCAGAAGAGATCGGACGAAGGAAGCAGACTACCATCACAACGACACTGGGAACGGAGGAGGTGGATGCCATCATCGACCGGGTTTCGGGGGCGAACCGCAGAAGGGATAAGCAGGAGGCGAAGAGTGTGCAGAAGCCTGTTGCACGCACGGTGGAGGCAAAGCCCTATGAATACCGTCCGAAGGAGAGAAAGGCGGAATATCTTCTGGTGGATGGCTACAATGTCATCTTTGCATGGGAGGAATTGAAGGAGCTGGCAGAGGTAAATCTTGACAGCGCCAGAGGACAGCTCCTTGATCTTTTATGCAATTATCAGGCGATTGACGGCAGGGAGCTGATTGCAGTTTTTGATGCGTACCGTCTGCAGGGACACCCGACGGAGTGCCTTGATTATCATAACATTCATGTCGTGTATACCAAAGAGGCAGAGACGGCGGATCATTACATTGAACGGTTTACCCATGAATATTCGAAGAAGTATCAGATCACCGTCGTGACCTCGGATGGTCTCGAGCAGGTGATTATTATCGGTCAGGGGTGCCTGTTGATTTCTTCGCGTGAGTTCCATGAGATTGTAAAAAAAGTCTCCAGGGAAACCATGGAGACCTTTGAACGGGATGAGAAAAGGGAGCGCAGGCTTACGGTATCGTTCCCGGAAATTCCGGTGCGCGATCCGTAACGAAGCTTGTTTTATATCTTACGGAGCAGGTCAGCAGCCTTAGTAAACAGCCTCGACATCCGTGATTTCATCGTTTTCCACGCGGAAGCTCCAGATGGAGTGACCGGGGAGACGATGCTCGGTAAGATAGTAGCGGTCGTCAATTCTGGTAAGGCTATACGGGGTGCCGCCGCCTAAAAAGTTTGCATAGACATCCTCGTAATTGCCTTTTTCCAGATCCTTCAGATTTTTCACACGGATCAGGGTGGCGAAATCCTGATTTCCGGTGATGTCGGTGGAAACTGTAATATAGTAATAATTCTGGATTTTTTCCAGCTGGATCATGCCGGCAATCGCATCGGGAACCGGATAGCGGTTTAACACCTTGAAGGTGTAAAGGTCTGCCTCGATAATGTTGGAATTTCCGGAGACAAAGTAAATCCGGTCATCCAGAATTGTAAAGGAGCGCACATAAACACCATCAAGCTCCGGGATGCTGAAAACCTTCGTCAGATACATACGGGTGGAGCTGTTCGTATGACGGAAGAGGAACATTTCTCCGCTCTGGGAGCTCCATGCATAAAAGGTGTCCGTATAATCATCATAGATGATATAATGAGGCCGGGTGCCGATTCCGGTGAATTCCTGTGTTGGCACATAGACGATCTCACCGCTGCTGTTTTGCATCTTTTCCATAATCAGAATCCGGTTATTTTCGGTATCATCAATCAGATAGACATTGCCGTCACTGGCAATCGTATGTCCCATGGAAAGGTCATTGGTCATCACCTTCCACAGGTACAGAGGATCTGTCAGATTCTCGTTGTAAATAACCTGATTGTGGTAGCAGTCCACGATGAAATACTGATCGTCCAGTTTAGTAATATAAGTAGGAACACTTAAAGAACCGTTGGGATTGGTGGGAATCGTTTCATAGTCTGCAAGATCGTAGGAGAGCAGCTCCGACTCTCTTACATAATCCGTGCCATCGTAAGGCGTGGCAGGCTCCGGACGGGAAGAGGCGCAGCCATTTAAGCAAAGCGTGCTGAATAGGAACAGGAATAAGGTTAAAATCGTATATTTTCTCAGTTTCATTGACAACTCCAATACAAATCCATCATAATAAAATCAATTGTACGCTTACTATACACTTTTTTTGAGCGGCAGACAAGAGAAACAGTTGGGGAGGCAGCTTATGCGGGAAGAAAATAAACAAATGCGGATTCTGTCAGCAATCGGTATGATTCTGGTCGTGGCAGGACATCTTGGATATTCAGTGTTTGATGTAGGCGGGCTGTTTCCTTATTATTCATTTCATGTGTTCATTTTTCTGTTTGTTTCCGGCTATTTTTACCGGGAGGAAGCAGAGCAGCATCTTCTGCAATATATTGGCAAAAAGTGTAAAACTCTGCTGCTTCCTTATTTTATCTGGAATCTGGTCTATGGAATTCTGGCAGCGATCCTGCACCGCACAGGCTTTTCCATCGGAGGAGAACTGACGCTGTGGAATCTCTTTATAGAGCCGTTCGTGAGCGGGCATCAGTTTCTGTATCAGTTCCCGGCATGGTTTGTCCCGGCACTGTTTTTGATTGAGGTTCTCAATGTACTTGGCAGGAAGGTGCTGTCTTTTCTTCATTTAAAGAAGGAATGGCTGATCTTCGCGGTATCTCTCCTGCTCGGAATTGCTACGGTTGCGCTTGCAAAGGGAGGACATGTCTGGGGATATTATAAATTTCCCGGAAGACTTCTTTTTATGATGCCGGGCTTCCAGCTGGGACGTATTTATAAGGAAAAATTAGAGAACAGGGTAAATAAAATCAGTGATGGCCGGTACTTTTTTGTTGTAGTGGGAGTCCAGCTTCTGACTACAATATGCTGCCGGGGGCTTGCCTTCAGTGCAGTATGGGTAACCGGGTTTGCCAATGCCGCCTTTATTCCTTATCTTACTGTGGTGACCGGAATTGCATTCTGGCTGCGGATCTCGGACTGGATCAGCAGAATTCCGTCTGCTTGTTCATGGTTCATGGAAATCGGAAGACATACCTATGCCATTATGATGCATCATGTGTTCTGGTTCTTTGTGGTGAATTCGATCTGTTATCTGCTTTCCCGTACCACTGTGTGGTGTGCGGAATTTGACACCGCACAGTTCTTTTCTGATATCAATTATGTTTATGCGATTGGCGGAAGTGATGTGGGAAAATGGTTTTATCTTGCATTGGGAACAGGAATGCCGTTGCTATTGGCAAATGGAACACAATATATTGTGGGCAAGAAAATTAGCCGGAAATAACGTTCAACGAAATTTCGGGCTAATCCTGAAAAATGAGTTGACGTCTGTTGAAAGCTATGGTATTCTACAAACACTTTCTTTGAAGGACAAGTAAATACGAATTTGAAATAAAGGGTATCTTTCTGTGATTTTCACAAAGGGTGCCTTTTTTGTACCAACCGGTTTTCAATGAGTACAGATTACAAATCAGACAAAGAAAGGAAAGTAACGTGAGAAAATTTGAATTAATTTTAAGAAGAACCAGAAATATCGGACAGAAAAAGAAACGAAGAGTTGTAAGCAGGAATAAAAAGGGAAGAATGGCAGCAGCCTTTTTCGGCATGCTGATGACAGGAACCTTATTGCTTTCAGGAATGGGAATGCAGGCTTCGGCACAGACCATAAGGCATGAACATTCCGGAGATGCACAGAATGGAGGTGAATGCTTTTCAAACCCTGTATATCATGCCCATGAAGGAAATGAAACAGAAGGTGGCAGCTGCTACAGCACTCCGGTTTATCATGTACATACCGGGGATGAGGTAAACGGAGGCGGCTGTTACGGAGAAGAAACGGTGCATACCCATGAGGGAAGCACGAGCCAGGGCGGAGCCTGCTATACGGCAGTTTACCATAGCCATAGTGATTCCTGCTATGCAGAAGGGAGCCACAATAGCTCCTGCTCTTCCCACATTGAATTTCATCCTTATGACTGCGGAAGTGTGCATGACTGGGATGGAGACGGACATGGCTGTGACGGCTTTACGGCATATGACTGTGGGGGACACCGTTATCTTGCCTGTGGAAGAGGGGGCAGCATTACCGGCTATCGCTTTTCCTGCAGCATGACCGAGGGACAGATCACCGGGTATCAGATGAACTGTGGGAAGACAGAAGAAACGATAGAATCCTATGAGCTCACCTGTACGAAAACACCGGAGGATATTGATTATTATGAGAAAACCTGTGGCAGGGAAGAGGGAGAGGAGATTTATATTCCTGATCCACCAAAGGAGAATACCGGTGACAATGGTAATTCCTCCGGGCAGGAGGGGGACGGAGATGGCAATGGCGGAAGTGATGGAAACGATGGCAATGGCGGAAATGAAGGTGGTGAGGAAGCCCCTGGCGAGCCGTTGCCGACACCGGTTCCTTCGGCAGAACCGGTTGTGAAGCCTTCTCCGTCTGCTGTGCCGGTTGTTGCAGAAGTAACCGAAGAAGCTCCGGTGAGAAAGAAGGAAAAGCCTGCCGTGCCAAAGCCCTCGCTGACACCTGAGCCTGTCCTTGTGCCGCCGTCGCCATCTCCAACCCAGCAGGTGCTGCCAAAGATCGTAGAAGAAGAGAGCGTGGTACTTCCTACGGCAGCGGCACAGCCGGAGGATGCGGGAGGGGAACCGCTTGTGCTGAAGCGCAGATGGGCAGTCTTTACACCGGTCATTAAAATGCTGTCCATTACCTCGGGAACGGTTCTTTCTCTGGCAGCGCTTGTACTGTTGCTTCTTTATCTACGGAGAAGCGTGAGAGTCTATAATGATAATGGCAAAGGCAGAATGAAGTATCTGGGAAGAGCTGCCGTGACACTTTCCGAAGAAGGATATTACATCCGGATTACGGAGAAGCTTGAGGAACGTGCCGCAACGAACCGTTACAGCATCCGCCCGGATCTGTTCCTGATCGGAAAGAACAGCAGCTGGGAGATTTATGTGGTGAAGGACGGCAGGAAAAAGTCCGTGTATCTTGACAGGGAGATGACCTTTACCATTTAAGGTATGTATAACTATAACAAAAAGATGCATAAACTATTGACTTTCCGAATCTGCCGTGATAGATTTTAGTTGTTTTAGAAACTAGATTCGCGTTTGAAAACGCAGAAATGAGGAGAGTTATGAAAAAATTATTAGCCGTTTTATTAACAGCAGCAATGACAATGGCTATGCTGACCGCATGCGGAAGCAGCACAGAAGCCACAGACACCACAACAGAAACTACTGAAGCAGAAGCTGATACCACAACAGATGGTGCAGCAGTAGAAGAAACTGCAGAAGCTGCAGATGCAGCAGAAGAAACTGCAGATGCAGCAGAAGAAGCCGCTGTTTCCGAAGCACTTGCAGATGGTATGCTTACCGCAGGCACGAACGCAGAGTTCCCTCCGTTTGAGTATGTTGGGGATGATGGAGAAGCAGATGGTTTCGATATCGCTTTAATCAAGGCAATCGGTGAGAAGCTTGGCGTAGACGTTCAGGTAGACAACATGGAGTTCGCATCCCTGGTATCCTCCATCGGTAACAAGATTGATGTTGCAATTGCAGGTATGACCATAACCGATGAAAGAAAAGAAGCAGTTGATTTCTCCGAGCCTTACTATGAAGCAGTTCAGTATGTTCTTCTTCCTGAGGGAAGTGAGATTGCAACCGCAGAGGATCTGAAGAACAAGACCATCGGTGTCCAGCTTGGTACAACAGGTGACTTCATTGCATCCGATATCGAAGGAACTACAGTGAATACCTATAACAAGGGTGTGGATGCAGTAAACGATCTGATCAACGGAAGAGTAGACTGTGTCATCATTGACAAGAATCCGGCACTCGTATTCGAAAGCAAGTTCCAGGATGACGGTTCCAAGATTACAGCAGTAGACGGTGCACAGTTTGAGTTCGAACCGGAATATTATGCAATTGCGGTTCCCAAGGGAGATACCGCTTTAGTAGATGCCATCAACAAGGCTATTGAAGAATTAAAGGCAGATGGAACTTTTGATGAACTGGTAAAGACATATATTGAAGAATAATCATTTTTGTGTTAATATTCAATATAGCGTATAGCATATCAAAGAGGATAGCATATTATGCTATCCTCTTTTCATGTAGAGCACTTAGAGAAGACGATCCGAAGGAGAAGTCTGAGCTTAGTGCGAACGGTACCGGGACACTTAATGAGGACGAGCGAAGCGAAGTACGAATTTAGTATCCAGGTACATGTAGAGCACATACATATACATAGTCAAACAGGAAGGGTTAAGCACAGATGTTGGAATGGTTGAACAAGGTAGAAGGAAGCTTTTATAAAGCATTCCTTGCAGAAGACCGGTGGAAATTATATTTTGCCGGACTGGGAGTGACACTGAAGGTTGCGTTTTTTGCCGCAATTCTCGGACTGGTAATTGGAACGGTGATTGCACTGATGAAGCTTTCCACCGGAAAGAAAGGAAAGGGAACCATCTGGTCCTTTATCGCGAACTGCTATATTGACGTGATCCGTGGAACACCGTCGGTGCTGCAGCTGTTAATTATGTGGTTCATCATTATGAAGAGCTGTAAGAACGGTGTACTTGTTGCAGTTCTTTCCTTTGGTATCAACAGCGGCGCTTATGTGGCAGAGATTGTCCGTGCCGGAATCCTTGCAGTAGACAAAGGACAGACGGAAGCCGGCAGATCACTTGGTTTATCCAAGGCACAGACCATGATCTATATCGTCATTCCACAGGCAATCAAGAATGTGCTGCCTCCGATCGGTAATGAATTTATCGTGCTGTTAAAGGAGACTGCGATTGTCGGCTACGTGAGCCTGACAGATCTTACCAGAGCCGCAAACCAGATTTCTTCGAGAACCTACGAAGCATTTATGCCATTGATTGGTGCAGCGGTGATTTACTTTGTGATTATCAAGATTTTAACCATTCTGCTGGGTGTATTGGAGAGGAGGCTGCGTAAGAGTGATAATCGTTAAGGATCTTCATAAAAAATTTGACAATAACCACGTACTTCGTGGCGTGAATTATCATGTACATCAGGGAGAAAAGATCGTTATTATCGGTCCCTCCGGCTCCGGTAAAAGTACGTTCCTTAGATGCCTCAATTTACTGGAAACACCGACAAGCGGTGAGATCTGGTTTGATGGACAGCTGATTACAAGTGATAAGGTAAACATCAATCACGTACGTCAGCATATGGGAATGGTATTCCAGAACTTTAATCTTTTTAATAACCTTTCCATTATGGATAATATTACCCTTGCACCTGTGAAGCTGAAGCTGCAGAGCAGGGAGGAAGCCAGTGAGAATGCTTTGAAGCTTTTAGAGCGTGTCGGCCTGAAAGAAAAGGCAGATTCCTTCCCGAGCCAGTTATCCGGTGGACAGAAGCAGCGTATTGCGATTGTCCGCTCCCTTGCCATGAATCCAAGGGTAATGCTGTTTGATGAGCCGACCTCCGCACTCGACCCGATTTCCACATCCAAGATCGAGGAACTTGCAATGGAACTGAAGGGCGATTATACGATCGTGATCGTTACTCATAACATGCAGCAGGCAGCCAGAATTTCTGACAAAACAGCTTTTTTCCTTCTGGGAGAAGTGGTAGAATTTAATGATACAGATACCTTGTTTTCTATGCCGAAGGATAAAAGAACCGAGGATTATATTACAGGGAGGTTTGGTTGATCATGGCAACACATTTCGAACGGCAGCTTGAAGAACTTCATGTACAGATGATCACAATGGGAAGTCTCTGTGAGAAGGTGATCTCACTTTCGAACAGAGCGATCCGTGGCGAGAACTGTATCAGAGAGATCTTCGATACAGACAGAGAAATCGATACAAAAGAGCGAGAGATCGAGAATCACTGCATGCGTATTTTGCTTCACCAGCAGCCTGTGGCAAGAGATCTGCGAGAGGTTTCAGCAGCACTCAAAATGATCTCAGACATGGAGCGTATCGGAGACCAGGCGGCGGATATCGCTGATCTTTCTCAGTTTATCGAGAACAACCATGTGGAGGTTCCGGAACTGATCGGAAAGATGGCAGAAATGACTGTCCGCATGGTGACAGAAAGCGTCGATGCGTTTGTAAAAAAAGATCTGAAACTCTGCCGAAAAGTCATTGATGATGATGACCAGGTAGATGACGCTTTTAATCAGGTCAAGGAAGAACTGGCGACACTGATGTACCAGAACCTGGATGCAAAAGCAGGACTTGATCTCCTTATGACGGCCAAATATATGGAGCGTATCGGAGACCATGCGGTGAATATCGCAGAATGGGTTGAATATGCGATCACCGGCAACCACAGAAACAATGAACATCAAATGGGAGGAAACCAGGCTTGACAAAGAAGATATTCAGATCAACTGTCCTGGTTTCAGCAATGATCCTGATACTGGGAAGTGCCTTTGTACTGGGCGTTTTGTATCAATATTTTGGAAAGCAGTTGGATGGGGAGCTCGAGAAAGAAGCTTCCTATCTGGCGTATGGGGTAGAACAAAACGGCGTTGATTACCTGGAACAGATAAAGCAGAAAGATGCCCGTATTACTTATGTGGATGCATCGGGAACAGTACTTTATGACAGTCAGGCAGATGCATCTTCCATGGAAAATCACAGTGACCGTAAAGAAATCCAGGAAGCACTGGAAAATGGAACCGGATATGCGGAACGAATGTCAAAAACACTGTCTGAAAAGACAGTTTATTATGCGTTAAAGCTTATCGATGGTTCTGTTCTTCGTGTGGCAGGTACACAGTCTTCTGTTTTTGTACTGATGCTTCAGCTTGTTCCTCCGATCCTGTGTATTGCAGTCATAATGCTGATCCTTGCAGGAATTGCGGCGGCACGTATGTCTGCAAATATTGTAAAACCGATCAATGAACTGGATCTGGATCACCCGGAAGAAAACC
>ENA-OPCY01001772-OPCY01001772.1-human-gut-metagenome-genome-assembly--contig:-NODE-1772-length-11565-cov-2.238401_pt1 | contig 11565 bp, 7 predicted proteins | sample MGYA00241568_ERZ501487 | MGnify/ENA primary metagenome ERZ501487 (study PRJEB25962, sample SAMEA2042574) | human gut metagenome | biome: human gut; feature: human-associated habitat; material: faeces... | reverse complement strand
GCAAACATATATCATGGCAAAATGAAAAAGAGCATAGGATAATTCTTCTATCAAATGGAAGAAGAGGATTAAATATTAAAAATGAAAAAGTAGGTATTGAACCAGTTGAGCTATATATAGGTATAAATTGTTGTGAAGAAAACAGACAAAGATTAGTAGAGATATGTAGAAATAATTTAAAATGCAAGGTATATTCTAGTGAAGTAACCGAAAATAAGTTTTTAAAATTTACGGAGATTACATAATGGCACGTTTAATTGCAGATAAATACAAAGAGTGGGAAAAGGAATGTAATGACCGTTTCAACACTCTAAAACATAATGAGGAAGAACTGAACCGCATTTTCATAGACATCTACGGCTTGCAGGACGAGCTTACTCCAGAAGTTGAGGATAAAGACGTTACTGTCCGCAAGGCAGATCTTCAGCGTGAGATAAAGAGTCTTGTTTCCTATGCTGTGGGCTGTATGTTCGGCAGGTATTCGCTTGATAGGGAAGGACTTGCCTATGCAGGAGGAGATTTCAGCGAGCAGTGGGCAGCAGTCAGTGGTCAGCTTTTTAAACGGGAGGTCGTTGAATATTATGTTGGTAAAGAGCTATCAAGAGTTGATAGTATGGCAGAAATCTATGGATTTGGTGGAGATAGTTTACAGCCTTGTGAAACTGCTGCCGAAAACGGAGATGTTTGCATTGTCGGATCAGTTGAGAAGGGCAGTGGTTTCGATCCCTTCAAATATCGCAGAGGGACAGCAAAGAAACTCTACCAAGGAATTCGTGAACTTTCTGTCAATAGCAAGAGGATCAAATGCGGAAGTGGAAACACAGCTTATGATCTGTGTTCGCCTGAAATACTTGACGCTATCTCAAACGGAAACGGCAATGAGCTTGTGTCAAGAGGTTGGAAAGATGCTGAACTCATTGATTGGAAAGCTATCCACTCAACACTGACCACTGATCACTTCTCTCCCGACAAGGACAACTGTATCCCCATAACAGATGATAACTATTTTGGCGAAGATGATATCGTAAAGAAATTTGCAGACTTTATCAAAGCAGTATATGGCGAAGAAACTCTTGAAGAAAACCTCAACTTTATTGCCGAAGCTCTTGGAAACAGAGGCAATACAAGCAGAGAGGTCATCAGAAACTATTTTCTTAATGATTTCTACAAGGATCATCTTAAAATATATCAGAAGCGTCCGATATACTGGCTCTTTGACAGCGGAAAGCAGAACGGCTTTAAGGCTCTTGTATATATGCACCGCTGGAACGCCGATACTATCGGAAATGTCCGTGTTGAGTATCTCCACAAGACACAGAAAATATATATGAACGAGCTTGACCGTATGCAGGACACTATTGACAACAGCAATGATGCAAGAGAGATTGCCGCTGCAAAAAAGGCAAAAGAAAAGCTCACAAAACAGCTTAAAGAAACCAAGGATTACGATGCTTCAATGGCTCACCTTGCAAATATGCGTATCGACATTGACCTTGACGACGGTGTTAAGGTGAATTACGAAAAGGTGCAGACCGACAGCGAAGGCAAAAACCTCGGTATTCTTGCAAAAATATAAAAATGAGGTGCTGATATGGCAGCATTGGAATTAAATCAGATAATCGGTTCGCTGAACGAAGTTTTTTCGGGCGACGGCAGAAAAATCATCTTCTGGTATGATGATAACGGCTCATTTTCGGGGGATATTGACGAAATATCCCTTGAAAATGCCAAAATTCTCAAACTTGAAAGAGCCGAGGACACAAAGCACGGCGGATATATCTACACAAATCAGTTCTATACAAAGTATTATCTTGAAAAGGTCGATACCGAGGGCAATTATCTCATATATGCTCCGTTCCCGCAGCCCGATGTAAAGGATAATCATCTGGAAGATATACAGAAATATTCAAGGACATTCTATGCGGACAAGCTGTCAATGATATGCTCCGAGCTTGGTATCGGCGAAGACGGCAGACAGGCTGTTGTCAAGTGCAGGAAGTTCTTTGATAACAAGAACAGAGTAACAGCTTTCCGTGATCTTGATATTGACAAAATGACCGAGGATAATATTTATGTGGGCATAATGAGCGTTGTCTGCAAGGTGGGAGTTTTGTCATTTGAGGAAGTTGTAAGGATAATTATCAGCGGTGATCTTGATGACAGTAAGTTTCTTAAGGATTTCGAAACATACAATGTGTTTGATGAATTCTGGGAGAAGATAGCAGAGTATTTCGGTTATTCGGAAAAAGAGCCTGCTTTGAAAAAGCTGGTCGCAACAATGTTTATCAGCTATTTCGCAAAAACCGTTCACGAGGAGCTGCCAAAGGCATATCAGCAGTTTATCACATACAAAACAGGAAGCATACTTGCGTTCCTTGAAAATATGATGAACAACAGCGTTTACAGCAGACGTTTTGACGAGCTTTCCGAATTTGTTTATGAAGGAATGAATGGCGATAAGCTTATTGCTGCCATGCCTATTGACAGTTACATCGACAGCAGTGCTTTTAATGGTATTGATTCGGCAATAATAAAATATCTGACCGAACGTCTTGAAGCGGAAGATGTGGGTGCAATGATAGACGGACAGCTGATTCCCGAAGTTTGTGATCTCCGCATAAAGAAACATTTCGGCTCAAAGTATTCCTGTGAATATACGATGCTGAAAAATGCCTGGTATCTCATTTCAAACAGCAAATATTATTCTGTAAGTGACATAAAAACGCTTGCAGACAAGTATTGCAGTACATATTACAAAGTAGATGCAAGTTATCGTAATTTCTACCTGAACTTTGACAGGCTTGAAAACAACATCAGCTTTGATAAGCTCCGTCAGCTCGTTGAGAATATCTATACAAATGAATATCTGACAAATGTTACGCTCAACTGGACAAAAACATTCGGAGAATCGAATGGCGAAAGCTTGCTGCCGTATCAGCTCAATTTCTATGAGGATATTGTAAGCAACATAAAGGAACGTGTGGTTGTTATAATTTCCGATGCTATGCGTTACGAAGTGGGTATGTCCTTGTATGAAAAGCTGATGTCCGATGAAAAGTGTAAGGTGACTGTTTCGGCAATGCAGTCTGTCCTGCCTTCGGTAACAAGCTTTGGTATGGCTGCACTGCTGCCCCATAACAGCTATGAGATAAAGGACAATTATTCTGTTCTCATTGATGGTATGCCCTGCGACAGTACGGAACAGCGCAGCAAAATTCTTTCCGCACATGATGAGAATGGTGCTTGTATTCAGTTTGATGAAATAAAAAAGATGAATTATGATGAAAAGGCAAACTTCACAAGAGGAAAAAATGTCATCTATATCTATCATAATCAGATAGATGCAAGAGGAGATAAAGCCACAACAGAGGACGAAGTTTTCGTTGCCTGCGAAGAAGCGGTAAACGAAATTGCAGATGTTATCAGAAAGCTCACATCTGCAAATGTTACAAGATTTATTATTACTGCCGACCACGGTTTCCTGTATAAGCGTGACCACTTGACAGACAGCAGCAAGATAGACAATATTTCAAAGAGTTCTGATTATCTCGGAAAACGTTATGCTGTTACCGATAAGGATATACAGACAGACGGTGTTGACGGTATCGGTATGGATAAAATATATTTCCGGCTTGACGGCAGAAAGGTATATTATCCAATCAGTTCGGACATATTCAAGGCACAAGGAAACGGTGTGAACTTTGTTCACGGCGGCTGCTCACCGCAGGAAATGATAATACCGCTCATTGATGTAAAGACCGATAAGAGTAAGGTTGAAACTACATTTGCACAGGTAACACTTGTAAGCTTACAGACAAAGATAACCAATCTTGTAACAAGGCTTGATTTTATCCAGAGCCAACCTGTCAGCGATATTGTAAAGCCTGCTGAATACAGCATTTGCTTTGAAAACGAAAATGGGGATAAGATCTCCAATGAGCATATCTGCATTGCCGATAATAATGATACTGATTCACAAAAACGTATTTTCAATCTGAGATTTTCATTTGTAAACAGGACATACAGTGCAGCCGATAAATATTACCTTGTTATCAAGGATACAAAATCTGGACTTGAAACATTAAGGCAGCAGTTTACTGTTGATATAGCTTTTTCAGGTGATTTTGGATTCTCATTCTGACGGAGGAATAACAAATGGAAGATATAATAAACTCTAATGAGGAGATAAACCGCAAATTACGGGAACATTTTGACGGCAAAATCGTTCGCAAGGACCTGACACTTTCCATAAAAGAGGGTGCCAATGTTCCCGTATATGTGCTGGAATTTCTTCTTGGACAGTATTGCAGCTCTGACGATGAAAATATCATCGAGGAAGGTGTCCGTACTGTAAAGAAGATACTTTCGGATAATTTTGTCCGCCCCGATGAAGCACAGAAGATACTGTCACATCTCAAAAAAGATGGAGCTTATACAGTCATTGATAAGGTGACTGTCAAGCTCAATATCAAAAAAGACAGATATGAAGCTGAATTTTCAAATCTCGGCTTGAATGAAGTCATAATTTCCGATGCGTTTCCCGAAAAGTATGACCGACTTCTCTGCGGCGGTATCTGGTGTATCGTCCGACTGGAATATGATAATGATCTGTATGAAGATGCTGCACAGGATCTGAAAAAGAAGAAAGGCGGCAATGAGCTGCCTATCACAATAAAAAATCTGACACCTATCCAGATGCCTCACATAGAAATAAGTGAGCTGAAAGAAGGCAGAAAAGCTTTCACTAAAGACGAATGGATAAGCATTATGCTCCGTTCAGTCGGAATGGAGCCTGACAAGTTTACATACAGAGAAAAGTGGCTTCTGCTGACAAGAATTATCCCTTTGGTCGAGAATAATTTCAACCTATGCGAGCTTGGTCCGAGAAGTACGGGCAAATCTCATTTGTATAAGGAAGTATCGCCTAACAGCATTCTTGTTTCCGGCGGGCAGTCCACAGTTGCAAATCTGTTCTACAATATGTCACAAAGGACAGTCGGACTTGTCGGAATGTGGGATTGCGTTGCTTTCGATGAGGTGGCAGGTATAAAATTCAAAGATAAAGACGGAATACAGATAATGAAAGATTATATGGCTTCCGGATCCTTTGCAAGAGGTAAAGAGGAAAAATCAGCATCTGCTTCAATGGTGTTTGTAGGAAATATCAATCAGGACGTGGAGGTCCTTCTGAAAACATCAAGCTTGTTTGACCCTTTCCCACCTGAAATGGGTACTGATACGGCTTTTCTTGACAGGATCCACTGCTATCTGCCCGGTTGGGAGATACCAAAGTTCCGTCCCGAACACTTCACAGGTGATTATGGATTTATTACAGATTATCTTGCTGAATTTCTTCGTGAGCTTCGCAAGGAACAGTTTGGTGATGCACTTGATAAGTATTTCAAGCTGGGCAGAAATCTGAATCAGCGTGATACTATTGCTGTCAGAAAAATGGTAGGCGGCTACATAAAGCTCATTTATCCTGACGGCAGCTATACAAAGGAAGATGTTGAAGAGGTACTTCAGATCTCACTTGAAATGCGCCGCCGTGTTAAAGAACAGCTGAAAAAGCTGGGTGGAATGGAGTTTTATGATATCAATTTCTCCTATATTGATAACGAAACTTTTGAAGAACATTATGTATCAGTACCCGAACAGAGCGGCGGTAAACTGATACCTGAAGGAATCTGCAATCCCGGACAGGTATATACGGTTTCCAGAGGCAAGTCGGGAATGATAGGAGTATTCCGTCTTGAATCACAGGCACTTCCCGGAACAGGAAAATTTGAAAGAACAGGTCTTGGTTCGGAACGTGATGCAAAAGAAGCTTCAAACACAGCTTTCAACTATCTGAAAGCAAATGGCAGCAAGATCAGCGGAGCGATAAGTACGGTTAATACCGATTATATTATCAATTATCAGGACTTGCAGGGTATTGGCATGACAAGCACACTTGCTCTTCCTACGCTTATAGCGTTAGCTTCTATTGCTCTTGGGAAGCCAACGGTAGGTTCTCTTGCGGTATTGGGTGAAATAAGCATCAGCGGTACGATGATAAAGATGGATAACCTGGCTGATACTTTGCAGGTATGTCTTGACAGCGGTGCTAAAAAGGTATTGCTGCCAATGATGTGTGCAGCCGATTTTGCTACTGTACCTCCTGAATTGCTTGGCAGCTTTCAGATAATTTTCTATAGTAGTGCGGAAGATGCTGTATTTAAGGCGTTGGGTGTGGAGTAAAATATGTTAGTAATCTACGCCGAGAAAAGCAGTCTTGCGAAAACAATAGCAGCCGTTCTGGGAGCGGGTCAGAGAATACCCATGCAGGGCGAACCCACTGTGGGATATTATCAGTTCAAATTCAATGGGGAAGATGCCGTGCTTTGTCACGGTGTCGGACATTTAATGTCGCTTGTTCCTGCCGCAAGCTATGATGAAAAATATAAAAACTGGGATCTGAATGTGTTCCCGTGCATACCCGAAAAATTCAGAATTGCCCCTAAAAAGGAAACTATCGCTTGCTCACGTCTTGTAAAAGACTTCTTTCAAAAAGCGGACTGGTGCATAAATGCAGCCGACCCCGACCGTGAGGGTGAACTTATCTTCTCATACGTTTATCAGGCTTGTGGCTGCAAGGCTCCGTATAAGCGTGTGTGGATAGAGGATCTTACCGATGAAAAGATAAAGAAAGCGTTCAGCAATCTTATCGAGCCGAAGCAGTCCATATCTGCACAAAATCCCGGTTCTCCCTACGATTTGCAGATGGCAGGACGTGCAAGAGATATTGCCGACTGGCTCATCGGAAATAACTTGACCGTTGCAGCGACAAAGCGTTTCGGCGGATACAAGGAACTACTATCTGTAGGACGAGTCCAGACACCAACGCTTGCACTTGTGGTTGAACGTGAAAAAGCTATCCTTAACCACAACAAAACAAAGTTCTGGCGTTTGAACGGAATATTTACCACAGCAAACAACGAAACTTTTGAAGCCGAATACATAGAGGGCAAAATCGCAAACAGTGAAGATGCCGAAAAAAAGCTTGCCGAGTGCGGTAATGCTGACGGAATAGTTGCGGAGGTGAACACAAAGCATAAGAGTGAAAATGCACCGCTTTTGTATAACGCAACACAGCTCCAGATCGCTGCAAACAAGAAATTCAGTTGGAATGCGGATAAGACTACGAAGGTCATGCAGGATTTGTATGAGCATAAGCTTATGACATATCCCCGTACTTCCTCCGAGCATCTGACCGAAGCAATGATGCCCGAAGCTGCTGTAACTATCGGAAAGCTCCTCAATATGCCCGAATACTCAAAGTATGCACTTTCAAAGGATAAGTGGCAGAAGTTTGGCAAACGTCATTTTGATGATAAGAAGGTTGGTTCTCACCCTGCGATAATTCCAACTGTCAATGTACCAAAGGATATGTCCTCAATGAACGAGGATGAAAAGCAGCTTTACGATCTCCTTGCAAAATCCCTTATCAGAATAATTTATCCAAAGGCAGAGCTTGACGATACTACCGTACTTATCGACGTAAACAAGGTGCGTTTTAAGGCAACGGGAAGCGTTATCACCAATAACGGCTGGTATGCTGTTGATGCAAAGCCGCAGAAGAAAAACGTTCTTCCTGCGCTTGCTGTCGGGGATAAGCTGAAAGGTGAGTACAGCATAAAGGAATGCGAAACCGAGCCGCCAAAGCGTTACACCGAAGCAGACTTGCTTGCGGCAATGGAGCTTGCAGGTCAGACTATCGAAGATGAAGAAATACGCACCCTTATGAAAATGCAGAAAAAGGGTTTAGGCACCGACGCCACAAGAGCACCTATCTTAAAGGGGCTTTTTGACAGAAAATACCTTGACCGAAAGGGTAAATCCATTTTCCCAACAGATAAGGGTATGTTCCTTATTGATACTCTTCCCGTTGATGCAATAAAATCCGCTGATATGACAGGTGACTGGGAAATGCGGCTGAACAACGTTGCTATGGGCAAGGAGCCTGTTATCAACTTTATCCGTGATATTGAGCAGACCACAAGGGACTGGTATGCACAGGTAGCAGCTGCAAATGAAAGGCATTATGTTTCCCCCGAAAAAGGTGATCTGCTTTGCCCCGTATGCAACAGAGTTATTAAGCCTACACCATTCGGCTGGGGCTGCACAGGCTATTCCAAAGACGGTGACGGCTGCAAGTTCACCATAAACAAAACCCTTGCAGGAGTGGAAATGTCCGACAAGGAGATACAGAAGCTTCTTACAAAGGGCAGAACGGGACTTATCAAGGGATTTACTTCAAAATCGGGAAAGAAATTCAATGCCTATCTTGTTATTGATCCGGAAACCAAGGATATAAAGTTTGATTTTCTGTCCGATAAGGAACGTGAAATGGTCTGCCCGATATGCGGAAAAGGTATGAAGAAGTCCAAGTACGGATATATCTGCGAGAATTTCAGCAGAGATGGCAGCGGCTGCGATTTCAGCGTTAATACGGAGATATGCAAGAAGAAAATATCCGCTGCACAGGTAGCAGCACTCCTAAAGGACGGCAGAACCGATGTTATCAAAGGTTTCAAGTCCAAAGCAGGAAAAGAGTTCGATGCTGCACTTGTGCTGGATAAGGAAACTCACAGAATTGATTTCGAGTTTGCAAAGCGTGAACAGCCGAGTGCTTCAAGAAACAGCTATTATCCCGAAGATGTGCTGACTGAGTATTATGAGCCTGTTATTCCCGATGATATGAGATAACCCATTGAAAAGAGGATCATTATGACACAGAAGCAATTCTTCATGAAGCTTGACCAACTGAGTTCAAAGCCTATGGCTATTGAAAGAGTAACAGATTTTGCAAATACTATCATTCTTGCATATAGAGAAGATCTGTATATGTATTGCCTTGTAAAACAGAATGGTTTTAACGATGAAACGTGTAATCAGATGTATGTAGGTCCGTATGACAAGAGATAGCTATGCTGTTTTTCAAGCCTGAGAAAAGCCAAACTTCCCAAGCCTGAGAATGTAGCTGTTACAGGACTTATCATTGTTCAGGAACTGTCGGTGCGGGAAGTAGTTGATAATATGCTGAACAAGGACGTAATTACGGGACTTGTGTTTAATCATACAAGCGATTATCCGTATATCGTTGATAAAGAATTGTTTGAACCGTTTGTAAGAATGTGATCGGAAAGGTGAGAATTTGTGATCCGAATACGCTATGTTGTTGAGAGAATTACATTTCAGAATCCCGAAAACGGATATATTGAGCAGGAAATAAAGTGATTATTTCAATGAAAGTAATTACAACATCAAATTTATTTTAAAGATTTTGTAGGAAAATCTATGTGGAATGATATTGAAACTACAACAGATTATTTGAATTTCTCGAATAATTCAAATACAGTTGCAAGTTTGATTATAGAGTCAGGAGAGAATCCAATATCTATAGGAGTATCTGGTAATTGGGGCGTTGGAAAATCATCTATGGTAAAAATGATTGGTAAGGATTTGAAGGAACAACAAAGCCGAGATGATGAGGAACATGATAGTGATGATAACAAATACATATTCCTTGAATTCAATGCATGGTTGTATCGGGGGTACGAAGATGCTAAATCAGCTTTGCTTCAATCCGTAACACAAAAATTGAATGAGGAAATGAAAGAGCAAAATATTAAAGAAAGCGAAGATTTATGGAAAAAATTTAAGAAGTTTTTAAAACGAATTAATTGGTTTCAGGTATCGAAATCAGCATTACCTTTATTGGCTGGATTTATTCCCGGAGCAGCACCGATAGGTGTTTTTGCAAATATGGCAAATGCTATAAAAAACAACTTGAATAATCGTGATAAAATAACCGAGAATAGTGAATCTATTAATTCGGCAATTGATGGCTTAATGCCAGAATTAGAAAATCTATTAAAAGACAATGAAGAGGTAGTAGAGCCAGCAACAAAACAGATTGAGGAAATCCGCAAAGAATTTGAAGAAATACTTAGACTTTTAAGGCAATACCACACAAACCATCGAAAATCAGGAAGAAAAATGGTATAATATAGTTATGAATAAACAACTAACATTCTCGCTTATAAGCGATGAACCGGCGCAGACCAAAACAAGCAAAAAAGAATTTCTTGAAAAGATAGAGCGGATAATACCATTTGACGAGTGGATAGGGATAATCAGACCGTGCTATTACAAAGGAGAGCACGGAAACAAGCCCTACGACCTTGAACTGATGCTTCGCATATTTCTTCTTCAGAACCTTTATGACCTTTCCGATATGAAAGTAATGAATGAGGTAATAGACAGCCGTGCATTTTCAGATTTCTGCGGAGTAGATAAGGACAGCGGACTTGTACATCATTTGAAAGTAACAGGTGCTAATGAACACGATGTAACAGCAACGCCCGATCTTATGCATGGAGAAGAGGAAGAATTATACGGTGACAGTGGATATATCGGTGCAGAAAAGCGAGATAAAAATAAAAATGGTCAAAAAATCAAATACAAGATAAACAGAAAACCGTCAACAATGAAAAAGCTTTCAAAAAGCGGACAATATGCAGCAAAGAAAGCAGAACATAAAAAATCATCGGTCAGAGCAAAGGTAGAACACGTTTTGGTATCGGAAAACACGATACCGAGGTCTGCTAAAACAGACCGCCAAACTGAATATTATGTTTGCCCCGGCAAACCTTTATCCGGCTGACAGAAAATCTCTGACGGCTTGATAAAGTGCGCCTGCAAGCAGATTTACAGAGGCAATATGCCCGTTACAGAGCTTTATGCGTTTAACTTGATTTGCGTGATTTTATTGGTGACTTTGTACGGTGTTGCCTTAATTCTGCAGCGCTTGCAGTAGTGACTCTGGTATCAACAATTATTATACTTAATGGGTTCAAAGATACAAATAAACCATATAATCTGTTTGTTCGCTCATATGAACGTAAAAGGCTGTATAATGAATTAATTAAAAGAGGTTATTCCCTTGAAAAATATGAGTAACACATAATAAGAAAATGATGTTTGGAAAAACAGTTTACTGTTTATTATATAGGAGGTACTATGACCGGTTATATCACAAAAGCATTATTTATCCTGTTGGTATATGTCTTGATTTTCAGAGCTTATCTGAAATGGGCGAAAAATTCACCGAAGAAAATCAAGCCTATTATTGCAGGAATAATTGCAATAGGATCAGGAACGACGGCGGTATTTTTTCTCACGCTGTTTGAGGTTTTGTTTTGCCTTGCTGTGTTCTGTGCGATATTTATTTTCAGGGAAAAATTGTATAAGCTTTACCGGGAAATGCTTTCCGGCAAATACGGAAAGCTTAAAGCAGCAGGCTTCACAGTGGCGGCAGTATTTGCGCTTTGGCTGGGGCTGGCTGTGTTTTACAAAACGGATATAGGAATTCCCATAGGCGTGAAAAACTATCTCTACCACAAATACAATGAAGAATTTGATGTTGACGGCTATTTCGGAGTGAAAATTGCCGGCAATCCTCAAAACCAGCTAACCTGCTGTCCCAAAAACGGAAACCCTCAGACCGATTCATTTAACGTT
>ENA-OPCY01001762-OPCY01001762.1-human-gut-metagenome-genome-assembly--contig:-NODE-1762-length-11613-cov-2.361654_pt1 | contig 11613 bp, 8 predicted proteins | sample MGYA00241568_ERZ501487 | MGnify/ENA primary metagenome ERZ501487 (study PRJEB25962, sample SAMEA2042574) | human gut metagenome | biome: human gut; feature: human-associated habitat; material: faeces... | reverse complement strand
TATCGCGCTGGCTCTGGCCTGCGGCTACCCCAGCGCCGAGTATGGCACTGCTTATGGTGACAGCAACAGCAGCGATATTATCGGTGCTGAGAAATGGGCTGCCACGCAGGCGGTTATCTGGGACTTAATTTGCGAGTATCGCAGTCCATACGACTACCGCTCCTGGGGAACTAGCCCCTTCTATACCTGCGTCGATACCTCTCGCTATCCCACGTTTGCATTGTGGTATGACATGATTACGGCGGCCATGCAGAGTGCCGCAGACATTCCAAGTTTTGCGGCAGCAAGCTCTCGCTGGTGCGATACCATTGAGCTGACGAAGGATACCAGCGGCAGTTACTCTGCCAGCGTCACCGATACCAACGGTGTGCTGGGCGACTTCAACTTTTCTAGCAACAGCGGCAACGGCATCACGTTCGCGCAGAGCGGCAACACCTTGACCATCACGGCCACGGCCGAAGCCGCCAAGGGCCTCTCGACCGAGAAAACCTATTCCGCCACCGGCAGTGCCTACGGCATTGATCCGGATGAAGCGGTGCTGTGTTGGTATGATTCTACGGGCAAGTACCAGTCGCTGGCGAGTTACACCGGTGTGGGTCGTGACCCCGTGAAGGCATACATCAAGATCAAGGCTACGGTGGCAGATGAAGTTGGCAGTCTAACCATCAACAAGGTGGACTCTGACACCGGAAAGGCACTGGCAGGTGTCACCTATCGCCTCTTTGACAGCGCTGGCAACAAAATCACCGATGTGACTACTGGCACAGACGGTATGGCGGTCTTTCCTGATTTACCTCTCGGCAGCTATACCTATCAGGAGATCAGTGCGCCGGAGGGCTATGTGGTGGACAGCGCCAAATACCCGATTACCATTACCACCACAACGCTGAACATTACGGAAACGCGGACAAACGCGCTTGCCAAGGGCAGCCTTACCATCAACAAGACTGATGCCGATACCGGCAAGGCACTGGCGGGCGTGACCTACCGGCTCTATGACAGCGCTGGCAACAAAATCGCTGATGCAATTACCGGTGCGGATGGCAAAGCGAGCTTTTCGGATCTGCCTCTCGGCAGCTATAGCTATCAGGAGATCAGTACCGTGGATGGCTACCAGCTGGACGAAACCAAGTATGATTTCAGTCTGACCAGCGAGAACCTCAACGTCAAGGTCACCCGTGAGAATAAGCCTATCAAGGGCAGTCTTATCATTCGCAAGGTGGATGTTACCGGCAGTCCCCTTGCCGGTGCAGAGTTGCTGCTGGAGACTTCCACGGATGGTAAGAGCTGGACGGAAGTCAGCAAACTTACCACCGATAAGACCGGCGTCGCCCAGTGGACTGACCTCAAGCTTGATACACAGTATCGCGTGACGGAGACCAAGGCCCCCGCAGGCTATACCCTGATGACCGAGCCGCTGTTCACAGGGGCGCTGGACAGCGATAGTCCAGACGTTACCATCACTGCCTGCAACAGCGCAGGCTTCGTCCTGCCCTTCACGGGCGGCGTAGGTTTCACCCCCTATATTCTGTTTGCAGCACTCATGCTCTGCATGGGTGTTTATTTTTGCAAAAAATCTGATTTTATGAAGGAGAACAACTGAGCATGAAAAAGATCCATCGCGTATTCGCCATGCTCATGGCCGCCATTATGGCCTTGAGCCTCGTTACTACGGCATTTGCCGCAGAACCTACCATTGATCCGGCGAAGAAAGCATCCCTGAGCATCTATAAATATGACATCACCAAGGCCAGCGAGGACGGCGTGTGGGATGCGGAATCCTACGTCAGCACCGGTCTGCATGATAACGCCGTCGTGGATAAGCTGAGCAAATACGCCATTCAGGGCGTGGAGTTTACCTATCTCCGCGTCGCTGACATTGCCATGAGCAACGAGGTGATGGACGGCCAGCGTCAGGTGGGCTTACTGTATGGCTTCGACAACTCCGAGCGCTCCAACGCCGTGCTGTCCGCCATTGGCCTGACCGCCGCGGACGCTCACAAGACCGAGAACGGCATCAACTACTTCACCAGCGATGCTCTGAACAATAAGCTGGCCGCCGCGCTGGCTGCCAATGCGACCAATGTCAAGAACGCTCTGGAAATTGCTGTCAAGAACGGCGGCGTGGCTATGACCGAGACGGATACCACCGGCCACACCTCCGCATCCAACATGGAGCAGGGCCTGTACCTCGTTGTGGAGACTCGCGTTCCCGAAATGGTCACCAGCACTTGCAACCCCTTCTTTGTATCTCTGCCCATGACCACCATTGATGGGAGCGAGTGGACCTACGATATCGCGATTTACCCGAAAAACCAGACTGGCAACCCCACCCTCTCCAAGACCGTCCGTGAGGACAAAAACTCCACCGGCAAGAATAACGGCAGCCTGACCGACATCACCGATGGCTTCAAGCATACCGCTACCGCCTCTGTGGGTGATGTTGTGGACTACCAGATTCTGAGCACCCTGCCTACCATCACCTCTAGGGCTTCCTCTCTCAGCGAGTACACTTACGTCGATACCATGTCCAAGGGCATCAAGTATAATAAGCAGGACGTGGTTATCGAGTTCTTTAAGGACGCTGGCTGCACCGACAAGATCGCTGCTTGGGGCGAGGATTCCGGCAAGTTCACCGTGGTTTATGATGATGTGCAGAACTCTATGGCCATCAAGATGACCGAAGCCGGTCTGAGCGAGATCAATGAGGCAACCACCGTTTACACCGACAGCGTCAAGCGCGGCTATTCCGATTGCATCATGCGCATTACTTACGCGGCCACCCTGACCTCCGATGCCAAGATGGGCGATACTGATAACCCCAACACTGTTACCCTGACTTGGAAGCGTACCAACACCACCTACTACGACACCTTGGAAGATTGCTGCCACGTCTATACCTACGGCGTAGACATCCTCAAGCAGTTCTCTGATAACGGCGGCAACTTGCGGAACGTGAAGTTCACCCTGCACAACGATACTGACGATTGCTATATCATCGCAGAGCAGAAGGACGGTGTGTACTACACCAAGGGCTTTACCTCCAAGAAGTCCGATGCTACCACCTTTATCCCCAATGCACAGGGCCACATCATTGTGAAGGGCCTGGAGGATGATAGCTACAGCCTGACTGAAACCGCCACGGATAAGGGGTATGTACTGCTCAAGGAAGCGGTCAAGATCATCATTACCACCAAGGAAAACGGCGCCTGCGAGAAGTGCGGTGCCAAGCTCCTGACTGCTTCCGCCACCGTCAACGGCAAGGACGTCACTATGACCGATGGCAACGCCATCGTGCCGCTGACTGTCGTCAATAATCCTGGTTTTGATCTGCCCAAGACAGGTGGCTACGGCACGTGGATGTTCACCATCGGCGGTGTGGCCCTGCTGGGTGCGGCAGCTTTCATCGTGATCCGCAGCCGCAAGCATAAGAGCGAGCAGTGAAACGCTGGCTACTGGCGGCGGCTTGCGGCGTTGTGGCGCTGGGGCTTCTGCTTTACCCGCTGGTGGGAGAACTTCTGAGTGAAAAGTATCATTCGGATGTGGAAACTGCCTACACCGCGGCTATCGAGGACACCGATGATTCCGAGCTGACCGCCCAGCGTGAAGCCGCGGAGCAGTACAATGCTATGCTGTCCGGCGCAACCATTACCGAGGGAGGGGCATCTGCCCCTCCCTTGCCGTATGCGGAACAGCTTACGGTGGGCGGTGCCATGGCCTATGTGGATATTCCGAAAATCAACGTGTACCTTCCTGCGCAGCACGGTACGGGTGCTGAGACACTTGAAAAATCCGTGGGCCATGTGATAGGTACATCTCTGCCGGTGGGCGGAGAAAACACCCACGCGGTGCTTTCGGCCCACAGTGGTATGGCAAGTTCCAAGCTGTTTTCAGATATTGACCAGCTTGCAGCGGGCGATGTGTTCTACGTCCATGTGCTGGGCGAGGTACTGGCTTATGAGGTGGATGTTATCAACACGGTGTTGCCTACGGACACGAGCCTGCTGCAAATTGAGGAAGGCAAGGATTTGGTCACGTTGGTGACCTGTACCCCCTTCGGTGTCAACACACATCGGCTTTTAGTTCGAGGGCATCGTGTTCCTTATACCCCAGAGCAGGAATCCGCTACTACCGCAGAAAAACCAGCGGCATCCTCGTGGACGCAGCACTACCTTATCGGCTTGGGCATCGGCCTTGGCGCGGTGGCGGTGGTCGGCGGCGGGTACTTTCTGATAAGGAGGCTTCGCCATGCGTAAGATGTCCCTTGTGCTGGCGGCGGTGTTGGCCGTGGCGGGCATCTGCGTCATGCTGTGGCCGACCTTTACCGGCAGCCGTTTGGAATGCCACGCGGAAGAAGCAGCACAAACCTTCCTCGAAGAACGGAAGCCGGAGCAGCAGTACCCCGAACTGCTGGCAGCTTTACAGAAATATAACCGCCAGCTTTACACGGAAAAGCAGTGTAACCTCGTTGACCTCGAAGCCTGTGAGGAACCCGCCGCTGACCTGACTACCTACGGCATCGAGGACGAGATCATCGGCGTCTTAGAAATTCCTGCCATGGAGCTAACTATGCCGGTCTATCTTGGCGCATCGGACGCTCACCTTGCGGCAGGCGCGGCGGTGTTAGGCAATACCTCCGCCCCTATCGGCGGCACCAACACCAACTGCGTCATTGCAGGCCACCGGGGCTGGCGCGGTGCGGACTACTTTCGGCATATAGACCGCTTGCAGGTGGGCGATACCGTGAAGCTCACCAACCTGTGGGAAACCCTGACGTATACAGTATCGGCTATCCAGATTATTCAACCGCACGAGGCAGAGAAAATTAAAATTCAGCAAAACCGCGACCTGCTGACGCTGTTGACCTGCCATCCCTACGCCAGCGGCGGCAAGCAGCGGTATGTGGTGTACTGCGAAAGGGTGATGGAATGAAGCCTGTAAAGCCTGTGGTGTGGGCGCTGCTGGGCGTTTTCTCCGTTTACCTTGCCATTGCGGCCGCCAGTGCCTATGAGGAGGGCAGCAATATATTCGTATGGATGGGGCGTTTCAGTGAAGTGCTGAAACGCCCATCTTTACTGCGTTGGACGCCGTATACGGTGAAGTGCATCATTGTAGTGCTGCTGCTCTGCGCCTTTGCGGTGCTGCTGTACCGCTCAGACAGCGAGAAGCGCCGCCCCGGCGGTGAGTACGGCACGGCCAAGTGGGAAGCGGCGGAGGCGATGAACCAGAAGTACGCCGACAAGGACGGGCCGAACGTGATCCTGACTCAGCACGTTTCCATCGGCATGGATGGCTATAAGCACCAGCGGAACCTAAACGTCCTCGTGGTAGGCGGCAGCGGCTCCGGTAAGACGCGGTATTTCTGCAAGCCCGGTCTGATGGACGCCAACTGTTCCTATCTGGTGGTCGATCCCAAGGGCGAAATGCTGCGCTCCACCGGCCATTTCCTGAAAAGCCAAGGCTACGATATTAAGGTATTTGACCTGATCCATCCCCGTCAGTCGGATGGCTATAACCCGTTCCGCTATATCCGTGAGGAACCGGACGTGCTGAAGCTGATGGATAATCTGGTAAAAAATACCACGCCGCCCAAGGGCGCGTCCAACGACCCCTTTTGGGAGAAGGCGGAAATCGCACTGGATTCCGCCCTTATGCTGTACCTGCTTAGTGAAGCGCCGAAGGAGGAACAGACCTTTGAAATGCTCATGTTCATGCTGAACAGCGCACAGGCCAGCGAGGAGGACGAACAATTCCAAAGCCCGCTGGACTTGCTGTTTCAATCGCTGGAGGATCGGGAGCCCGATCATTTGGCGGTGAAACAATATAAGGTTTACAAAAAGGCTGCGGGCAAGACCGCTAAGAGCATTCTGATTACGGCGGGCGTTCGCCTGACCGCCTTCATCTTCCCGCAGTATGCCGCCATCATGCAGGAGGACGAGATGGACTTCCGCTCCCTGGGTGAGCGGAAGCGGGCGATTTTCTGCATTACCCCCGTCAACGATGGCAGCATGAACTATCTGGTCAGTATGCTGTTTACTCAGTGCTTTCAGGAGCTTTATCTGCGGGCAGACGAGCGGTATGACGGGCGGCTACCGGTGCCGGTGCGTGTGATACAGGATGAGTGGGCCAACGTTCCCCAGCCGGACAGTTATCCCAAGGTGCTGGCTACCTGCCGCAGCTACAACATCGGCATTGATATTATCGTGCAGAACATCCAGAGCATCAAGGCCCGCTATCGGGATGAATACCAGAGCATCATCGGTAACTGTGATACACTGCTGTTTTTGGGCGGAGGCAACGAGCCGGAATCGCTGGAGTTCATGTCGAAGCTGCTGGGCAAGGAGACCATCAGCATCCGGACAAGGGGCCAGACACGGGGCCGCAGCGGCTCCAGCTCCATCAACTATCAGTTGACGGGCCGTGAGCTGATGACGCCGGACGAAATACGCCGTATGCCCACGCGGGAAGCGCTGCTGCTGATCCGCGGCGAAAGCCCTGTACGGGACAGAAAGTACAACATCAAGAAGCACCCCAATTACCGCTATACGCAGGATGGCGGCGCAAAGCCTTATATCCACAATCCGCCGCCTGCACCTGATTACGCATTGACAGATCTGCCCTATGTGTTCCGCACATTGGACGACTTTAGATTTTTGGAGGACGAATATGAACAAGAAAAACAAGAGAAGATGGAAAATCGCCGGAAGTATCTGCGGAAGCGCGGCGCTGTCCTTATGCGCTGTTACCACCGCCTACGCAACCGGCGGTGATCCGCTGACCATCGTCAACAACCTGTCCGACTTCATCTTTTCGGTCATCAAGGCCATCGGTATTATCATTCTCGGCTGGGGCATCGTACAGGTTGGCATGAGCATCCAGAGCCACGACGCCAGTCAGCGGACGCAGGGGCTGCTGTGTCTGTTCGGCGGCTTACTTATTGCCTTTGCCAAGGAGATTCTGACGCTGATCGGCGCGGTGTAAGGTATGGACAACAACTGGATCATTGACAATCTCAACTATGCCTTTGGTGTATGGAACGACAAGCTGACGGAGATGTGGTCGCTGCTGACCCAATCGCCGCAGGCGTTTAAGGGCGGCACGATATGGCAGACGATCCAGACCGTCAACGGAGCCATGCAGGGCATCGGCTACGGCCTGCTGGTGCTGTTTCTGGCTATTGGCATCTTTCGCAGCAGTGCCAGTTTCCGGGATTTTCAGCGGCCTGAACACGTTCTGCGGCATTTTATCTACTTCGTCATGGCAAAGTTGGCTGTCACCTACGGCATCGACCTGATGGTGGACATCTTCGCGGTTTGTGCCGGTATCATCTCCACCGCTGCCGGCAGTGTGGGCGGTATCGACGGTGCAACCGTGTCACTGCCTGCGGAGATAGCGTCAGCCATTGAGGATGTGGGCTTCCTCACCAGCATCCCGCTGTGGCTGGTGACACTGCTGGGGTGCCTGCTTACTACGGTGCTGGCATTTTTGATGATCCTCACCGTATATGGCCGATTCTTTAGGCTCTATTTATATGCTGCGCTGTCGCCGGTGGCACTGGCGTCCTTTGCGGGAGAAGGCACGTCCCAAATGGGGCGTGCCTTTCTGAAAAGCTATATGGGCGTGTGTCTGGAGGGCGCGGTGATCGTGCTGGCCTGTATCGTGTTCTCTGCCTTTGCCGCCAGCGATACGGTAGTGTTGGGCGGCGGCTCGGTGGTCACGCAGGTGTGGGGCTATCTGGGCGAGGTGATCTTCAATATGCTGGTGCTGGTAGGACTGGTCAAGGGTGCCGACCGCGTGGTGCGGGAGATGTTTGGAATGTGAGAAAATATCGCCCTATACTTTCTTGCTAATTTCTGCCTTGGTATTAGCAGGAAAGGCACCGTATCTTTGGGTTGCAAACGATTCTGCTGAGTAGTACAATTAGAGAAAAGCAAATTGATATACGAAAGGGCTTGTCATCGTGTTAATCAGATGTGCGGAGGAAAAAGATTTTCGGGAACTACGGCAGTTTTATGACCGTATGTGTGAGGTTCTGGGAGAAAAGGACTTTCTGCCGGAAGGCGATAAGGGAGGCTTTCCCTCGGACGAAATGGTCAAAAATGCGATTGCAGAGAAGGATCAGTTTATCGGCATAGAAGATGGCCAAATCGTTGCCGCGTATATCATGAATCATGACTGCGATGAGGCTTACCACACAGTTCGATGGCTGACAGATGCGGAAGACAAAGAGATGGTCGTTCTCCATGCTCTGCGAGTGCTTCCCGAATATGGCGGTCGCGGGTATTCCAAGCAATTGGTGCAGCACGCAATCGATACCGCAAGAGAAAGAGGGCTGAAATCCATTCGCCTTGACTGCATAGAGGGAAATGATATTCCACAGAAAATGTATATGTCGTTTGGATTTGCCTATGTAGATACTGTCGAAATCACATATGTGGACATCGGAATACCGAGGAAATTCCTTTTATATGAGTTTGCACTCTGACAACATCTTACTCATTAAGGTAACAACGAAGAAAAGCACCGGTTTCCGGTGCTTTTCTTTTGCCCAAAAGGAGGAAACACATGGAAATCAAAATCAACAAAGAAATACGCAGCTACAAGGAAACCGTCTACTTTGGCCTGACAGCGCGGCAGCTTATTTGTTCGCTGCTGGCGGTAGGGACGGCGGTGGGGATGTACTTCGCCCTGCGGGGCGTATTAGACCGCGAGACGCTGGGTTGGCTGTGCATCGTGGGCGCTGCGCCTATGGCGGCGGCTGGCTTCTTCCACTACAACGGCCTGACGCTGGAACAATTCCTGTGGGCGTGGTGCAAGACCAACTTTCTGATGGCCGGTCGGCGGCTGTGGCACAGCGAGAATTACCTATATGACCTTTGGGAGAAGGAGGACAAGAAGTGAGAAAACTATTCAAGGGCCGCAGCACGGAACGGGACGCCTTTCGCATCCCACGCAGCGTGCAGCAGTCCATTCCCATCAAGCGCATCTATAAAGACGGTATTTTTCAAGTAAGCGGCAGGTTTTCTAAGACCTGGCGCTTTTTTGACATCAATTATGCCGTGGCCTCGCCGGAAAAGCAAATGGAGCTGTTTTTGAGCTACTGCGGCGTTCTCAACAGCCTGCCCATCGACGCGGGTATCAAGCTGACGCTGGTGAACCGCCAACTCAACCGGCAGGAGTTCAGCCGAAACCTGCTGATGGCCTACCGGCAGGATGGCCGCGACTATATGCGCCGTGAGTACAACGGCATTCTGCTGGACAAGGCCAGCGGCAGCAACAATCTGGTGCAGGAGAAGTACATCACCGTGTCCGTTGCCAAGCACAGTATCGAGGAGGCTCGCACCTTCTTCGCCCGCGTGGGAACTGACCTGACCGCTGGCCTCGGCCGCATGGATTCCGGTATACGGGAAATCACCCTCAATGAGCGTCTGCGCCTGTTCCATGACTTCTTCCGCGTGGGGCAGGAATCCGCCTTCGCCTTCGACCTGCAAACCGCCCAGCGGCGCGGCCACGACTTCCGCGACGCCATCGCGCCGGAAACGCTGCAATTCTTCCACGACCACTACGCCGTGGACGAGCGTGTGGGCCGCACCCTGTTCCTGCGGGAGTATGCCAGCTTTATCAAGGACACCATGATCACCGAGCTGATGGACTATCCCCGGAACATGATGCTGTCCATCGACATTGTGCCGGTGGCCACTGATGAGGCTGTATCGGAGATGCACCGGCGCATCATGGCGGTGGAGAGCGATATCACCCGCTGGCAGCAGCGGCAGAACCACCACAACAATTTCTCTGCCAACATCCCCTACGATCTGGAGCAGATGCGGAAGGAGACGCGGGAGTTCCTGGACGACCTGACCGCCCGCGACCAACGGATGATGTACGCGCTGGTCACGCTGACCCACCTTGCCGACAACGAGGAGCAGTTGGAGCAGGACACGGAGGCACTGTCTGCCATCGGGCGTTCCCACGGCTGTCAGTTTGCCACTATGAAGCACCAGCAGGAGGACGCGCTGAACACGGTGCTGCCCTACGGCCTGCGGCGTATCGACGCTATGCGGACGCTGACCACGGAGAGCACCGCTGTGCTGCTGCCCTTTAAGACGCAGGAGATCATGGACACCGGCGGCCTGTACTACGGCGTCAACGCTGTGTCCCGCAACCTCATCATCTGTAACCGTGACGCGATGCTCAACGGTCACGGCCTTTATATGGGCGTATCCGGCAGCGGCAAGTCCATGATGGCCAAGCAGGAGATCGGCTTCGTGGGCTTGAACACCGACCACGACATTATCGTGGTAGACCCTGAGCGGGAGTATGGCCCGCTGATCCGCGCCTTGGGCGGCGAGGTCATCACCATCTCCGCCTCCAACGGCAGCTATGTCAACGCGCTGGACATCTCCAAGGAGTACGGCGATGGGCGCAATCCGTTGGTATTGAAAAGCGAGTTCATCATGTCTCTGTGTGAACAGCTCATGGGCGCGGGCGAGATCGGCGCAAAGGAGAAGTCCATCATTGACCGCTGCACCGCCAACATCTACCGCAAGTACATCCGCAAATACGAGGGCGACCCGCCCACGCTGAAAGACCTCTATGACGACCTTATGCGGCAGAAGGAGCCTGTTGCCCATGAAATTGCGCTGGCACTGGAGCTGTTCACCACCGGCAGCCTGAACGTGTTCGCCCACCAGACCAATATCGACACCCGCAACCGTATCATCTGCTACGACATTCAGGACTTGGGTGAAAACCTCAAGCCCATCGGTCTGCTGGTGATGCTGGACAGCATCCTCAACCGCGTCATCCGCAACCGGCAGCAGGGGCGGTATACCCACGTCTATATTGACGAGATCTATCTGTTCTTTGCCAGCCCCGGTGTGGGAGGCAAGAGCGCCATCAACAACTATTCCAGCGAGTTCCTGTACAAATGCTGGAAGCGCTTCCGCAAATACTACGCCACCCTCACCGGCATTACGCAGAATGTGGAGGAGTGCCTGCTGTCCGACACGGCGCGGCTGATGTTCGCCAACAGCGAATTTTTGGTGCTGCTGAACCAAGCGCCCACCGACCGTGCGGAGCTGGCCAAACTGCTGGATGCCAGCGACGCGCAGATGGATTACGTCAGCGACGCACCGGCAGGCCACGGGCTGATTAAGGTGGGCTCCTGCCTCGTGCCGTTCATCAATGAGTTGCCCCGTGACACGGAGCTGTACCGCCTGATGACCACGAAGCCGGGGGAGCAAAATGCGTGACGTAAAGACCCGCGCCGTCATGGAGCAGCCGAAAACACGGCAGAAAAACGCCATGCCCCGCACGGCGGTGCGTATCTTGCAGCGGCACTACGCTCGGCAGAAGCAGGAACGGCAGACCCAGCACCAGCGTCAGCCGGTGGAATACGCCACGGAGCAGGCACAGCAGGGCGCGGCGGACGCTGCCCGTCTGACTTTCCACGCTACGCAGCAGCTCCGGCGGAAATACGCCCTGCACAAATACCGTACCCAAAAGGTGCGGCAGCGACAGGAGGCAACGGCGGCGCAGGTGCGCCAGCGGGATATGTGGCGGTCAACGGAGCAGACCGCCGCAGCGCAGCACACTGCCACAGTGCCGCGC
>ENA-OPCY01001750-OPCY01001750.1-human-gut-metagenome-genome-assembly--contig:-NODE-1750-length-11694-cov-1.950855_pt1 | contig 11694 bp, 9 predicted proteins | sample MGYA00241568_ERZ501487 | MGnify/ENA primary metagenome ERZ501487 (study PRJEB25962, sample SAMEA2042574) | human gut metagenome | biome: human gut; feature: human-associated habitat; material: faeces... | reverse complement strand
ATGGAAATAATACCGGGATGAAATACTACAGCCTTTTCAAGCCTTATTTCAAAACGATATCAGCTTTAAAATAACGAACGACAGAAAGGAAATTCGGACAGAGGAAGTCCCCTTATATCACTGACGCATATCAGTGGATAAGGGAACTTATCTCAATAATAATATAACTTGAAACTCTCTTTCCGGCATGATAGTATATCTAATTAGCACATAATTATTCAGGCATCCCGTCTGCCATCATTTGAACATTGATTTATCTTATCATGGTCAGACACGCTGCAAATACATCAGATAGGAGGATTTATGAATCAGAAAATGAAAACTGCTCCTGCAGCAGAAAATAAAATGGGAACCATGCCTATTGGCAAACTGTTGTTCAACATGTCCCTGCCAATGATGATTTCCATGCTGGTGCAGGCGCTTTATAACATTGTAGACAGTATCTTTGTATCAAGAATTGATGAAAATGCCCTGACAGCGGTATCGCTGGCATTTCCGTTACAGACGCTGATGATTGCCCTGGGAACCGGTACCGGTGTCGGAATCAATGCACTGTTATCAAAGTCTCTTGGCGAGAAGGACTTTGATAAGGCAGATAAGACTGCAGAGAATGGTGTTTTCCTTGCTCTGATCAATTATGTGGTATTCTGCCTGATCGGTTTTTTCTTAACGAAGCCCTTTTATTTAAGTCAGACCAGAGATCCGCAGATCATAGAGTATGGGGTACAATATTTGAGAATCGTGTGCTGCTGTTCCTTTGGTATGTATGCACAGTTTGTGTTTGAGCGGCTCCTGCAGTCTACCGGAAAAACAGTTTATACCATGATTACCCAGAGCCTTGGGGCAGTGATTAATATCGTTCTGGATCCGATTTTTATTTTCGGATATTTCGGTGTACCCAGAATGGGCGTTGCCGGTGCGGCAATTGCAACTGTTATTGGACAGATTGTTGCAGGAACGGCTGCCTGCATCATTAACCTTAAAGCCAACACGGAAATTCATCTTCGGATTAAGGGATTCCGTCCGGATGGAAAAATCATCGGATTGATTTATGAAGTAGGTATTCCTTCTATTATTATGCAGTCGATTGGATCGGTTATGACTTATGGCATGAATAAGATTCTGCTTGGATTCAGTTCTACCGCAGCGGCAGTGTTCGGTGTATACTTCAAGCTCCAGAGTTTCATCTTTATGCCGGTATTTGGACTGAACAACGGCATGGTGCCGATTATTGCGTATAATTATGGTGCGGGCAAGAGGGAGCGGATGATGAAGACCTTAAAGCTCAGCATTCTGTATGCAGTGATTCTGATGCTGATCGGATTCCTTGTATTCCAGGTTATGCCGGACAGCCTGCTGGGACTGTTCGATGCGTCAGAAACAATGCTTGCGATCGGTCGTCCGGCACTCCGGATTATCAGCATCAGCTTTCTGCTTGCAGGCTTTTCCATTGTGTGCGGTTCGATGTTTCAGGCTCTTGGAAATGGTGTGTACAGCATGCTGGTATCCATTGCCAGACAGCTGATTGTACTGCTTCCTGTAGCATATCTGCTTTCGAGGACAGGAAATATTGACATGGTATGGTGGGCATTCCCGATTGCAGAACTCGTATCCGGTGGACTAACCATATTTTTCCTTGTAAGGATTTACAGGAATGTGATTGTTCATATCAGTGAACCGGAGCATGAGACCGCTCAAGATAGTCAATCTATACAATCCGTCAGCTTATGAATGGGCATGGCTGAACTGTAACAGATAGTCCGGGGATAGTTAATAATTGTGAATCCTGAGATGGTTTAAAAATTGAGATTGACAGGAATCTGGTGGAATGATAACATAATAAAGTTCCATCAGTTATCCGCGGGTGTGGCGGAATTGGCAGACGCGCTAGATTTAGGTTCTAGTGTCCCCGACGTGCAGGTTCAAGTCCTGTCACCCGCATGAAAAAGTCTAGTGTTTACTAGACTTTTTATTTTTTGTGTTGCATTTCGTGTTGCATATACTGGTAAAAACATCATTTGCATGTTTATTGATCGTCCCGGATTGATCTGATAAAGCATGTCTGTATGGAAGAAGAGCATTTGTCTTGATGTTTTGGTGATATGAAATACATGAGACTTATTTGACGAAAGGCACATAATATAGTATTCTTAAAGTAATAGAGTTGGTTAGTTACTGCTCATACACCAGCCGGGCACCTGCAGTCAGACGGCTCAGGTACAGGCTTCAGGAATGGACAGTAATAACAATTGGGAGGTATAGGTATGATTTCAAAAATTTTGGGGAATTATCTTATCAGTAAGGGGAAGATTACATCGGAGCAGTTAGACGATGTAATAGAAGAAATTACCAGGGTTCGTGTGAAGTTAGGGCTGATTGCAGTAGCAGAAGGGATGATTACGCAGGAACAGGCAGATAAGATCAATCGTCTGCAGGCAGTGATGGACAGGCGTTTTGGTGATATCGCGGTTATTAAGGGGTATTTGACGGAGAAGCAGGTGGACGAGCTGCTGAGACTTCAGGGAAACCCGTATCTTGCATTTGCACAGGCTCTTGAGAATCTGAACCTGATGAAGATTACAGAGCTTGACGATATTATGAGAGAATATCAGGCAGAGAATGAATTTACGAACTCCAGTATGGAGGACTTAAAGAGTGATGATGTGGATCGCGTATTACCGCTGTTTTTGCCGACAGATGCAGCAGAGTATCTGGATATGGCAGGGGTGGTACTCCGTACGATGATGCGTTGTGTAGATAATAATGTCATGCCAATGAAGGCATATTTTGATAAACAGTACCTTGCAGATAACGGTGCAATGCAGCTTGTAGAGGGCGAGAGGCCGGTTACCTGTGCTTTCGCGGGAAACGGTCAGGCACTTTTACCGATTGCCTCCTGTTTCGGACATGAAGCGTTTGAAAAGGTGGATGAGGACGCTCTGGATGCTGTGGCAGAACTGATTAACTGCATAAATGGTCTGTATGCATCGGATATGAGCCAGCAGAGAATTGAAATGGAATTATGTCCTCCGGAATTTTCCGATTCCATCAGTGGATTTTACAGCGGAAAGATGCTGGTGCTTCCACTCGAAGTATGTGGAGAGACTATACGGGTGCTTATTACCATAGGCGACAGCCTTGAAATGCGATAGAGAAAACAGGAGGAGAAATAAAAAATGGGAAAGATACTGATCGTAGATGACTCCAGAACATCCCGTAAGATGTTGAGAGAGATTTTGGAGGATATGGGACATGAAATTGCCGGGGAGGCCACGAACGGTGAGGAAGGCTATGTCATGTATAAGGAACTCAATCCGGATCTTGTAACTCTGGATATTACCATGCCGAAGATGGATGGTATTGAAGCCCTGATGCTGATTAAGAAGTATAACGAGAATGCAGAGGCAGTAATGATTACAGCAGCAGGACAGAAGGAGAAGATGATTCAGGCAGTAAAATACGGAGCATCCGAATTTATCACGAAGCCTTATGAAAGTGATGAGGTGGAGCGTATTATTGCACAGATTCTGGATTGATTTTTCGCAGGAAACAAAAGGAAAGATCCATAAGATCTTTCCTTTTTAGCAAAAAGGGAGCAGAAAGCAGATGGAACTATCAGGATTTAGTCAGATTCCGGTGTGGCTCAGAGAATTACGGGAATTGAATATGCTGTCAGTAACGATCCGGCTTCTGCTTGCTCTTCTTTCAGGAACCCTGATCGGAATTGACCGTGGAATGAAGCGTCGTGGCGCCGGAATTAAAACGCATGTACTGGTCTGTCTTGGGGCGACACTTGTTATGATGACCGGACAGTATATTGTGGATTGTTTTGGCACCAGACAGGAGGTTGCACGTCTTGGAGCGCAGGTAATCAGCGGAGTCGGCTTTTTAGGAGTCGGTACGATCATTGTAACGGGCCGGAATCAGGTAAGAGGACTCACTACGGCGGCGGGGCTATGGGCTTGTGCCTGCATCGGACTTGCGTTGGGAATCGGGTTTTATGAAGGGGCATTTGTTATGCTGGTACTCGTTCTGGTTACCTTTGTGGGGCTTGCACGGCTTGACCGGTATGTCTATATGCATTCCCGTGTGCTGGAGCTCTATATCGAGGTGGACAGTGCGAAGAGCATTGTGGAACTGCGTAAGCAGCTCCGTAAGATGGATCTGCGGATAGCAGGATTTGAAACTATGGAGACTATGATCAGGGGAGATGATACTGCGGTGATGACCAGTATTGAGCTTGCCGGTCCCCATATGCACGACTCGACGATACAGGCAATCCGTGACATTGAGGGAGTTGTTTATGTAGAGGAACTGTAAGCGCTTTTGACTTGCATTTTAAGCGTAAAAGCGTTATAGTTTTTAAGAAATACGTAATTATTCAGTATGTTCTGACTGGACAGAAATATAATGATATGAGTGTCATTTGTGCAGGAACATCTGGTAACAGGAACGGATATCATTTCAGGATATTTATGGAGGAGATTATGGCAGGACAGACGAACTTACAGAAGGATGTGCTGGTACTGAATATGGAACATCAGCTTTTGGAAATTGCACAGAACATGTTTGATAAGGAGATTGCAGAGCTTACAGATCAGGAGCTGTATTATGTGGTGCTTGTATTAACGAAGCGCCTCATGAAGGTCTCGGATGAGAATGAAGGCGAGAAGAAGGTGTTCTATATCTCCGCAGAGTTTCTCATAGGTAAGCTGCTTTCCAACAATCTGATTAATCTTGGCGTATATGACAAGATGGTGGAGATCCTTAACAAATATGGAAAGAAGCTTTCTGTGATCGAGGAGGTTGAACCGGAGCCTTCTTTGGGAAATGGCGGTCTTGGAAGACTTGCTGCCTGCTTTATGGATTCCATTGCAACGCTGGGATTACCCGGTGAGGGAATCGGATTAAATTATCATTTCGGTCTGTTTAAACAGGTGTTCCGTGATAAACTGCAGTGTGCAGAGAAGAATGAATGGATGGAGAAGGAATCCTGGCTTACCAGAACAGATATTTCCTTCGATGTCTTTTTTGGCAGGAAAAAGGTCGTTTCCCGGCTGTATGACATTGATGTTCCGGGATATGACAGTGGTGTCAATAAGCTTCGTCTCTTTGATATTGAAAGTATAGATGAGAGTCTTGTTAAAAAGGGCATCGACTTTGATAAGGAAGCCATTGAGAAAAACCTTACCTTATTCCTTTATCCGGATGATTCGGATGAGGCGGGCAATCTGCTCCGTATTTATCAGCAGTATTTCATGGTATGTAATGCGGCACAGCTCATTTTGCATGAGATGAAAGAGAAGAAATATGACCTGCGTAAGATGTATAACCATGCAGTGATTCAGATCAATGACACCCATCCGACCATGATTATTCCGGAGCTGATCCGTATTCTGGTTGAAGAAAAAGCATTTACCATGGATGAAGCGATTGAAGTGGTAAGTAAATGCTGTGCCTATACCAATCATACGATTCTGGCAGAGGCTTTGGAAAAGTGGCCTTTAAAATACCTGGAGAAGGTCGTTCCCCAGCTTGTTCCTTATATTAAGGAGCTGGATAAGAGAGTAGCTGCGAAATACAAGGATCCGAAGGTGCAGATTATTGATAAGGATGGCAGAGTGCACATGGCACACATCGACATTCACTATGGATTTTCTGTAAACGGTGTGGCAGCCATCCATACAGAGATTTTGAAGAATACCGAATTAAATGCGTTTTACAGGCTGTATCCCGAGAAATTCAATAATAAGACGAACGGTATTACCTTCCGCCGCTGGCTGATGAGTTGTAACCGTGAGCTGTCAACCTATCTTGCACAGACCATCGGGGATGGCTTTAAGAAGGATGCCGATAAATTAGAAAAGCTTCTGGAATTTAAGGATAATCCGGAGGTTCTGGATCAGATTGCGCAGATCAAAATGAACCGCAAGCAGGAACTGGTTGCATATGTGAAGGAAAACGAAGGCGTTACCTTAAATCCGGATTCCATTTTTGATATTCAGATTAAGCGGCTTCATGAGTATAAGCGTCAGCAGATGAATGCCTTATACATTATCCATAAATATCTGGAGATTAAAGCAGGTAAAAAGCCGGTTCGTCCCATCACCTTTATTTTCGGAGCCAAGGCAGCACCGGCCTATATCATTGCACAGGACATCATCCATTTACTTCTGGTATTACAGGAAATCGTGAATAACGATCCGGATGTGAACCGGTACATGACCGTTCTGATGGTGGAAAACTACAATGTAACCTATGCAGAGAAGCTGATCCCGGCATGTGATATTTCCGAGCAGATTTCTCTTGCATCCAAGGAAGCATCCGGAACCGGCAACATGAAGTTCATGCTGAACGGTGCCGTGACGCTTGGAACCTCCGATGGTGCGAACGTTGAGATTAATGAGCTGGTTGGAGATGATAACATTTATATCTTTGGTGCGAAATCCGAAGAGGTTATTGAGCATTATGCCAAAGCTGACTATGTTTCAAAGGATTATTATGAAAAGAGTCCGGTGATTAAGGAAGCCGTGGACTTTATCGTTGGAAAGCAGGCACTGGCAGCAGGACATAAAGAGAATCTGGAACGTCTCTATAAGGAGCTTCTGAATAAAGACTGGTTTATGACACTGCTTGATCTGGAGGCATATATCAAAGAAAAGGATAAAGCATTTGCAGATTACGAAGACCGTACCAAATGGAAGAAGATGATGCTGGTAAATATTGCAAAGGCAGGCTTCTTCTCATCGGACAGAACCATTGCTGAGTACAATCGCGATATCTGGAAATTAAAATAGTTACAATAGTGTTTATATATGCTTCAGAAGAAAACAGACAAAAGAATGAATGGAATAAATGATGAAAAAAACAATAATTGTAATGCCTGTTGCGAATGAAGAAAGTACGATGGGGCAGATTCTGGATGAAATTCTGGAGCTGCCCTATGACCGTTTATACGTATATCCTGTTGTTGACGATTATTCAAAGGATCGTACGGAAGCGATTATACGTGAGAGGGAGAAGCACAGCGATAAGGTAAAATGTATCTATTACAAAGAATCAACCGGTGTGATCAGTTGTTATCTGGAAGGCTTCCGGAGAGCTCTTGCAGATGGCGCGGAACAGATACTTGAAATGGATGGGGGCTTAAGCCACTTACCCTCTGAAATTCCGCAATTTCTGGAAAAGCTGGAGGAAGGGTATGAATGCGTCTGGGGATCACGTTTTATGAAAGGCGGCTCCATGAGGGAACAGCATCCAGCCTGAAGGGAAGCTCTGTTGTGGAGGCTCTGAAAATATTATTTAAACTAAAGAAGAATGAAAGAAATATATGGAAAAAGTAAAGTATTTGATTCTGGGAGCGGGACCTGCGGGATTGACCTTTGCAAACAGATTAAAACAGTCAGGTGAAGATTCTTTTCTGGTAGTGGAAAAGGAAACAGAAGCAGGAGGACTTTGCAGATCCTGTCAGGTGGATGGAAGTCCTTTTGATATTGGCGGAGGTCATTTTCTCGATGTCAGACGGCCTTTGGTGAATGAATTCCTGTTCCATTTTATGCCGGAGGAGGAATGGGAGAGGTTTGACCGTGACAGCCGGATTGTAATTGGAGAAAGTGAAATCAGTCATCCGCTGGAGGCGAATATATGGCAGATGGAACCGGAGGATCAGGTTCAGGTGCTTTCTTCGATTGCCAGAGCCGGATGCAATAGTGATAAGCCAAAACCGGAAAAGTTCCGTGAATGGATTACATGGAAACTGGGAGATCAGATAGCCGGGATGTATATGCTCCCCTACAATCGTAAGATGTTTGCGGATGAACTGGATGAGCTTGGAATATACTGGCTTGATAAGCTTCCTGATGTAAGCTTTGAGGATACGCTGCGTTCCTGTCTTACTCATAAGGCTTACGGGCAGCAGCCGGGACATGCCTCCTTTTATTATCCGAAAAAGTATGGTTATGGAGAGCTGTGGCTCCGTATGGCACAAGAAATTGAAGGTCATGTAAAGTATGGAACGGATGTCATTGAGCTTGATCTTAATCACAGCAGAATCAGAATGGCGGATGGAGAGTATTGTGAAGCGGAAAAGATTGTAACAACAATTCCGTGGAGCAGTTTTCGGCATATTGGCGGATTACCGGAGGATTTACATCTGGCAGTGAAACGATTGAAGCATAGCTCGATAGAAACCAGATATGTCGGTGATACCTTACAGACAGATGCCCAGTGGCTCTATATTCCGGATGAACAGAAGCCCTATCATCGAATTCTGATCCGGCATAATTTCTGTCAGGGAAGCAGGGGATACTGGTTGGAAACCCGAAAAGAGCGCGTGGATATGTATCCGGACGAAGCGCAGTTTTGTTATATGAACGAATATGCTTACCCGTTAAATACGATTGATAAACCGCAGATTATGCAACAGCTGCTTGCATTTACTTCTGAAAGACAGGTTTACGGCCTGGGAAGATGGGGAGAACACTGTCATTATAATTCAGATGTGGTTGTTGACTTAGCAATGAAACTTTCGGAGAAGATTTGTCATGAATAATAAAATTTGGTTGAAAAGAATCATAGGAAGTGTATTCGGACTGTTCGTTTTTGCAGCGGTCATGCTTGTGCTTACCCATACCGCACAGAATAGTGTTGCTGCTACGCAGATTCTTCCGACGATTAACCCGGATCCTGTCTATGTGGAATGTCCGGCGGGAGAGGAAAGGGAGATTACCTGGAAGGTGAAAGAGGATTTTTCCGTCAGTGGCTTTGATCTTCTTCTGGTTAATGTTTCTTCGGAAAGTCAGGGAATCTTTCGTATGGAAATCTGGAATTCCGAGAAAGAGCTTATATTTAATGATTCGCTTGCCGTAAATGAAATTGAGCCGGGTAAGTGGACGGTTTTTCCTGCGGAGCTTTCGTTTCAGGAAGGAGAGGAGTACCGGATTGTCATCGAGGCGGATGCAAGTGATCCCTATTTCATGCAGGTGCCGGATGGCTGGGGAGAAAAGCTTCCTTTTGAAGAAACGGTATGGGAGAATGGAGAGGCTCTTTCCTGTGGAATCTCTGTCGGAATAGAGAAGGTGGAGCCTGTGCGGGTAACTTACGGAGACATTTTCTACTATTCCATTCCTGCGAGTATTCTGCTGTTGATTGTATATTTATTGCTGATATGGATTGGAAAGGAACGGTTGCTTGGATTTGTCCGAAGAATTCCTCTCAGGGAATGGATTGGAAAATACGGAAGTGATGTTTTCCTGATTCTGGTATTCGGAATGGTTTGTATATTGATCTATTCAAAAGCATATCTGAATGGAATTTACATATCCGCTGATTCCACAGGCTATCTGGAAGAAGCGGAAAACCTCGTGCAGGGCAATGGCTTTCAATATGACGGGCTTGCCGGATATCGTTCCTGGTTTGCCAACTGGCCGATCCTTTATCCGGCATGTATTGCGGCGGTAATGCTTGTCACGAAGGTAAATGCGTATCTGGCTTCCAAAATACTGGCCATGCTGATTGTGGGTCTTTTACTTATTCTGATGCGTGTGTGTTTTCGAAAGGATGCTTGGATTTATGCACTGTGTCTTACAAATATCGGCTTTCTTGATCTGTGCTATTATACGTGGAGTGAAGTTCCCTTTATTCTTTTTTTGTCTGGCTTCGGTCTTGTGCTTGCACGGATTCTGAAGGAGGACCATCCCGGGGTGAAGTGGTATGTTCTGCTGGGCATTATGGGGATATGCAGCTTCCTGACCAGATATTTCGGAATTTATGTATGGATTGTTACCGGGGTATACATTTGTGCATTATTATGGAAATATTATAAGGAGAGGGAAAAAACCGATTTTCACAAGGCAGTCTGTCTTGGAATAACATCAGCTGTTTCCGGAATATTGAGCATGGGATATCTCATGATGAATAAGATCATGAATGGAATGGCTTCCGGAGTAAGCAGAACAATGTGGTGGGATGATTTCCGGACACTGACAGATGATCTGATCCAAAGCCTGCTGACAGAATTCTTTAATATATTTTCATTACAGATACCGGAGTATATGGAGAATTTCCCATATAGAATTAAGGTCTTTGCGGTTCTTTTCATCGTCATTCTGCTGATGATTCTGATTATGAAGAGGTGCAGGCATTTTTCATTGCAGTCGGTAATGATTACCATGGCGGGAACCTATTATATGGTGTTCATTGCCATTCGTTATGTATCGTCCATGGACACCTTTTATTTCCGATTTTTTGAACCGGCAACTTTTTTGTTGTGCATCGGAGTGATTGGACTGATCCTGCCCGATATAAAAAATGGTGGGAAGGCTTATGTTCTTGGAGGGGCAGTGACGGTCTGTGTGATTCTTTCGATATGGTCTGTCTTTGACAGAGGGGAATTGACAGTTCAGCAGCCGTATTATGAGGCAGTTACCGAACAATGGGAACAGGCTTACGCAGAGATTCCACAGAAATCCGTAATTATCTTTAATGATATTGACTACCGGTCTTCCTGGTACCGTCCGGATGTAGTAGATGGAACCATAACCCCACAGGACAGTAAAGAGAGCGTAATGAAAACCTATTATGGATCCGAATATTTATGTATCCGCAGAACATTTGCTGAGGAAATGCTTTCCGCAGGTGACTACAATAAGGAGATTCAGGACTGGCTGTCACAGGGATTGGAGAACGGCACAGAGGATCAGAAATTTGTTGTCCTGCCTTTACGGTAAAAGGAACGGATGGAATGACAGGAAAATCTAAAGCTGCTCAGGAATGAAATAAGAATGGGAGAAGGGCTGCAGCCCTTATATTAAGTAAATATGAATTCGCGTAATTTAGAAAACGAAACTAAATTCTTTCTGCAAAGCTCATGTAATATTCTCTGCAAAACTCATTGATTCTATCTAAAATTTTCTTCATAACAGTCACCTTAACCTTTCTGTAAACAATTCTGTTACAACTTACCCAGGTACTTTTCCTGTTTGGCGGAAAAGCCTTTTAAGAGGTCCGGCCTGACTTCCTTTTGATGATTTTACTTTAACATATGTGACCTATAATGTGAAATACATATAATGACATTAATACAATACCTATAAAGTATTATACGTGCGGCTCAATAGTAGGGAAATAAATGGAAGAGATAATACAGAAGAGATAATACAGAAGAGATAATACAGAAAAGATAATACAGAAGAGATAATACAGAAAAGATAATACAGAAAAGATAATACAGAGAACATAATATAGGAAGCCTAATACAGAATATATAATACAGGAAGCATTAATAGGAAAGAATCCATATGGACTTGGCATGATTGTAAAGATAGAGAATTTGAAGCATTAAGTCATTAAGACATTATGACATTAAAATATTAAATATACTGTTGGACGCAGGTGTAATTATAAGAAAAATACAACATTTTGTAATAAAGTGTTGCATTTTTCTGTACACTTATATTATCGACATACTCAGAAATTACTTAACCCATGAAATAAAATTTTTTAAATAAACTTTTTTAATTGTTTTTCGCCACACTCAATTGCCAAAGTAAATTCCGTGAATTCTATCCCAAAAGCTGAAGTTGCTTCGGCAAATGTAACAATTCAGCCATGGCCATTCATAAGTTGCCGGATTATACATATTGGCTAACAAATATACGTGCTTTCCGGCAACTTATTTCATGTCGGGCGTCAGCC
>ENA-OPCY01001747-OPCY01001747.1-human-gut-metagenome-genome-assembly--contig:-NODE-1747-length-11712-cov-1.620314_pt1 | contig 11712 bp, 9 predicted proteins | sample MGYA00241568_ERZ501487 | MGnify/ENA primary metagenome ERZ501487 (study PRJEB25962, sample SAMEA2042574) | human gut metagenome | biome: human gut; feature: human-associated habitat; material: faeces... | reverse complement strand
GAAATACGAGCTTAAAAAGTACATACTGAAGCCGTCACTCCTTATATGCATTATCGTGCTTATTCTTTTAAACTTTGTTAAGGTATTTGAGCTGTATTACTACACGGGTGGGGGCAGAGCCGTTCTTTCGGGAAATGCCGTACAGGGCACGGATATACTGTACGATAAATACAGCGGAAAGATAACCGATGAAAAGATAAACGGACTAAAAACCGAGCTTGCTAATGCGGAGCAGATGCTAAAAGAGTACGGTATAATTGAAGAGCCGATTGAGGGTACATATTGCGGCTACCCCTACGGTGATGTAAATTTATTCAAAGACCTTATTTCGTCCTACGAATACGCTATTCTATACTCAAATAAAAGTGCGGAGATAACCGAAAATGCAAGGGCAAACGCCGAGTTCTACAGCGATAAGTGCCGGTACGAATACCGCCTTTCAAAGCTGTATGAGGACTGCTATAAAGGCAGGTCGCTCGACGGCTATTATCAGTCCGAGGGACACAAGGCCATCTTCGACTACAAGTTTTCCGCCTTGCTGTCAATGTTTATCATAGTGCTTGCAATATCTCCGATAGTATCAAAGGAGTATGTTATAGGCTACAATAAGCTTATATCCTCGTCAGGAAAAAGAGGGTCGGTTATGCTTGCAAAGCTGACAGCGGCGGCGATATTTACATTTGCGGTTACACTTATACTGTTTGTTTCGGATATGGTTTATTTTCAGCTTATCTACGGCTTTGACGGCTTTTCCGCACCGATATACGCCTTGCAGGAATTTGAAATGTGCCCGTTCAATATCACGCTTTTCGGCGCTCTTATGATAACGTTCGTATTAAGACTTGTGTTTCTGCTTATGTTCACATTCCTTGTGACGGCAGTATCGTCCTTTTGCAAAAACGATATAATTTCAATGGTTGTAAGCGTAGCGGCGGGATTTCTGCTTGTAATCGGCTCGGAGCTGCTCCCCGGAGTGCTTAACCCTACGAAGCTTATCGGTCCGACAGAGCTTTTCACAAATATGAATGTCTGCAATATCCTTGATTTACCCGTATTCAATGTTGTTGTAACTTTATCCGAAGTAATACTTCTCGCTGTCGTCTTTGCTGTCGTGTCTGTACGGAGGGGTATGAAATGCTGTTAAAAAATGAACTGAAAAAACTGTACATAAAGCAGTACGGACTTATTGTACTGCTGATAGTCTTTATAGTAAAACTGCTCACAAGTGCGGATTTATACAAGGCAAGCTACAGCGATATGTCGTACGAACAGCAGAAATATTATCTCGAATATATGCAGGAGTACGGCGGACAGCTTACCGATGAAAAGGAAACCGCTATACTCTCGCTATACAGCGAGGCAGAAGCCGCAAAGCAGCTGCAAAGCGATATACTTGATAAAAACAGAAACGGAGACTATGCCACTCCCGAAGAATTTACAAACGCAATGCGGGAGATACCCGACATAATCGAAAAGTATGACGCTATAAAGCTGCTTTATTCAAACTACGAAAGAGTAAGCGCAGACCGTGAAAATCTGCTTATGCTCCCGTCCGGCTCAAACGCCATGACAAGCGGAATAGAGTATCTGTTTATTATGGCAATATGCTATATCTCTGCGGCAATGTGCTATTATGAAAGAAATATGAAGCCGCTTATCATTACCGCCGCAAACGGCAGACGCTCAGGCGGGTACAGGCTTATATCCTTGTTTTCGCTCATTTTTACCGGCTGGCTCGGACTGTTTATTATAGAGCTTACTTCATTATTTGCCGTTATCGGAGCGGAAAACCTCGGCTGTGGCGTACAGTCACTTGAAGCCTTTGAGAACACCCCGTTTGGCAGTCTGTCTATAATCGCAATGTTCATAGTTATTCACCTGACAAAGCTGCTCGGCTACCTGCTTATTTCGGCTGTATGCGTACTGCTTTGTACGCTGACAAAAAATCTGCCGCTGTCGCTGTTTGTGCCTATGGCGGTCACTTGCGTGTGGGTTTATCTTTTCGGCCGGAATAATGCCGTGTATTATTCACCGTTTTCACTTGTGCTCGGCTCGCCGTATTACACGGGAGATTGTTATGTAACCGAGGGCAGACTTGAAATTCTGCTGTATTCATGCGTTCCTGCCGAACTTCTGGTTATGCTGATAACGATAGCTGTTATTGTGATAGCGGTTACTGCGGCAGTATATATCGGCAGTATAAAGCGCTGTCGTCCGGGAAAAAAGGCAGTGATTTCGGCAGTTGCTGCTTCGCTGATACTGCTGTTGTCAGGCTGTTCTCAGAGCACCGCCGATAACACGGCGGCGGACGGAAGATACGGTTTTGCTTATGACGGTGAAGGATATTACTTACTCAGTACCGAGACCGACGATGAATACAATATAATTTCTCAAAGGATAATCAGATATGACGATAAGCTGAATCTTTCAGAGAACGATATACTGCGAAATATAACCTGTGACGGCAGGGTTGATTATATGCTTGCAAGCGACGGGTATCTTTATTATACCGAAAGCTTTCAGAATGGCGGCACATATACCGATAATGTGTGCAGAATACGGCTTAGCGATTATTATAAAGAAACCGTTCTTGCCGCGCCTGATGCCCAGCGGCTCAGCCGCTATCTTGACCTGCTGACAATATGGTCGGGTGACAGCGATGATTACAGCTACAGCGGTATGTGCAAGTATCGGAATAATTTATACCTGCAAACGGATAATTACAAGGTGTTTGTACTTGATTTGAATACAGGCACACGCCGTCTGCTGTTCAGCGAGAATTATATAAACGGGGATATTTCCGTTATTGACGGCAAGGTGTTCTATCTTAATTCCGACGGCAATCCGGTCTGCTTTGACAATGAAAAGAAGATTATCAGCGAAAGAATGTTCTATGAGATTGCGTCTGACAGAGAATATATTTACTGCTCGAACAATTCTGTCACTTATCGGTATAAGGTGAGTGATTTATCGGAAGAAAAGTTTGCCGATAAGGGCGAGGCGTATATGGCGGACAGGAGCTGTGTGTATTTCGGCGACGGAACATATATGGACGCTTACGGAAAACAGGTGGAAATACCTCAGGCGGAGGACGGAAGTATTTTTCTTGCAAACGGCAGAGTAATAGTCAAAAACAGTGACGGAACATTAGAATTTTCAGACAAATAACTGAGGAAACGTAAATGAAAAAACTCATTTTATTATCACTATTCGCTATAGCTTTGTTTCTCTCGCTCTGCTCCTGTGCGGGAACAAGTGAAAGTGACACACAGAGCCTTGTGTCAAATCCATTTGAAACATCGGAGAACGAAAACAGCGAAACGCCTGCCAATGACGAGCGCTATGAGCTTTATGACAAGTACCAGAGCGGCACTCTGCAATTTGACTTTTCAGAAATGAACGACGCGCAGAATATCGAATATAACGGTGAAAAAATAAATATAACTTTTTCGGCAAATGCCGCAAATAACCGGGAAGACATAACGATAGGATATATGGCGTTTATCGGAGGAATACCGCAGGTTATATCCGTAAACGGAAGTGAAGAAGCCGAAACTGTAAGCGTAAACTTTCCTAAAGATGAAATTACAAACGTATCTATCAACATAAAACCTCGCATTACAAAGGAGCTTGAAGATAAAAAAGAACTGAATTTGCAGATTGTTTCTATTTTCAATATCGGTTATGTGCCGCAGGGTAAATATGCGGGCTTTGGCTTTGGCAATATAAATGCCGGCTCTACCGTATACACAGCTTGTCTTACAATGAACGAAAAGGCTGAAACTGTTGAGCTTAGCGGAAATGCAGAGTTTGAAAATATACCTGCGTCCGACAGCTCATTAAAGTCATATACGCTTAAAAAAGCGGGTGAAATGAGCAGCGGAGCAATATTAAAAATGTTCAGTGTGAATAATGAAACCGAGCACCTTATTCTTGACAAAAGCACCCAGACTTGTGATGTGCTGTTTGACGGCACGGATTTTGATACTTATAATGTTTTCTTTTATGTAAATCACAAGAGAGTACAAGTAAACGGCAAGGACTATGCTGCGGTATCGGCAAAGGCGGGGTATGTGCCGAAGCTCACGGCTATTCTCGAAAATGTCAATAACCATGATATTGTCTATGCTATAGCCGTGCCTTTAACTAATGATTATACAAAGGCAAGAATACTTAAAACAACAAGCCGGCTCAGCTTTTCACCAGATGATGAGATAATAACAAATCCCGCAACACAGCCGCCCGCCGACACAAGTGCAGATGTGCCCGAAAGTGAGCCTGAAAACAGCAATACGGCTGCATCAGACAGCGTATTGTATAAAAATAACGTGGTAGGATATATTGATAATGATTTGAACTATCTTCTGTTATATAAAAGAGCGTCAGATGAACCCGAAGACGGTCTTGACTATACTTACTCTGTATATGATAAATCAACAGGCAAGATAACCGAAAGCTTAAGAAGCCAAAAATCACCTTGGGATATTTCCTGCTGTAACGGACAGTTTACCTATATAGATGAGAACTTGACCGAAGACCAAAGCGTTACGTCAGAGATATTCGCCGTAACATATAATGAAAAGTTTGAAGAAATAAGCAGACTCAGCGGTCTTACGGTAAGCGATAGTATTCATTATATATCAGCCGTATACTCAAAGCAGCTTGATAAATACTTCGTATGCTATAGAAAAGACGGCAGAGACGAATACATAATAAGCAGATTCAGTAAGGATGGAAAAGAAGAAAAGGAGCTTTTCAGCGACAGCGATTACTATTATAGTAGTACAATGCTGCTTGCGGATAACAGAATTATCCTTTGTAAGTATCGCGCAGTACCCGACGGTTGCTCAATCCAGGTTATAGACTTTGACGGAAACGAAATAACCGCCGATATGCCGCAGAGTACCGATTATTATGCGCTGATGGGGCAAAAATCGGGTAAATATTACTGCCTTTTATCTAATCGAACCGGTTACGCATCCAAAACCGAAGAGTTCCCCGAGGATACATTGTATCTTTATGACGGCGAAAAGGACAAAATAGTTGAATTCACACCCAAAGAAGCTATTGAAATGGGTTGCGTGAGAATAACTCCGGACGGTACAAAAGCGGTAACTATAACCGAACATGAGTTTTTGAATGAGGAGCAGACAAATCGTCTGTACACCGATCTTGTAATAAAAATATATGACCTTGATACCGGAGAAAAGATAAATGAGATAAAAAACGACAAGGGCAGCGGTGTAAAGGGGCGCAACATTCAGGCGTTTGATGACAGAATTGTCGTATATGACGGTAGCATTACAGATTGCATTTTATATCAGTTCAGATATGATGAGCAGGCGGGATAAGTAAAAAGTGTTGTTAATCGGCGGCGGACGATTTACATAAATTATTTAGATTAAACGGAGGACATTTAAAATGATTAAAAAACTTTTACGAGCATCAGCAGCATCACAATTCGCTATAGCTTTGGTTCTCTCACTCTGCTCCTGTGCGGGAACAAGTGAAAGTGACACACAGAGCCTTGTGTCAAATCCATTTGAAACATCGGAGAACTTAAACAGCAAAACACAAGTGAGCAACCCGTTTGACACAACAGCTTCCGTAACAAATATCTCCGTAGATTCAGCGGTTATAGAAACATTGCCTCCGTTTAGTAAACCTCAGGAATCCGAACCGGAAAATGATGATTTCAGCAAATATCAGGAAGCCGAAATTTCATTCAGCGACTACAGCATTGAAGGCAAGTCAACTGTAAAGTACAGCGGCGGTGAGGTAAATTTCAGCTTTGTGTCCGATTCTGCAAAGAATAAATATGATGTAGAGATTGGCTATATGGCATTTATAAACGGTGTGCCTCAAAAGCTGTCGCTGAACGGCTCTGAAAAATCCGAGCTTGTAAGCATTTCACAAAAGCCCGACACAAAGCAGACGGCTACTCTTACCTTTATTCCGGAGATAACAAAAGAATACGAACATGAAAAAATATTGAAAGTAAAGCTGATGACCGTTTTGCACCCGTCTTACAGACCCAAAGACGGCTTTTTAGGCTTCGGTAACGCACATTCCGGACAGTCGTTCTTTGAGTTTGAGATTGAAGCAGACACAGAACCACAGATTATCGACGATTTTACATATTCGTCAGATTGTGAAAGCATTTTAGCAACCGCAAAAGTAAAAGAGGAGTATAATCTGACTGATGCAAAAATATCCGGCGCAAATATGATAAGTTTGTTTGATGCAAAGCGTCAGGAACACAGCTTATCTATTGATAAAGGCTCGGATAAATTGGGCGTCACTCTGCTTTTATATGGCGGCGAGCCTGATGAATATGCTGTATATTTTTATAAGAACCATGAGCGAATAAAGCTTGGAGATAACGGTGGTATGAGATTTGCTTCAAAAACCGGTTATATAAATGAGTACAAGGTGACGCTTGACGATGTAAAAGCGGGAGATATAATTTATGCTGTTGAAGTACCGCTGAACGCCGAGATTGGCTCAATGAATATCCGTAAAAGTATTAGTATTGTGGTTACGGAAAACGAATAAGATGACAAAATATATTTCATAAATATCGGAGGAGCGCAAATGAAAAAACGCATTATCACATCTGCACTTGCTTTGGCACTTGCTTTCTCACTTTGTGCTTGTACAGACAATACATCGACAACGGAAAGCTATTCCGATAGTACAAGCGGAACGACCGCATCGGGGAAATCTTCTTTTGAGCAAAGCGGTGACAGCGTTCTTTTACCTGAGAGCGGATATGAAACGAGTAAACCGAATCAGGCTAACGAAACCCTGAAGGACATAAGCATTTATGATTATATCCCTGTCGGATATGTTGATGAAGAGCAGAGGTATTTGTTGCTGAAAGCAAACGCAGATAACTCCTTAAACGATTATACTTGCGATTACGTCGTTTATGACGACAGAGAAAAGAAGGCTGTATATCACTTTACAGTCGGAGGTTACTATGATCCGGTATCTGAATCACAGCCTTTTGATTCGAATGTAAAATATAGTGAAGGAATGTTCTCTTTTTCTGCATGGAACTATTATGTCGATACCGATGAATGTGAAAGATGGTACGAGGTTACCGATGTGTACGGAAATCTGATATATAAAAGTACAACAAGCAAAACGCAGATAAGTCATTGTACTTATGTTCCTTCCGACGACAAGGTATATTTTAATTCTTCTGTAAACGATGAAGGTTGCTTTTATAAAATGGATAAAGACGGAAGCGATAAATTTAAATTATTCGATGAGAATTTTGCGGATTTCTATGTGCTTGATGATGAAATAGTGGGTTATTACTGCGAGGGCGAGGCGTTTACCGATGAATTTGACGCTTGCTATTTTTGCGTTATGGATAAAAACGGAAAGATGATAAAGCAGATAAACATAGGTCCTTTCAGCAACTGCAACCGCAGGCTTGTAAAGGCGGGAGATTTTATCTGTTTTATGTCGCCGTTTGACCCGGAGATAAATCCGGAGTTTTCCGAACGCTCAAACGGAGTTATTTTCTACAATTACAAAACTAACGAGCTGAGAGTGCAATATTTTGATAACGAGATAGAAAACAGTTATTGTGGGATTACTCCAAACGGTAAATATCTGATAACCTGTGTGCCCAATGATGTTGAAATCGAAGATTCTGCATTATACGGCTATGATCGAGGTGATACAACCGTAAATGTATATGATACAGCAACCGGTGAGAAGCTGAAATATGAAAAGCTCGGACAAGAAAATGTCCGCCCGTCATATATGAATGTATTCAATGACAGAGTGGTTTTCATGGACGGATGGAACAAGTCTGTTTATATGATAGATAGCATATAAACCGGAGATCGACGGTTGATAATTAATTAATCTCAGGCGGAACATAAAAATGCAATTCAAAGATTGACGGAATACTTAAAAATGAGGGAGAAAGTATATTCCTTACCAAACCGATCAGTGACAAATTTTTGTTTACACAAAGCGATAAGCAAGACTACGTTGCTTCATTAAGCAAGGACGAGCTTGCATTGCCCGCCGATATTCTTTGTGAGGGAGCTACTGTAACCGCAATAATTGAAAACGGCGACGATAAAAAGGAATTCAATGATTGGAAAGTATTTAAAGTCGACCGTTCGGACAACGGAATAGATTCATTCAAGGCGTATTTGTACAGCGATGAAATCAAGCAACATACATGGAGCAAGGACGAAACAGTCAAAATAATTGTTTCTTACGGAATTTCCAAACTGACGACAGAACTTAGCTTTAAGGTTTCCGATTACAGCGATGGCTGGCTGTTCATTCCGGGTTCGGTTACATTTGAAAAGATATGAAGAGAAGATTAAAATTATTTATAATTGCGTTATGCACCGTTCTTCTGTTTACCGCTTGCGGTCAGCAAAGCAGCTATGGTTTTTCTGCTATACGGATGTTCAGACATAAAGTCACAATTGACTTAGCCACAGAAAACCGCTATAATAAATCTATACAAGCAGGAGGACTTCCGATGAACGATAATTTTACTGTCAGAAAAGCGAACGAAAACGACATAAGCCTCATAGAAAACCTGATAAAAGGTCTTGCCGCATACGAAAAAAGACCGCAGGATATGACTGCTACACAGGAGGATTTGCGTTATCTTCTCTTTGAAAAGAACATAGCTGCTGCGCTTATCGCCGAACTAAACGGCGAGCCGGTCGGTTATGCGATATATTACCCCGTATTCGCCTCGTTTGCGGCAAAGGCAGGAGTGCATCTTGAAGATCTGTTTTTAAAGCCGGAAAAACGCAGGAGCGGACTCGGAACAAAGTTCTTTTCTGAAGTAGAGAAATTTGTAAAGCAGGACGGATTTTCATATATAGAGTGGAGCTGCCTTGACTGGAACGAGCCTGCAATCAATTTTTACAATAAAATCGGTGCAGAAGAGGAACACGGAAGAAGATATTTTTCTTACAGCTTATAACAAAATATTCCCCTAGGAACAGTTGCGATGCTATCGGAAATGAAGCTCCGCCTTTACGGCGGGGCTATTATTTTTTTAACCGTGCATTTTGCATTGAAATCATCTTGAAACTTGCCGTAAATTATGATAAAATCAACTTAACAGTACGGCAAACCGGATTTCAAGGAGTAATTTATGGAAAGATATAAGGATAAACAATTATCGGCTTACGAGAGAGCGGCGGCACTTGCCGATACGCTGAGTACGGAGGAACAGGCACAGCAGCTGAAAGAACTGATGGAATTTTTTGAGACGGAGCCTAAGATTGTAGAACGCAAAGAGCGTATGGTGGTTTACCTGAAAGAAGGTTCACAGATTGTGGATCTGCTGAATGTCATGGAAGCTTATGTATCTTTGATGAATCTGGAAAATGTAAGAATTTTAAAGGAGATGCGCAATTCTGTGAACCGCAAGGTAAACTGTGAGACTGCAAATATCAACAAAACGGTGAATGCAGCAGTGAAACAAATGGAAGATATCAAGAGGATCCGGGATACCATAGGGTTTGACAACATTCCAGAACCGCTGGCGGAGATTGCACAGGCACGTCTGGATTATCCCGAGGCAACTTTAAAGGAACTGGGAACTTATCTTGATCCACCGGTCGGAAAATCTGGTGTGAATCACAGATTACGGAAACTTGCCGCAATTGCAGAAAATCTTATATAAAGGGGAACTACGTATGAGCCAGAAACTGTTATTTATTTTTAATCCGCATGCAGGAAAAGGACAGATTAAAAATCATCTTGTAGATATTGTGGACATGATGGTGAAGGCAGGATTTGACGTGACAATTTATACCACACAGGCACAGGCAGATGCGACGCGCAAGGTGGTGGAAGAGGGTGCGGGATATGACCGTATTGTCTGCAGTGGGGGTGACGGAACACTTGATGAAGTGATGACCGGGCTGATGCAGGCGAAGCTGCATATTCCGATTGGATATATTCCGGCCGGAAGTACAAACGACTTTGCCAATTCTCTCGGAATCCCGAAGGAGATGCTAAAGGCAGCGGAACGTGCGGTTGGACAAAACAGATTTCCATGTGATATCGGAGATTTCAATTCGGATACCTTTGTCTATATAGCAGCTTTTGGTCTGTTTACAGAGGTTTCCTATAAGACATCCCAGCAGCTGAAAAATATTTTCGGGCACGTGGCATATATTATGGAGGGTGTCAAACAGCTTCGGGACATTCCATCGTTCCGTATGCAGGTGGAATATGACGGAAAAGTGTTTCAGGATGAATTTATATACGGAATGGTTACCAATTCCGTTTCTGTCGGGGGCTTTAAGGGAATGACCGGAAATGATGTAAAACTTGATGACGGTCTGTTTGAAGTGACTTTGATCCGCAATCCGAAGAATCCGATTGAGCTGAATGAAATCCTTGCCTGCCTGACAAATATGATTGATGATTCGGATCTGATTTATTCGTTTAAAACCGATGCTGTACACATTACGGCGAAGGAAGAAGTACCGTGGACACTCGACGGTGAATTCGGCGGAGCACACCGGGAAGTAGTCATCCGAAATTTGAAGCAGAGAGTTGAAATATTTTGTTAAAAAATTAACTTTATTTTTGGGGAAAAGTGTACTATAATCTAGGTAACTTATGATTAGGAGGAAATACAAATGTTAGTATCTGCAACAGAAATGCTCAAAAAAGCAAAAGCAGGCCACTATGCAGTTGGTCAGTTCAATATCAATAATCTGGAGTGGACAAAGTCCATTCTTCTTACCGCACAGGAATTAAAGAGTCCTGTAATCCTTGGTGTATCTGAGGGTGCTGGTAAGTACATGACAGGTTTCAAGACCGTAGCAGCTATGGTTAAGGCTATGGACGAGGAACTCGGAATCACAGTTCCTGTAGCACTTCATCTGGATCATGGAACATACGAAGGATGCTACAAATGTATTAAAGCCGGATTCACATCCATCATGTTCGACGGATCTCATTATCCATTTGAGGAGAACCTTGCAAAGTCTACAGAATTAGTAAATGTAGCACACAACTTAGGACTTTCTATCGAGTGTGAAGTTGGTTCCATCGGTGGAGAAGAAGACGGTGTTGTTGGTATGGGTGAGTGCGCAGATCCGGACGAGTGCAAGACAATCGCTGATCTTGGTGTTGATATGCTTGCTGCCGGTATCGGTAACATTCATGGAAAATATCCTGCAAACTGGAAGGGATTAAGCTTCGAGACTCTCGATGCAATCCAGGCTAAGACCGGTGTTATGCCATTAGTTCTTCACGGGGGTACAGGTATCCCGGCTGATATGATCAAGAAAGCAATCTCTCTTGGTGTATCTAAGATCAATGTTAATACAGAGTGCCAGTTATCTTTCGCAGATGCTACACGTAAATACATTGAGGCTGGTAAGGACTTAGAGGGCAAGGGATTTGATCCTCGTAAGCTTCTTGCTCCTGGTGCAGATGCAATCAAAGCTACTGTTAAGGAAAAGATGGAACTGTTCGGTTCTGTTGGAAAAGCTGAATAATAACAGGAATCAAAAAAGGAAGTGCCGTTTGACACTTCCTTTTTTCGTGAAGAAATAAACAAAAAAGAAGTAGAATTTGAGAGAAAAACGTCAAATTGTATAAAATGTAAAAAACTTCAAAAAAGAGGTTGCATTTTGTGTTGGAAAGAGGTATCTTAGTTTTAGGTTAAACATGAGTTAAGAACGAGGGCGT
>ENA-OPCY01001729-OPCY01001729.1-human-gut-metagenome-genome-assembly--contig:-NODE-1729-length-11765-cov-3.192997_pt1 | contig 11765 bp, 8 predicted proteins | sample MGYA00241568_ERZ501487 | MGnify/ENA primary metagenome ERZ501487 (study PRJEB25962, sample SAMEA2042574) | human gut metagenome | biome: human gut; feature: human-associated habitat; material: faeces... | reverse complement strand
GTGCAAGGTATGGGTTAATAGCAGAAGCACCGTAGCCAAGCAGTGTGGCAAAGTGGTGTATCTCTCTTGGCTCGCCTGATTCAAGAATAAGCGACATAGAATTTCTTTTCTTTGTCTGTACCAGGTGACTGTTAAGTGCCGCTACTGCCAAAAGTGACGGAATAGCAACATGGTTTTCGTCAACGCCACGGTCAGACAAAATAATGATATTGGCACCCTTTCTGTATGCTCTGTCAACCTCTACCAACAAATGCTGCACAGCCTTGGCAAGGTTGGTATTTTTATAGTAAAGAATAGGAACAATTTCAACTCTGAAGCCCGGTTTGTTCATATTTTTAATCTTCAAAACATCTATACTTGTTAGTATAGGGTTTTCTATCTGTAAAACATTGCAGTTTTCAGGGGAGTCCTTCAGCAGGTTACCCTCCCTGCCCAAAAACATAGTTGTAGATGTAACTATTTCCTCACGAATAGCGTCTATCGGCGGGTTTGTAACCTGTGCAAACAGCTGCTTGAAGTAGTCAAACAGTGGCTGATGCTCCTTTGAAAGTACAGCTAACGGGCTGTCGGTACCCATTGCGGAAACTGTTTCGGCACCTGTTTGAGCCATATTCAAAACCATTGTTGAAATCTGCTCGTAATTGTAGCCGAACGCCTTTTCCAGCTTTGCAAGCTGCTCCTTTGAGTATTCCTGTACCTTTTGGTTTGGAATTTTTAAATCTCTTAGGTGAACAAGCTTAGAATCAAGCCACTCGCCATACGGCTTCTGCTGTGCATAATAAAGCTTTAGGTCGTCGTCCTTTATAACCTTACCCTTTACTGTATCTATAAGCAGCATTCTGCCCGGACGCAGTCGCTCTTTCTTTATTACCTTGCTGTTTGGTACATCTATAGCACCTACCTCAGAGGCAAGAATTACATTGTCATCGTCTGTAATGTAGTATCTTGACGGACGAAGACCGTTACGGTCAAGCACCGCACCCATAATGTCACCGTCTGAGAACACAATAGAGGCAGGACCGTCCCACGGCTCCATCAAAGTTGCATAGTAATGATAGAAGTCCTTTTTATCCTGAGGCATAGCCTTGTTGTTTGCCCACGGCTCAGGAATGGCAATCATTACAGCCAGCGGCAACGGAATACCGTTCATAACCATAAACTCAAGTGTATTGTCAAGCATTGCAGAGTCCGAACCGCTAGGGTTTACCACAGGGAAAACCTTAATCAAATCATCGTCGCTTAATGTATTTGATGTCATATTTTCCTCACGGGCAAGCATTTTATCTGCATTGCCACGAATGGTATTAATTTCACCGTTGTGAACAATAAAGCGGTTAGGGTGTGCTCTGTGCCAGCTTGGGTTTGTGTTAGTTGAGAATCTTGAGTGCACCGTAGCAATAGCAGACTCGTAGTCAGGGTTCTGCAAGTCGGCATAGAAGCTGCGCAGCTCTTTAACCAAGAACATACCCTTGTATACTATAGTACGGCTGCTTAGGCTTACTACATAAGTATCGTCGTTAGACTGTTCAAACACACGCCTTGCAACATACAGCATACGGTCGAAAGGGAGGCCCTTTTCAACATTTGCCGGCTTTTTAACAAAGCCCTGCATAATACAAGGCATTTTGTCAAATGCTCTTTTGCCAAGTACATTTGGGTGCGTAGCAACTGTACGCCAGCCGATAAACTCCATGCCCTCTTTTTCTACAATAAGCTCAAACATCTTCATAGCCTGATGTCTTGGAAGCTCTTCTGTAGGGAAGAAGAACATACCCACACCGTACTCTCTTTCGCCGCCAATGTTATAGTTTAGCGACTGAGCTATTTTTGAGAAAAATTTGTGAGAAATCTGAACCATAATACCTACGCCGTCGCCTGTTTTGCCGTCAGCGTCTTTACCGGCACGATGCTCCAAATTTTCTACTATTTTCAGTGCAGCCTCAACTGTTGCGTGGGTTTTTATACCCTTCATATTACAGACAGCACCTATACCGCAGTTGTCGTGCTCAAAACGAGCGTCATACAGTGTGTCTTTTGTTTGCTGCTTTGGAAAAACCTCCATATTCTGCATTAATATCTTCCTTTCTGTAAGGTTAAGTGAATTGCACCCTTTAATATATGAAATGCAAATTTTTTATATCAATGTTACGAGCCTAATATAACACTTTTATTTAATTATGTAAAGCTGCAAATAGTGCAAATGCAAGCAAATTTTGCATTTTTGTTGTGCTGTAGCACACAAGCATAAGGTTCTTATATGAATTATTTTATATAGGTGGTTTCATTCAAAGCCTACATTAGCGGTAGGTATTGAGTAATTTATATAAAAAATAATAAAGATGAAATATTTATCCCTTAAAATTGCAAAAAATCAACCTCACTGTCTATTATACAGACTTATTTGCAGCTTTTCAAGTCATAATTGCAAGAAGCGAGTTAGTGCAATTGCATAAAATTTAAAAAATAATTATTTTTTTGATTTTCGCAAAGCCTTAGCCTACTCAGCCGCCGGTTTGTTTATTTTTGCTTAAGTCACTGTTTAAGCTGTTTTTTACTAAATTATATGTTAGCTTAGACTAACATCTAAAACTTCAGGTCAAGGGCAAAAATTCAAGGCTTGCATAATTGCAATATACAAACTGCAAAATAAAAAAATCAGCCATACTAAGAGCCTACCGCCCTTAATACGGCTGTTATTTATATAAACAGATACTAATGTATTATTTAATTTTGACCGAAAAGTATTACGCTTAATATAAAGCACGGCTTATACATTGAATCTAAACAAAACAACATCGCCGTCCTGCATAACATATTCCTTGCCCTCACTGCGAACAAGACCTTTTTCTTTAGCAGCTGTCATAGAACCACACTTTACAAGGTCATCAAAGGAAATAACCTCGGCTCTGATAAAGCCACGCTCAAAGTCGGTGTGGATTTTACCTGCCGCCTGCGGAGCCTTTGTACCCTTTGTAATAGTCCAGGCTCTAACCTCCTGCTTGCCGGCTGTAAGGTAGGATATAAGTCCCAATAGGTCATAGCAGGCTGTAATAAGTCTGTCAAGGCCGGACTGTGTAAGGCCTATGTCGTTGAGGAACATATCACGCTCCTCCTTTTCCATATCTACCAGCTGCTCCTCCAGCTCGGCACAAATAGGAAGTACGGCGGCGTGCTCACTGTCGGCTATTGCTTTAACCTGCTTATAGTATTCATTATTTTCAATGCCGTTTGCAAAGTCTGTGTCGCTTACATTGGCTGCGTATATAATAGGCTTGTTTGTCAAAAGTGCAACTGAATTTAACAGGGCTTTTTCATCGTCGTTACATTCAACGCTTCTTGCTGACCTTCCCTCTTCAAGGGCAGCCTTTACTCTTTCAAAAAACTCCAAGTCAACAGCATATTTTTTGTCAGCCTTTATAAGCTTTTTAGTTTTGTCTATTCTTCTTTCAATCATTTCAAGGTCAGACAAAACAAGCTCTAAATTAATAGTTTCAATATCTCTTGCAGGATCAACCGAACCGTCTACATGAATAATGTCGTCATTATCAAAGCAACGCACAACATGAACAACGGCGTCTACCTCACGAATATTTGACAGGAATTTATTTCCGAGTCCCTCACCCTTAGAAGCACCCTTTACCAAACCGGCAATATCAACAAACTCTATTGTAGCAGGCGTAAACTTATCGGGGTCATACATTTCTGCCAGCTTGTCCAGTCTTTTATCCGGTACAGAAACCACTCCCACATTTGGCTCTATAGTACAAAACGGATAGTTAGCGGACTGAGCACCGGCGTTTGTTATTGCGTTAAACAGTGTACTTTTGCCTACATTTGGCAAACCTACCATTCCAAGCTTCATTTATTTCAAATCCTTTCTGTGATACAATCATCTAATTACCTATTATATCAAACAATATAATTTATAGCAACCTACAGTAACGGATATTGTAATTCTATTTTCTGTGTTGTAAATAGATATACCCTTTTTAGGTAAAGAATAATCACAAAAAAACGACACAAAAGCTCTGAAAAGCAATGTTGTTTACCGTAATTCAGCATATTAACAAGCCCTTACGCAAATAGAGTATGTCAGTATGCTGTATTTGTTTGTGCTGTATTGTGCAGTTTAAACGAATTGATAAAAATATAACAAATACACTGGATTTTCAAAAAGCTTTGTAGTACAATATGGTTACAGTAAGTAAGTTATTTTTTTAACATACTTTTTGTCCTTAAAATTTGAATATTTTGTCTTAATATAAATTCCATTAAACAAAAGGCAGTCGTACCGGCCCGGGTGCGGCTGCCCTTTGTTTGTAAAATTACAGATTATTCAATGCTTTTTTAGTTAATGGCAGTTAATTTTTTGCTTTGTATTGACAAAGCTGTTGGTTAAATATAGAATATAAGTATTATTTTTAGGCTGTGAAAAAATCAGCACAGCTCTATTTACAGGAGGTATTTTTGTGAACAATAAGCCGGGTATAAAAGAAAGAATTTCAGACGGAACCTATGCGGCAATAGGTGTTATTGCAATAGCTTTGGTTATTGCTGCAATCGTATTGCTCTTTGTGACAAGTGCAAATTCTGAAAAGAGTAACGGTACAGAAGCAGGCAGTACATCTGCAGCTCAAGTGAGCAGTGACAGCAGCTCCTCTGACAGTTCAAGCAGTGACAGCAGCTCCTCTGACAGTTCAGACAGTGACAGCAGCTCCTCTGACAGTTCAGACAGTGACAGCAGCTCATCTGACAGTTCAGACAGTGACAGCGACAACGCAAGCAAGAGCGATGACGAGCTTGCACTTGACGCAGCTAACGCCTACTGTGCAGAGAGAGTTAAAAAGCACGACACAATATCCGACATTACATACAATGACAAATTTACAGAAACAAACGGAGTATATCAGTTTGAGTTTACTGTTAAGTATTCAAACGATGCAGGCGATAAAAAGGCCGAGGTTACAGTTGAAAAGGACGAAAACGGCAAGTATGCGGGCAAGCATCTTACAATTATATCTGACGACGAATAAGCAATATGTAATTCTTTGAAAGCTACAGAAAAAATGAACAGATTTAAAAGGTTCACGGCTTTTAGCAGGCCGTGAACCTTTTTCTTTTGTTAGTATAATAACCGTATTTTGTTACCGTCTGTTTTGATTTGCACAGGGGGGGCATTTTGAAGCTGCGGCAAGGCGTTTTTCTGTTATTTTTCAAAGTGGGATAAATTAATCTTTTTACGCCGAGTGTTTACTATCATAAATAATGACAGGCTAAGCATTAAGCACACTGCAAGGGCCGCTTTTTCGTGGATTAAATTGCTGAAAAGCGTTCCTGCTGCGGCGCCGGTAAAAAATGCAGTGTTTATTGCTGTGTAACGCAAAAAATGCGTAAAGTGCTCCTTTTCTTTAGTGGAAAAATATTTACGGAGCCTTTCGGCAGAGCTTCGCAGATTGCCCGTACACATTGTGCAGGCATATGGTGTGTTGTAAATTGCCCTAAAGCTTTGCACCTGTATGGCACTTAAAAAGGATACCACAAGCGTAACTATTATGTTAGGCACCCATGGCGGCATACAGCCTACCAAAATAAGCAGCAGTATTTCGGTAGCTATGGTTATAACCTCAATGGTAACTACCCTGTTTCGGGTAATTTTGGTATTAAGGTAGTCGGTAATAAACACACCTACAAAATAAGCCGCTATAGGTACGGCGTACATAAGGCAGGTTAAAAAGTTGCCCTCTGTTAGGTTTATTCCCATAAATATTATGTTGCCTGTTTGTGCAAAAGCAAATACTCCGCCACGGGTAATGTATGTATATGCGTCAATGAATCCTCCCGACGCCGCCATAATTAAGCCTATATGCAGTGTTTTGTGCGGGGGTGTCATAGCCTTTTGCTTTTTATTCACAGTATCACCTCATATAACCCAAAATTTACAGTTTACAAAGTGCATTTCTCTATATCGGCTTTACAGTCGGTATGAAATGCAGATAATCAGTCTTTATACTTTAAGTCTTCTACAGTCCAGTCGTTTAGCACTCTGCACATAGTTTTACCCTCAGCCTTTGCACCGTGAAGGTCGTGGTCAAGGTAGTTTCCGCATTCTTCCTTTTTATCTCCCGGAATTTCACCCTCATAATCTCTTATAAACTCAAAGGTTTCCTTTACAAGGTCTATTACCTGCTGTGGCTTTAGACTGTCTCTTACAATTAAATAACAGCCTGTTCTGCAGCCCATAGGTCCAAAGTAGATTATGCTGTCGGCAAAAGGGCTGTTGCGTACATATGTGGCAAACAGATGCTCTACGGTATGCAGTGCGCCTGTTTCCAAATAATTGCCGTTGTTTGGCTTACGCATACGAATGTCATAGGTAACGATGTCACCGTCTATTCTTGATGTATAAATGCCCTCTGTAAGGGTGTCGTGGTTAATAGTAAAGCTTGCAATTTTTTTCATACTTAATTCTCCTCTACTTTCTTCAAAGCATCAGCTTTTTCATCTCGTTTTTTATTGTATATAAACATAAGCACAGCCATTAGGCAAATTATTGCGTAGCCAACCCAGCTTAACCGGTCGGGAATTTGACCAAACACAACAAAGCCTATTGCGGCGGTGAAAATGATTTGCGAATAGTCATAAACCGAAACATCCTTTGCCGGTGCATAGCAGTATGCAGAGGTTATGGTAAACTGACCTCCGGCGGCACTTAGTCCTGCCAAAATAAGCATAGCCAGCTGTACAAGCGACATCGGTGTGAAATCTAAAATTAAAAGCGGCAGAGTCACCAAGCACGAAAAGCCGGAGAAAAAGCACACAATAATCGGCCCTTTTACTCCCCTCTGCCCTAACATTCGTACAAATGTATATGCCAATCCGGCACACATACCGCCGCACAGGGCAAGCAGTGCCGGAATAGTTGAAACATTTGAAAAGCTTGGTTTAACAACACACATAGCACCCACTAACGCACCTGTTACAATAAGCATTTGTACCGGCTTTATTTTTTCTTTTAAAAGGAAAATACTGAAAACAATAGCAAAAAACGGCGACATCTTGTTAAGAATAGAGGCGTCTGCCAAATCTAGGTGGTCAAGTGCGTAAAAGTTACACAATATACCCAGCGTGCCGAACAGTGACCTTAAAAAAAGCGGCCCAAAGGCTTTCTTTGGCAGTTTTAAGCCGGTATGATTTTTTATCAATATTGCACCGGCAAAGAAAAAGGCCACAAAATTTCTGAAAAAGCTTTTTTGTACAGAGGGCAGGTCGCCTGCCAGCCTTACAAACATCATCATCAGTGCAAAGAAAAATGCCGACAGAATAATTAAAATTATTCCCTTATTCAGCGGTTTCATATTTTTCCAACTACTCATTGCGTAACGCCCTCTTTTATTAAACTAATATACATTATATCACACCTTTTATCTGAATTCCAGTTTGAGGCATACCACCAAGCAAAACTAATCCGTATTTAAGCAAAGGACATTTTTGGGGGGAGCATAATTGCAACGCAAAAGGCTGAAAATGTACCCGCATTTCCAGCCTTTGTTTAACAATATTATACCTCAACCACTGTTTTTTTACTGCACACTGTTTCTCCGTCAATGTCAGTAATGTATGAGGCCTTTTTTAACAGCTCTTCGTTTTTCTTATCAACAGTTATTACTGTAAGAATAAATCCCTTGCCCGCATCTTGGGCTGATGTATTTTTATAATATGTATACCTAAGTGATGTCATACCTTCCGCAACAACAATTTTATCAATATTTACATAATCATTTGCATTTTCAAGTGGTAATAAGCATAGGAACAGAGAGTTGTCTTTGAAAAATGCGTCATCATAGTTTTTTCCGACAGAAAGCAACTCATGCACATCGTTTTGCGTATTTTTTCCAACCGACAACTGGTCAAACATATCCTCCCACTCGTTTACGCTTGTTATAGGCAACATCTGATGTGTATAACAATCATTTACAGATTGCTGTATATTGTCGTAATCCTCCTCCGAAATATTAAACTTACAGTAAGTTCTATTATCGGAAGTGTCGGAAGTATAAATGTTATTTAATGAAAAATAATATTGGTCTGTTTTGTATTCTAAGTTTTTACAGGAAATCGAATTTATGGTAATTAAAGACACCACACTTATAATTATGGCTATTACCTTGGTTTGAATAGTCAAGTGTGTAAGAATACACAAGAGCAAATCACAAACTAACAGTATAAATACCAAAACATAAAATAAAATATTTGAAGCATTAAAAAATAATATAACAGAGAAAATTATTATTGCCGATGACATCAAAAGCAGTATGGCGGCTGTCGGCTTTTCAAAGTCTATGTCAAACTTTCGTACGATGAAAAAAACAGCCAACATTGCGGCTATAAATATTAATAACGATAGCTGTAAATATCCTTCTTTGTATAATTCATCATAATTATACATTCGCAACAGCTTTAAAAAAGTTATTAACCCCAAACTGCCACAGACAAAGCATGTAACAACATTTATTACAACTGAAAAATTGTTCCTTTCCTCCGGAAATTCATAATTATTAAAAGTATTATTCAAGTCTATGCCACCTTCATACTATTTTTCCTAATATCTGGTTATATTTAACTACTCCAAAATATCTGCTGTCATTACTGTTCTCAAAATTATCTCCTACAACATAAAACTCATCTTCAGCTAATTCAATAATTTTTTCATCTACCTCGGATGTATAATACGTTTTTATACCGTTAATATATAAATAGCCTTTCTTTTGTTCTACAGAATCATGTGGCACGGCAACTATTCTTTTTATGTAATCCTTATTGTCAAGTGTAAATACAATAACATCGTCTCTTTCAACACTTTTATTATACTGCATTATAACTAATTGACCACTGTTATATGTTGGTGCCATAGATTGCCCTGAAATTATAATCAATTTAAAATTTGTGGTTAGTATTAAACCTATAACTATAATAAAGGCAATACAAATAAAAGGAATATATTTTAGATTCTTATACATCTTGTTGCACATTTTTCTATATCCTTATCATGAGTAACTACTACAACAGTTTTTCCGCTTTCGTTTAGTGATTTTAGCAGTGAAAGTATAACATCTCTGTTTTCTACATCTAAGCTTCCGGTAGGTTCATCTGCCAAAATCAGCTCAGAGGGCTTTAGCATAATCCTTGCAACAGCAACTCTTTGCTGTTCACCTCCGCTTAATTGAAAAACCTTTTTATTTTCATAGTTTTCAAGACCAACCGACTTAAGGGCCTCATTTATTTTTTGCTTTTTCTGCTCTTTGCTTAACTTTAGATACTTTGTGCCTACCTCTAAATTTTTTATAACAGTTTCATCCTCTATTAACCCATAGTTCTGAAACAGATAAGAAATGTGGTATCTTAAAAGCTTATTGCCCTCTTTTGATTGAAAAAATGGATTTTTTGTACCACAAATTTCAACATCACCGCTGTCAGCCTTATCCAACAAACCAATAATATTTAACAAGGTAGATTTGCCTGCACCGCTTTTACCGGTTATAATAACAAATTCCCCTTTTTCAATTTCTAAGGAGTAATCATTAAATATTACATTTGAACCATAACTCTTTGATATATTTGACAATTTAACAATACTCAAGTTTATTCCCCTTTCAGAACACTTAAAATATTTTTTCGGTTTACTCGCTTTTCGGTTATAAAAAATACGACTAAATCTAAAATGATTATAAGCAGAAGACATATTGGCTCTATTATCATACTAAAGTATGTTTTCATAATAATACAAGCCACAGTCAAAAATAAAATAATACCTATCAGTAAAATAATATACCTTTTATAGATGTCAAAGAAAGACACACCGCACAGCTTTTCTATTGCAATTTTTTCCTTGTTATTTTCTATATAAATTTTTGCCATAAAAATTGACAGGATAACAGAAGAAATTAAATAAACCATAGAAAAAGCTAACTGATAAACAAAATCCTGCACATATGTACTTATTACATTAGAAAATGTATTTTCAACAAAAGGTGTTTCTAATACAACATCCTCAATTCCTGCCTGTTTCAGGTATGGCAGCAATTCTGAGTAAGGGTCATCTGTATTGACCTTTAAAAGATAAAACTGGTTTGACATACCCGGAAGCATTTCTTCTGTCATTATTTCAGAATCGTAGATAACAATATCGGGGTTATCCAAATGTCCCAGTGTTGTTTGACCGGTCATGGCATTAAAGCTGTTTATGGTTTCATTTTCTTTATAAACAATCATATGCAGGTCATTAATATTGGCAGTACCAAAGTACATCTCCAAAAGGCTATTATACTCGTCGTATAAACCTTCTTGAGTGTACCCTCTGCTTTCAGAAACCAATATATTAAGCTTTCCGTCAACAAAATCCTTTTCAGATATTAGGGTACCGTCAGCTTTGTGTATTGGATTTACTGACAGATAATTCTTGTCTATTATTATTTCCTTTTGCCCGCTGTATTCTGCAAATGAGCTTACTCCGTCCGGCGCAGTTTGATAATTTAAGCTGTTAATGTATATACCGTCAAACTTGTCAACAGTAATATCATAAAACTTATTAAATTTGGGTACATATTCATAATATACATCTTCATTATCCAAATCTACCTTTTCTGTGTAAAGATTGGTAGCAGCTCTGTTGTTAATAACAGATGAAATGTTTTTTGATTGAACAAACAGGGAATATGAGTTATTAATAAGCTGAAAGCATATAGACAGGTTTATAACAAGCATAATCAAAAACGCAATTTTAGAAATAAGCGATACTATAAAAATTGCTTTCTTTTTACTTTTTCCCTTCAGGTACAAACCGTAATTATTGCTGGTTTTCACTACAATAACGACCGCAACTAGGAAAATGGCAAGTATACCGACAAAAGACAGCAGTATATCCCTAACAGAGAACATAAAATAAGAAGTAAAAGTATTTTTATATAGAACGCTTACCAATAAAAAGTTTACAAATTCTATAATAAACAGCAGTACGCCAAATACAGTAAAGTTCCTTTTTAATTCCTCTGCAATAACATCCTTTGCCGTATAACCGTTCATCCTTTTTACAGCGTACTTTCTGCCCTGTGACAAAAGGTAGAAAATTATACTAAGACACATAAGAACAAACAACAGCAAGTACGGCTGCTGCATATCGTTCATGCTTTGTGCAAAGCCACTGTCTGTCAGCTCAACTAACAGTCCCAATTCTTTTAAGGCTTCCATTACAGTATAAACATCGTCAGACGAAGTGTAAAAAACACAGCTTTTAAGCACGTATTTCTCTATATAACTGAAATCCTCAATTGTAACATCACAAGTGGCAGAGGATATTCCCATGGGATAAACCTCAAAGTTTTTTACTGTAGATAGTGTTGAAAAGCACTGATTAGGGGATAAAATCTTTCCGTTATTTTTTAAATCCAACTTCTGAAAAAAATCATCCTTGTTGTTGGTTTTATACAGTATATATGAGGTTTTTTCTGATGAAAAGTCTGTTGCTCTATACATTAAATCGGCATTTATGCTTGCCATTTTTTCCTCTAAAAGCTTTATATAGTCCTTATTTGTATAATTCCCACGAAGCTGTTTTACGCTTATTTCCTTTAATCCCTCATAAGGAAGCATTTCGCAATAGTTAGAGTAATTAAAAAATGTAATTATTGATAACATGGTAAAAAACACTACAAACAATAAACACATTATTTTTTTCACAGTAACACCACCATTTCTTAATAAAAAAGGTT
>ENA-OPCY01001726-OPCY01001726.1-human-gut-metagenome-genome-assembly--contig:-NODE-1726-length-11773-cov-3.055812_pt1 | contig 11773 bp, 10 predicted proteins | sample MGYA00241568_ERZ501487 | MGnify/ENA primary metagenome ERZ501487 (study PRJEB25962, sample SAMEA2042574) | human gut metagenome | biome: human gut; feature: human-associated habitat; material: faeces... | reverse complement strand
AGGGCAGCTCAAATCCCGTTCGGTAAACGATTGTGGACGGTGCCTGGATGCGGCATCTGTGGGGATTCTTTTGGTATGGAAGCAGGAGCGGACATCACGCTGATGGATCCTTGGACTATCTGCTCGCACAATGAGTTGGGAGAGACTTTGGTAACGGTTCATACTCAGAAGGGGGATGAATTGCTTCAACAATGTGTTTCCCTGAATCTGGAACCCCGGTCATTTTCCGAAGTGGAGCCTGCACTTTCGCTCAAGGATGTGTGGCGCAAACAAGTGACCGAGCCGGTCTACAGGGGAAGACCTTGTAAGAAACGTTATGTCCGTGCAGTCCGTGCGGAACGGAGGCAGCAAAGATTGTTGCGCATGGTGGTGGAAATGCTGCCTCGCTTACCCATTATCTGCTATCGGACTCTTGCTAAACTGCCCGATTTAAGAAACAGAATACTAAAATAACCCTTCATTCTTTTTAACGATGCAAATTAAAGTGATTACCAGACATACGCCCAATAATTACGGTTCGTTGTTGCAGTCCATTGCAACCCTCCGGGTGATTGAATCTTTGGGACATCAGTGTGAGATTATTGATTATTGGAAACGCGATGAGGTGGGACTGCAAGGAATTCTCACATCGCTGCAAGGAAAATCATTATGGAAAAACAGTTTGTTTAAACGTATGGCATACGTGGCTTTGCGGTATCCGGGTGAGAAAATAGCGGCGTTACGTTTCGATAAAATGCGTAGGCGGTATCTAAAGCTGACTCCCCGTTGCTATTCAATGGAGGAGTTGGAGTCGCTTCAAGCGGATGTGTTTATGACGGGTAGTGACCAGGTATGGGGACCGTTGCTGGATGGAGGATATGATGAAGCCTATTTTCTTTCTTTTGTAAAGGAAGGTATACGTAAGGTATCGTATGCAGGCAGCTTTGGCCGCACTGAGTTTTCGGACATTATTATTGCATCTTATAAGCGGTTACTGTCAAAATATGATGCGCTTACCGTACGTGAAAGCAGTGCCGTGAAGCTTTTAGAGGAGTGGGGGATTGACTGTGGAGGACAAGTACTGGATCCTACTTTATTGCTTGACTCCAGTCAGTGGAGTGGGTATATTGAAGAAGATGTGAAAAAAGAGTATGTATTGATTTATGAAATACATAACAATCCCCGGTTGGACGATTATGCCAAGCGTTTTGCCGCTCATGTCGGTCTGCCGTTAGTACGTGTGTCTCCTACGTTTCACCAGTTAGCCCGAGGGGGCAGATTTGTGTTTTGTCCGGAAATAGGTACATTCCTTTCGTATATCAAGAATGCACGTTACATGCTTACCGATAGTTTCCATGGAACAGCTTTTGCCATTAACTTCCATACTCCATTTCTGGAAGTTCTGCCTAACAACAAGACTGGAGCACGAAATCAAAGTATACTTCAACTGACAGGACTGGAAGACCGAATTGTCACAGATTTTAATGACTTCTCTTTAGCAGACCGGCAGATTGACTATGCTAAAGTGAATGAGATAATGCATAGAGAGCGGGAGAGATCGATGGAAAAACTGGCGGAGTTGTGCGAATGTCAGATGTGAGAATTAGTTGATATTCTTTACTCTTGAAGTGTATAACAAAATAACTTAATCAGGCTTTGCAGCCTTGAAAATCTTGCAGGTCATATAATTAATGTTTATATATGAAAATCTTACTGGCTAATAAATTCTATTACCGCCGGGGTGGTGACTGTGTCCATACACTCAACTTGGAGCAACTGCTCAAAGCGCACGGTCACGAAGTGGCAGTGTTTGCTATGGACTACCCTGAAAATCTGAAAACTCAATGGAGCAAGTATTTTCCTTCTGAGGTGAAATTCAAACTCGGAACGGGCATGATTGAGGCATTGATGAGACCGTTTGGCACGCGGGAGGTACAGCGGAAGTTCAATGCGCTGCTCAATGATTTCCATCCGGATGTGGTACATCTCAACAACATCCATTCGCAACTTTCGCCGGTCATTGCAGAGATGGCGCACGAAAGGGGTATAAAGGTGGTGTGGACCCTACACGACTATAAATTGCTGTGCCCTCGATACGATTGTTTGCGGAATGGGGAAACGGTATGTGAATCCTGCTTTGCAGACAAGCACAAGGTGTTGGAATATAAATGCATGAAAAACTCGAAAGTGGCAAGTTTCCTCTCTTATGGTGAGGCAATGAAATGGCACCGGGAGCGCTTGGAGAACTGCACGGACGCTTTCGTCTGTCCTTCACAATTTATGCGCGACAAGATGAAGCAGGGTGGATTTGCTGCTGCAAAGTTGCACACATTGTGCAATTTTATCGATGTAGCCCCATGTGTGGCCGATGATTACAGTCAACGTGATGATTATTATTGCTTTATCGGCCGCCTTTCGCACGAGAAAGGTGCCAAGACTCTGATTGAAGCGGCCAATGCGTTGCCGCAACATAAACTGGTGATTATTGGGGGAGGGCCTTTGGAAGACGAGTTGAAGTCTATGGCAGGCAAGCACATTGAGCTGGCAGGCTTTAAACAGTGGAGCGAAATCAAGCGCTTGGTGGGCAAAGCCCGTTTCTCGGTCATCCCATCGGAATGGTACGAGAACAATCCGCTTTCGGTGATAGAAGCTCAGTGCTTGGGTACTCCGGTGCTGGGTGCCCGGATTGGAGGTATCCCTGAATTGATATCAGAGGAAACGGGCATGACTTTCGAAAGTCGCAATACGGCCGACTTAAAGAAAAAAATTGAAGCGATGTACGGTCGGACTTTCAACAATACTAAGATTGCTGTCGCTTCACATAAGCGTTATAATGCGGAAAGGTATTATAATGAAATAATCACAGTGTATAAAATGTAAAAATATTATAATATTTATGGCTTATCAAAAAACTGTTCCTACTCCTACGGATGCAAGTATTATCCTGACTTATCGTTGTCCCATGAAGTGCAAGATGTGCAACATCTGGTTTAATCCCACCAACAAAAGCGAAGAGATAAAAGCGAGTGATTTGAGAACACTGCCTAAGTTGAAGTTTATCAACCTGACGGGTGGCGAACCTTTCGTCCGCGAGGATTTGGCGGAGATTGTGGAGGAATGCTACCGGCATACCGACCGTATTGTCATTTCGACGAGCGGATGGTTTGAGGATCGTGTGGTGGCGCTGGCAAAGAAGTTTCCAAATATCGGCATCCGCATTTCCATCGAGGGGCTGAGTGGCAAGAACGACGAACTGCGCGGTCATGCGGGAGGTTTCGACAAGGGACTTCGCACACTGCTGACATTGAAGGAAATGGGGCTGAAGGATATCGGTTTCGGCTGCACGGTGTCTAACAATAACTCTAAAGACATGCTTTCGCTCTATCAACTGAGCAAGAGCTTGGGGATGGAGTTCGCCACAGCTGCTTTTCATAATTCGTACTACTTCCACAAAGAAGACAATGTAATCACTAATAAAAATGAGGTGTGTGGTGACTTCAAGCAACTCATTGAATGGCAGCTGAAGGAGCGTCATCCGAAGAGCTGGTTCCGTGCCTGGTTCAATATGGGGTTGATAAATTATATTGAAGGCGGTCGCCGTATGTTGCCTTGTGAGGCCGGTTCGGCTAACTTCTTCATTGATCCGTTTGGCGATGTGTTTCCCTGCAACGGGCTGGAAGAGAAATACTGGAAAAAGTCGATGGGGAATATTCACGAAACTCCCGACTTTATGACCATATGGGAGAGTGAGCAGGCACAGGAGGTTCGCGCCATGGTGCGCCGTTGTCCCAAAAACTGTTGGATGGTGGGTACGGCTTCGCCGGTAATGCACAAATATATTAAGTATCCGCTGAAATGGGCGTTAATCAATAAACTGAAATCACTGCAAGGGAAAGATATTTGTCTGGAACCGAAATGGTGCGATGTAGGACAAGATCCTGAGCAAGGTGATTTAAGAGAGAAATTCTGAAATCATGAATAGAATAATCGCGCTTGACATAGCGAAAGCCATCTGTATTATATTGGTGGTTATGGGACACTATGTGCCAGATAATTCGCCGGCATGGTATGTGCTGGTGCATGATGTAATTTATACTTTCCACATGCCACTCTTTATGTTTGTCAGTGGCTATGTTTACAATCCCGTGACAATATTTTCTTTCGTAGAGATGTTTTATATGCCCGTGGCAGGCTATTTCCTGTGGTTTATCTGGGCGTTGTGGTGGATGTTTGTGCTGGTGCCGCTATTCAGAGGAAAGCAGAAACATGTAGAGTTGTTTGTCTTAGGCATTGTCTTACATTTCATTCCGTTTGGATTGCCTCGAGTCTTTTGTCTTGAACAGTTCTCAGGTATGCTGATGTATTTCATGTTTGGTGTGTTCGTGTTTGAAAATGACAGTCTGCACCGTTTTCTGAAAGAGTTCAGCTGGATTAAGGTAGCATGTGCAGTGGCAGTATTTATATTGGGAGAATTCTTGTATTTTACGAATGGAGTAGGAACAGGTGGAATGTTTTTGCTAAATGCTATGTTGCCTTTCATTGGAATTTGGTTCGTGATGGAGGTAGCGAAACTTGTCTGTAATGATTGGACTGATGTCCATGAAAGACATCTTTTAATGTGGATAGCGCAGTCAAGTTATATCATTTATCTTTTTCATACTACTTTTGAGGGATTAGTGAAGGCGGTACTGAGGAAATTGCTGATTGACAGCAATGTGTGGTATGTCTTCATTCCTTCGGCTATATTGGTGATATTTTCTGGTGTGATTATTCCGATGTTGTTGTATCGGTTTGTTTTGAAAAAACACCGGATTACAAAACTTTTATTTGGATTGTAGCCTTCATTAATAATAATCTAAAATTCTGATGAAACTAGTAGTTACCGGCACCCGTGGTATCCCAGATATCATGGCTGGCGTAGAGACGCATTGCAAGGAACTGTTGCATGTTATTAGACATAAAATAATATAATTCACTTGATAGTTATCCTTATATGAAAAATAAAAGCTATATTTGTGATAAAATCTCGAATGAAGCAATTAAAATATGATTATTCAATTTACAATAGGAAATTTTCTATCTTTCAAAGAACAGTCTACATTGTCATTAGCGGCATCGGCTTTGAAAGAAATACAGGTTCCGGCTGAAGATATAATCTTTAGTGTAGGGACTGCCGGATTATTGTTAATGAAGAGTGCGGTTGTTTACGGTGCCAATGCATCCGGTAAATCCAATTTCATTAAAGCATTTGAGTTCTTCAAGTGGTATGTGATAAATTCATCGAAGGATATTCAGGCAGGGGAACGTGTCAATATAGAAAGTTTCCGGTTAAATTCGCTTACAGCAGGTGAACCAAGTTATTTTGAAGCCATATTCTGTGATGAGGATAATCAATATCGTTATGGTTTTGAAGCTGACAATTCATCGGTACATTCGGAATGGCTCTATCAAAAAGCTAATAAGAAAAGGGCTAAGGAGGTGGAATTATTCTACCGGGAAAAAGACAGTTTTGATATTCATACCAAGTTTGCCGTTGGTAAAGAGCTTGCAGGTAAACGAATGGTGAGAGCAAATGCACTATTACTTTCTGTTGCGGCACAATTCAATGATCCGACGGCAGTGGAGATCATGAAATGGTTGAACGATACCACTATTATTTCAGGTTCTAATGATGAGAAGATATGGAATACCGCCACCATCCAACTGGATGACATCAGAATGAAACAGCGAATTGTGGAGTTTTCCCGTTATGCTGATTTAGGTATTGAAAATATTGAAAAAATAGATAATACTATTGTCAGTACGCATACACAATACGATGATGAAGGTAATGAAGTCAAAGCTGTTACCTTCCCATTCAGGAAAAATGAATCGGAAGGTACAATAAAGTATTTTTCTTTAGCATATCCCATTATTGATGCTTTGGATAATGGGAAGCGTCTGATTATAGATGAATTTGATTCCAAAATGCATCCACTTCTTACGTGTAGAATTATTACCTTGTTTAATTCAAAAGAAACAAATCCGAAAAATGCCCAATTGATTTTCACTACCCACGATACAAACTTGTTGAGTGCTAATATATTCCGACGAGATCAGATTTGGTTTACACAAAAAGACCGTTATGGAGCAACCGAACTTTATTCATTGGCAGAGTATAAAGTTCGTAATGATGCTTCGTTTGAAAAAGATTACCTGTCCGGAAAGTATGGAGCTATTCCAATTGTCGGAGATTTAACCCGTTTGTTTAATACGCGAGAAAAATAAACTATGGCGGCTACAAAAAGGAAAAATATGAATCCGCGTATCGAAAGAAAGATAACCCGTATCAGTGGTGTGCGTGAAGTGAAACAAACATTTCTGATTATTTGCGAGGGGGTTAATACTGAACCAGACTACTTTAATGCCTTCCGCTTGACTTCTGCCACTGTGAAAGCTATCGGCCAAGGCATGGGGACATTAGCATTAGTACAGAAAGCTATCAATATAAAAGAGCAGGAAAGGCAAAGAGGAAGGACATACAATCAGAATTGGGTGGTCTTTGACAAAGATGATTTTCCAGAAAATAACTTTAACTCCGCAATCCTGTCAGCTCGCCAGAATGGTTTTGAAGTGGCTTATAGCAACCAGGCTTTTGAATTTTGGTTCTTGCTTCACTTCAATCTGTATCAGGGGGCTTTGCATCGTTCCAGATATGAAAAAATGTTGAGTACTTTGCTCGGATTTGCTTATACAAAGAAGTCGGGCGTAAGCTCTAAAATGTTTAATGCTTTATTTCTTAAACAAGAACAAGCCATTAATCACGCTAAAACTATCATGAAACAATTTGATGGGAATAATCCGGCACAACAAGAGTCTTCTACTACTGTTTATAGGCTTGTAGAAGAATTGAATAATTTTTTATAGAAAGCCAAATAATTGGGGCGAAGTTGCCTTTGTCTGGTTGTTGAGGGATTTGGCGTGGATTCTTAATAACTAATATTTACCGATAAAACTTATCTCCTCATTTCCTGTATCAGGAAATGAGGCTGAATGCATTGTGGCTGTCCTATTCGGATTGTAGCCTTCATTAATAATAATCTAAAATTTTGATGAAACTAGTAGTTACCGGCACCCGTGGTATTCCCGATATCATGGGTGGCGTAGAGACGCATTGCGAGGAACTGTTTCCCCGCATTGCGGCCAAAGGTGTGGACACCACTCTCATCCGCCGCAAAGATTATGTGAGAGATTCTCTCACCGAGTGGAAGGGGGTGAAGCTGGTGGATATCAGCGCACCGAAAAGGAAATCATACGAAGCGGTTGTCCATACGTTTCGGGCTGTAAACAAGGCGAAAAAGCTGGGAGCGGATGTGGTGCATATCCATGCCATCGGGCCTGCGCTGTTAGTGCCATACGCCAAGATGCTCGGCATGAAGGTGGTGTTCACGCATCACGGGCCCGACTATGACCGTGACAAGTGGGGCTTTGCCGCCAAAAGTGTGCTGAAACTGGGCGAACGGTTGGGATGCAGGTTTGCAGATGATGTAATCGTCATATCTGAAGTAATTCAGGATTTGATTGCCCGGAAGTACCATCGGCGTGAGAGGGTACATCTGATTTACAATGGTGTGCCGAAGCCTGAAATTTGCGACTATCCCGAATACTTTGAAGAACTGGGTATTGAGAAAGGAAAGTACATCCTTGGCATGTGTCGTTTTGTGCCGGAGAAAAACCTGCATCACCTGATAGAAGCTTTCAAGAAGTTGGAAGCTGGAGATTGTAAGTTAGTGCTGGCGGGCGATACGGATTTTGAAGATGAATATTCACTGGGATTGAAAAAGATGGCGCAAGAGGCAGGCGTGGTGCTGACAGGATTCGTGAAAGGACATAAGTTGCACTCGTTGCTGACAAATGCTCGCTGTTATTGCCTGCCTTCATCGCACGAAGGGTTGCCTATTGCATTATTGGAGGCCATGAGTTATCACTTGCCGGTGGTGGTGAGTAATATTCCTGCCAATCTGGAGGTAGGTCTTTCTTCTGACTGCTATTTTCATTGTGGAGATGTGGATGCTCTTGCCGCTCGATTGCAGAAGGTGATAGACGAGGATTATCATAGTGTGCAGTATGACATGGCTCCGTATGATTGGGACAAGATTGCAAAGCAGGTGATGGGAGTTTATGAGGGTTTGTTGAAATAAGAATAAAACTGATGATGATAAAGAAGTTGATTTGTGCGGCGGCATTATTGATGGTAGCAGGTTTGCAGCATACGCGGGCACAATATGTATATGGCACCACGGGGCTTCTTCACGCCCCCAGCGCGGATATGCAGCGCGACAAGACTTTTCTGTGCGGGTTTTCCTATCTGCAAGTGGCGGCTACCCCGAAGCATTGGAATTATGACACGTGGAATTACTACATAAACATCACCCTTTTTCCGTGGCTGGAAGTGGGCTATACCTGTACGCTGCACAAAATAGGATTGCCCCAGTATGGTTATTCATATAAGTTCCGCAATCAGGACCGCCAGTTTTCCGCCCGGCTGCGTGTATGGAAGGAGGGATGGTGGAAGGAGTGGACACCGCAGATAGTGGTGGGGGCGAACGATCCGTCCACCAACGATGTGCTGGGCGACCCCAATAAGGACGATTATGGTTTTACGGGTACGTCTTCGGTGGGTAACGGACACTGGAACCGCTATTACATAGTTGCCACCAAGCATTTCGGGGTGAAGAATGTGGGGGAGTTGGGGATGCACTTCGGTTATGTCTATAACAAGCGGCTGGATTATCACCGGAACGGACCTGTGGCGGGGGTGAATTTTCAGTTTGCCCTGCCGGCTACCTCTTTTTGGATGAAGGCTGTGAATGGGCTGAATGTGATAGCGGAATACGATAGTTATTCGGTGAATTGCGGTATCGGGTATAACTTTTGGAAGGATTATATTAGTGGTGTGGTGGAACTGACCCAATGTAAGTATCCCAGTGCAGGGATGGTATTCAGGATACATCTGAAATAAGGGATGATGTATGGCAAGAAACGACGGTCTCCGTGACTACCAGCAGGAGATGAAGCTCCGCCTCTTTGAAGAGTGGGAGCTTCACCGGAGTGTGGTACAGATGCCTACAGGCACGGGAAAGACACATCTGCTGGCTGCGGTGGTGAAAGAGTTTCTCTGTGGTGGCGGTGTCGGTATGCGGGTGTGGATAGTGGCACACCGCAGGGAGCTGGTGGAGCAGATAGAGGAAACCGTAGCCCGGTATGGAATGGGAAAAGAACCGGACAAGTCGGCAAAGAACGGAAGGACGGGGAAAGACAGTATGCCGGAAGAATCCGGGAGGGTGAGGGTATTTTCCATCCAGTGGTTGTCACGAAACCGGAAGATTATGGACGGACAGCCGGATTTGATCGTCATTGACGAGGCGCATCATGCCCTGGCGGAAACCTACCGGGAGCTTTGGAAGAGATATCCGGAGGCGAGGAAACTGGGCATGACTGCTACTCCCTGCCGGCTGAACCGCAAGGGATTCACGGATTTGTTTGATACCCTGATTACCTCATGGAGTATTGCGGAATTTATCGGGAGGGGCTGGTTGTCGTCCTTTGACTATGTGTCCATCCGTGCGAACAGCAGGGAACAGCGGCTGGTTGACTCGTTGAAGAAGCGGGGTGCGGACGGGGATTACCAGGTGAAGGAAATGAATGCGGTGCTGAACCGGGAGACCGGTATCCGCCAATTGTATGAGAGCGTCCGTCGATATGCCGCTGGGAAGAAAGGGATAGTCTATGCCGTGAGCATCGCACACGCCCGACAGATTGCGGCTTATTACAGCCTGCATGGCGTGGAGTCTGTTGCTATCGACAGCAGGACCCCCGCTCTGGAACGCAAGGAACTGGTAGAGGATTTCAGGCGGGGAAAGATCAGCGTGTTGGTCAATGTGGATATTTTTTCCGAAGGTTTTGACTGTCCCGATGTGGAGTTCGTGCAGCTGGCACGTCCCACGCTTTCGTTGGCGAAATACCTGCAACAGGTGGGACGGGGGCTGCGGAAGTCGGATAATAAGGAATCATGTATGCTGATAGATAATGTGGGCTTGCACCGGATATTCGGTCTGCCTGTCCGTGACCGTGACTGGGAGGCGATGTTCGAAGGACGGATGGCGGGAAATGCTCAGCCCCGGACACGGATGGAGAACAACGGGCTGTCTGTGTCTTGCTCGCTATCGGAAGATAGCAAACGGAATGAAGGACTGGAAATTGTGATGACACACAACTGTCTGCTGGATGCTATTCGGAAAGGGGATTTGATTTGTTTGGGAGGAGGTGGTCCGGTCGGTGGGGAGCAACGGACTGCTTTGAAAGCCTGTCATGACCGGCAGAGTGGTTTGTGGGGCTTGAGGTGCGGGAACAAAATCACAGTGATTCCTCAATACCGGGAAGTATTTGATATTTGTGCAAACCGGGCTGCTGTCCGTTTTGAGGACGGCCGGACAGGAGTGGTGGATGAGTCCGGAGTTCCCATGGTGGTGACAGGCTGTTGCCGGAGATTGAGATTCCTGAAGGGAGAACTTCTTTCTGTCACCAAAGAGGATGGGAGTGACTGTTATACCGATTTGAAGACAAACAGAACTTATCAGGAGAGGCCGGTGGTTTTTTCATACGGCGGCATAGAGTTGCTGCGGGTGGGGGAGACTTTCCATAGCCGCACGCGGAAGGCGTATACCTCTATGCATGGTTTGCACAAAGACAGTCTTTGTTTTTATGGTTTCTACTTGAAGATACCGGATTACCGTGTTCCGAAGTCTTGCCGGCTAGTTGATCCTGTGTGGTCTACTATATTTGATGTCTTCGCCTGCGTGCTGGAAGGGGATGATGAAGAGGTGTACTGGTGTTGTGGTTGTTTGGCGGATCGGAGCATCGTGGTGATGGACGGGGAAGGAAACTATTATCATGTGGAGAAAGGAAAGGGGAAGCGGTATATAGCTTGTAATGCTCCTAAGGCGGGAGAAGCGGATTTTGCCTCCGTGGTGGAAGGTCTGAGGAAGGAAGCCGGGCGGCGTGCGGAGAGCGTACAGCGGGAACGGCAACAGAATGAGGAAGAGAAAAGGCGGAAGAGGCTGGAGGAAATAAAAGATGTCCTTCCTTTCCGGATGGGGATGAAGTGGGGGCTGAAATGGGGAGATCGTATCGTAGTGCCTCCTTGTTACCGGAATATCTGTATTCCTGTAGGCGGTTATTGTGCTTTTGAAGGGAATGCCTGCCAGTGGGGGGTGATGGCGCTGGATGGAAAAGTGGTGGTGGAGGCCAGATATCAGAAGGTGGAGATAGAAAAGGATGGAACGGTGCATCTGACCATCATTCCGGGTAAGGTAAAGACCATCAAACTTTGACGGATATTGAATTGTTTGGGTATGGAGTGGGTAAATTTCAGTATATCACGGGTATTTGATGAGGAGAGCAATTAGTGTAAAATAGTTTTTACGCCTTGATGTTATAATCTTTACATAAAAGAAAACAATTCTACCGTTGAAGCTCTTACGTGGGATACCGCTTTCAAGAACATAAACGAACCAAGCGGATGGGCCATGAAAGGGATACATGAAGAAGCCTACCAATAAATCCGGCATCAATTGACATAACAAAATCGGATAACTGAAAAATTATCCGCTTTTAGTTTCTTTATTTCGAAAGAAAGATATATATTTGCAACGCTTTTTCAGAAAAGCACCCAATATTGCAGAAAAAACAGTTGCCGAAATGGCTCAGTTGGTAGAGCAATTCATTCGTAATGAATAGGTCCCGGGTTCGAGTC
>ENA-OPCY01001709-OPCY01001709.1-human-gut-metagenome-genome-assembly--contig:-NODE-1709-length-11895-cov-3.964611_pt1 | contig 11895 bp, 10 predicted proteins | sample MGYA00241568_ERZ501487 | MGnify/ENA primary metagenome ERZ501487 (study PRJEB25962, sample SAMEA2042574) | human gut metagenome | biome: human gut; feature: human-associated habitat; material: faeces... | reverse complement strand
TAAACACTCGGCTCCTCGGAGCCACTAAAAAATAACCGAAGTATTGATTTTACGTATATTTGTAAAAAATATCATACATGGACTCAAAACTCATAACCAAAAATATCGAGCTGCGCCATGGCATCGGGCAACTCAATGCCATGCAACAGCAAATGCTTAATCTCCGTCACCCCGCAGCAGTGCTTATAGCACCCACAGGATCGGGAAAAACACTGGCATTTGCAGCCAATCTGCTCTCTGCCATGCACTCCCCCAACGGGAAAGTACAGGCCGTAGTGCTTGCACCTTCCCGAGAGCTTGTACTCCAGATTTATGATGTCATACGCCCCATTGCCTCAGGATTCAAAACAACCGTACTATACGGTGGACACAGGATGCTGGATGAAGTTTCCTCCCTGACGCCATCACCTGACATAATTATCGCCACTCCGGGGCGCATTCTCGACCATCTTCAACGGAAAACACTGAGCATAGAACAGACACGGATACTCGTGCTGGACGAATATGACAAAAGCCTGGAAATGGGGTTTGCCGACGAGATGAGCCGCATCGTACGCCGCATACACCGACCCGAGAGAGTGATACTCACCAGTGCCACCGAACTTGCAGAATTGCCCCCTTACATGCCGGTAAACGACCCGGTAGTCATAAAAGCGCAGCAGAACGCGCACCCGGCCAAACGCACTCAGATAGTGGAGATACCAAGTCCCGAACGCGACAAAGCGTCCACACTCATCCGGCTCCTGCACTCTCTGCCCAATGGAAAAGTGATAGTATTCGTAAACCATAGAGAAAGTGCCGAACGCATACACTCTATTCTTCGCAAGGAAGGATTTCCTGTAGGATTGTACCACGGCGGTCTTGAACAAATGGACCGAGACAATGCTCTGACTCTGCTTCACAACGGCACCACACCAATACTTGTCAGCACCGACCTCGGCTCAAGAGGCATAGATGTGGAAGGGGTGTCAAGCGTTATCCACTACCACATGCCTCCGAGTGCTGAAAGCTGGACACATCGCAACGGCCGCACTGCCCGCATGAACGCTCAGGGCACAGTGTACGTGATCACATCCGAAGGAGAAAACATACCCGAATATGTTGTAACCGACCGCTCATGGGTGCCTGACGGCAATAACCCCGACCCGATTACGGCTTCCATGACCACCCTGCACATAAATGCTGGCAAAAAAGAAAAAATATCCAAAGGTGACATTGTAGGATACCTGCTGGCACATACCGACCTCACTGCATCACACATCGGAACCATAACTTTGCGCGACCATAACGCGCTCGTTGCAGTGCCCAAAGATTACGCCGAAAAGATTGTAGAATTGTGTTCACCTCAAAAATTAAAGGGGAAACGTATAAGAATCAGCATATTGCACTAAAGCCTCCCATTATGGCACATTTTTGCAACAAATGTGCCATAGGTTAAGTAAATGTTAAAAAACGTGATTCTACGAAACTTTGACTATTTTTGTATTGTGTATTAGAAACACAACATATCTAACTCAGTTACATTATGCCTAAAATATCAGGAGCCGTTATCATCAATGAAGAGCGATGCAAAGGATGCGACCTTTGCGTGGTGGCATGTCCTGTGGATGTGCTCTCACTTCAGCCCAAAGAGGTGAACAATCGCGGTTATCATTACGCTTATCCCAAGGATCCGGAAAAATGTATAGGATGCGCCGCATGCGCCACCGTGTGCCCCGACGGATGCATTGAAGTGTTTCGCGTAGTGCAAAAATAATCAGTTAAAAAACAAAATATCACATATGGAAGAGGAGATAAAACTGATGAAGGGCAACGAAGCCATAGCCCACGCAGCCATACGCTACGGTTGCGACGGTTACTTCGGTTACCCCATCACTCCGCAGAGCGAAGTGCTTGAAACTTTGGAAGCTCTGATGCCGTGGGAAACCACCGGCATGGTTGTGCTTCAAGCCGAAAGCGAAGTGGCTGCCATAAACATGGTGTATGGCGGAGCATCTACCGGCAAAGCCGTAATGACATCATCCAGCAGCCCCGGCGTAAGCCTTATGCAGGAAGGCATAAGTTATATAGCCGCAGGCGAATTGCCCGCGCTGATCATCAATGTTATGCGCGGAGGTCCCGGATTGGGCACCATTCACCCATCACAGAGCGACTATTTCCAGGCAACCAAAGGCGGTGGTCATGGCGACTACCATCTGATAGTCCTTGCCCCTGCCACAGTTCAGGAAATGGCCGATTTTGTGGGATTGGGATTTGACCTCGCATTCAAATACCGTACACCTGCCATGATTCTGGCCGACGGCATTGTAGGCCAGATGATGGAGAAAGTAGTGCTACCTCCCGTGCGTCCGCGCCGCACCGAGCGTGAAATTGCCGAACAATGCCCATGGGCTGTCACAGGACGTCCCGCGACACGCAAGCCCAACGTGCTTACCACTCTGGAGCTTGACGACGACAAAATGGAGCAAAACAACGAGCGTTATCAGCGCACCTATGCAGCCATTCGTGATGCTGAGGTTCGTTATGAAGAATATTTCACTGACGATGCCGAGTATCTGTTTGTGGCATTCGGATCCATTGCCCGTATCTGTCTGAAAGCCATTGAAGAGGCACGAGCCAAAGGCATTAAAGTCGGTTTGCTCCGGCCCATAACCCTCTGGCCGTTCCCTGAAAAAATCATTTCTGAGCTTAGCCACCGCGTCAAAGGTATTCTCGTAGTGGAGCTCAATGCCGGCCAAATGATTGAGGATGTGCGTCTCGCCGCCGAAAGCCGTGTACCCATATTCCATTACGGACGCATGGGTGGCAACGTGCCCAATCCTCAGGAAGTGCTTGACCAGATGCTGAAACATTTTCCCGACGCTAACCCTAACAAATGAGCATCATGAACCGCGAAGACATCATTAAAGAAGAGAACCGCGTTTATGCAAAACCACGGTTGCTCAACGACAACCACATGCACTATTGCCCCGGATGCTCTCATGGCGTAGTGCACAAACTGGTAGCTGAAGTAATAGAAGAAATGGGCGCTGAACACATAGCCATAGGCATCGCTCCTGTGGGGTGTGCCGTTTTTGCCTACAACTATATCGACATTGACTGGATAGAGGCAGCTCATGGCCGTGCTCCTGCAGTGGCTACCGCCGCACATCGACTAAATCCCGACAAACTGGTATTCACCTATCAGGGCGACGGCGATTTGGCTGCCATAGGCACCGCCGAAACCATCCACGCTGCCAATCGTGGTGAAAACATAGCCATAATATTCATCAACAACGCCATTTACGGCATGACCGGTGGTCAGATGGCCCCAACCACCCTTGAAGGAATGGTCACCGCCACCACGCCCTACGGACGCCGTGTGGACCTCAATGGTTATCCGCTGAAAATATCCAACCTTTTGGCCGAGTTGCCGGGCACATGCCTTGTAACACGCCAGGCTGTGCACACGCCGGCAGCAGTGCGCAAGGCCAAAGCCGCAATCAAAGCTGCGTTTGAGAACTCACTTGCAGGCCGTGGCACATCTGTGGTGGAGATAGTGAGCACATGCAACAGCGGATGGAAACTCACCCCCGCCAAGGCCAACAAATGGATGGAAGAAAACATGTTCCCGGCATACCCGCTGGGCGACCTCAAAAACACTGCCAAATGAAAGAAGAGATAATTATAGCCGGTTTCGGTGGACAAGGCGTGCTCTCTATGGGCAAAATTCTGGCTTATGCCGGACTTATGGACAACCTTGAAATCACATGGATGCCCTCATACGGTCCCGAGCAACGTGGAGGTACTGCAAATGTAACCGTGATATTAAGCGATGCCAAAATTTCATCACCGGTACTTGACACCTACGATACAGCCGTAATCCTCAATCAGCAGAGCCTTGACAAATTTGAAAGCAAAGTGAAGCCCGGGGGCACACTCATCTACGATTCCTACGGTATTCACCGTATGCCGCAACGCACCGATATCAATGTTTATCGCGTTGATGCCATGGATGCCACTTTTGAGATGAAGAATGCCAAGACCTACAACATGATTGTACTTGGAGCACTGCTTAAAATTCGTCCGATAGTGTCGGTTGACTCCGTAATGGCCGGGCTGAAAAAAGCACTTCCGGAGCGTCACCATCATCTGCTGCCCCTCAACCGCGAGGCCATAAACCGTGGTATGGATCTGGTAAAAGACTGACAGCAATAACACACTCATCCATATTCTGTATATCCGCCGCTAAATCAGCAAGCAGCGGATATACTTGTTTACATGCCTGCCCAAGCCACCATGACAGTATTGAATTTGCAAATATCATGACAGTTACCTATCTTTGCAGCTAAAAGATTACTAATACCATAACTATATAGCCCCCTATGAATTTCCGCTATTTAGCCACTGCGGTTGCTGCCACATTATGGCTCGGCGCATCCGCTGCTGAAACCCACGATGACCCTACCTTATGGGTCAATCCTTTTGTAGGCACATCCAATTTCGGCACCACCAATCCCGGAGCCATTGTACCAAACGGCATGATGTCGGTGGTACCGTTCAATGTGATGGGATCCGACACAAATGTCTTTGACAAAGATGCCCGCTGGTGGTCCACTCCCTATGAATTCAAAAACAAATTCTTTACCGGCTACGCCCATGGCTCACTGAGCGGCGTGGGATGTCCAGACATGGGTTCCCTGCTCACCATGGCCACTACAGGGCCTCTGAATGTCAACTACAAGGAATACGGCTCGGCCTATACCGAGGAGAAAGCTTCTCCCGGATATTATACCAACAAACTTTCCAAATACGACATTATCACCGAAGCCACCGCTACTGCCCGCTCAGCGGTAGAGCGTTACACTTTCCCGGGCGGCGACGGCAACATTCTGATAAATCTCGGCCAGGGACTGACCAACGAAAGCGGAGCCACAGTGCGTCGCGTGAGCGATACTGAAATTGAAGGTTCAAAACTTCTCGGCACTTTCTGCTACAACCCTCAAAAAGTTTTTCCTGTATATTTCGTGGCACGTGTAAGCAAGAAACCCTCCACAAGCGGCTACTGGAAAATGCAACCCGAAATGACCGGCGTGGAAGCCGAATGGACTCCCGACGACGGCACATACAAGCTCTATACACAGTATGGCCGCGACCTCAGCGGCGATGATATAGGTTACTGGTGGAGCTACCGCGACCTCAAGCCGGGTGAACAAATTGAAGTGTCACTGGGTATTTCATATGTCTCTATAGCCAATGCCCGCGAAAATCTTGAAAAAGAGCAGAAAGGCAAGGATTTTGACAAAATACTGGCCGAAGCGCGCACACAATGGCGTAATGATTTGGGACGCATTGCCGTGACCGGTGGCACCGATGAGCAGAAACAGGTATTTTACACAGCCCTATATCACGCGCTCATCCACCCCAACATTCTGACAGATGTCAACGGCCAATACCCTCAGATGGAAGGATTTGAAAATCTTACCGTTCCCGAAGGACATCAGCGCTACACAGTATTCTCGCTCTGGGACACATACCGCAATGTGCATCAGCTCATGACCCTCGCATATCCCGAACGGCAGATTGACATGGTACGCTCCATGGTTGACATGAGCAAGGAATGGGGCTGGCTCCCCAAATGGGAACTTTATGGCCGTGAAACATTCACTATGGAAGGCGACCCCGCCATACCGGTAATTGTTGACACATGGCGCAAGGGGCTTCAGGATTTTGACTTGGACGCAGCTTATGAGGCCATGAAACGCTCTGCCACCCTTCCCGGCGACAGCAACCTTATGCGCCCCGACATTGATCCGTATCTTACCCGGCACTATGTTCCCATGGGCACACATGCTGCCGATCTCAGCGGCGACAATTCCGTGTCACACGCACTTGAATACTATGTGGCCGACAATGCTCTGGCATGGCTTGCCGCACAAAAAGGAGACAAAGAGTTTGCCCGCCAGCTTGCGGAGCGCGCCAAGGGATACAGGCACTACTACTCCAAAGAGAGCGGCACGTTGCGTCCTCTCATGCAGGATGGCTCGTTCCTCACCCCGTTCAATCCCCGTCAGGGAGAAAACTTTGAGCCGGTACCGGGATTCCATGAAGGAAGTGCATGGAACTACACATTCTTCGTGCCTCACGATGTGCCCGGACTGATAAAATTAATGGGAGGCAACAAGAAATTTGTTGATAAACTGCAAATGGTGTTTGACGAAGGTCTCTACGACCCGGCCAACGAACCCGACATAGCCTACCCCTACCTTTTCAGCCGCGTAAAAGGCGAGGAATGGCGTACACAGAAACAGGTACGCGAGTTACTTGCCAAGCATTTCACCACCAAACCCGACGGTATCCCCGGCAATGATGACACAGGCACAATGTCAGCATGGGCCATATTCTCTATGATGGGATTCTACCCCGACTGCCCAGGAGAGCCGATGTACACACTTACATCTCCGGTATTTGATTCCGTTACCATAACCGATCCATCCGGTACAAAACTGCAAATAGAAGTGGAAAAAGAGTCACCGGAATCTGTCTATATCAGTGAAATGACCCTCGGCGGCAAACCCCTCAAAGATTTCCGCATAAGCCATGACAGGCTCATGCAGGGTGGCACTCTCAAATTCAAATTGACAGACAAACCAAAAAAGTAAACCAATCAATATGAAAGCAAAGCATTTATTGTGGGCCGCTCCTCTACTGTTGGCAGCATGCTCGCAAAAAGCCGACAACCAAGCATCAAACTACACCGCCTACGTGGACACCCACATAGGCACCGGAGGTCATGGGCATGTGTTCATGGGCGCGAACGTGCCTTACGGCATGGTACAGTTAGGCCCGACAAGCGTGCCGGAGACATGGAACTGGTGCTCAGGCTACCATGAAAGCGATTCCACCGTAATCGGTTTCTCCCACACCCATCTTGAAGGCACGGGCATAGGCGATCTGTTTGATGTCACCGTAATGCCCGTGGTAGGAGATGTAACCTATTCCCGAGGCAATGACTCCATACCCGGAAGCGGCCTTTGGAGCTACGCTGACCGGTCAAAAGAAATCTCCGTACCCGGCTATTATAGCGTGCCGTTGAGCCGTTACAACGTGCTTGCAGAGCTTACCGCCACCAACCGTGTGGGCATGCACCGCTATACTTTCCCTGCCACCGACTCCGCGGCCATAGTATTTGACCTTGAGAACGGCGGATGTTGGGACAAACCTACCGAAACCCACATTGAGGCTGTCGATTCCACACATGTGCAGGGCTACCGCTACTCCACCGGCTGGGCAAAAGACCAAAAAGTATATTTCTATGCCGAGCTTTCCAAGCCTATGACTTCATGGGAGCTAAAGGGTGAAAACAACATGTATGGCCGCGCCTCGTTTGCCACCGATTCTGCCGAACAAGTGCTTATGAAGGTTGCCATATCGCCCACATCCATTGAAGGTGCCAAAGCCAATATGGCCGCAGAACTTCCGGGATGGGACTTTGATGCCACCCGCAAGGCTGCCGACAAAGCATGGAATGATGAACTCAGCCGCATCAAAATCACTACCAACGACTCGATAGAGCGCACAAAATTCTACTCAGCACTATATCGCACAATGATAGTGCCTGCCACATTCAACGATGTTGACGGATCATATTACGGTGCTGACCTCAAGGTGCACAAAGGCGACAAAAATGCTCCCAACTACACTATATTCTCTCTTTGGGACACATATCGTGCGGCTCTTCCTCTGACATCCATCATCAATCCCGAACTTTCAGGAAAATTCGCATCTACCATGGTGCGCATAGCCGATGAGCAGGGACGCCTCCCGGTTTGGCATCTTTGGGGCAATGAAACCGACTGTATGGTAGGCAACCCGGGGATAATTGCTGTGGCTGATGCCATTGTGAAGCAAGCTCCGGGCCTTGACCGCGACAAAGCCTATGCCGCATTGCTCAAAACCGCTACCGACACCGCGCGTGGCTACGGTATGCATGTGGAATATGGCTACATCCCTTGCGACAAAATGACTGAGGCTATTGCCTTTGACATGGAGTTTGCCATTGCCGATGCTGCAATAGCACGTGCCGCCGAAGCCATGGGCGACACTGCCACCATGCGCAAATTCACTGAGCGCAGCCATTCCTACCGTCATTACTTTGACCCCGAAACACACTTCATTCGTGGACGCATGGCCGATGGTTCATGGCGCACACCGTTCTCGCCGTTCAAGACCGAACACCGCGCCGATGATTATTGCGAAGGCAATGCTTGGCAATACACATGGCTTGTGCCACACGATATTGATGGTCTGGAACAATGTTTCGGCTCTCGCGAAAACATGCTTGCCAAACTTGATTCCCTTTTCACTGCAAGCTCGCAGCTGGAAGGCGCCGATGCGTCACCCGACATTTCAGGCCTTATCGGTCAGTATGCCCACGGCAATGAACCGAGCCACCATACTCTCTACATCTACTCCATGCTCGGTCAGCCTGACAAAACCGCTGAAAAAGTGCGCTATGTATGCCGCAATCTTTACAAAGCAGCACCCGACGGAATGTCAGGTAACGAGGATGCCGGACAGATGTCAGCATGGTACATACTCTCGTCTCTTGGATTCTATCAGGTTGAGCCGGCTTCAGGCCGTTACTGGTTTGGTTCTCCCATGTGGGATGAAGCGGAATTTGCTGTTCCCGGCGGCAAATTTGTAATCAAAACCGTCAACAATTCGCCTGAAAACATGTACATACGTTCCGTGAAACTCAACGGCAAACCCTACGACAAGCCCTACATCATGCATTCCGACATAATGCAGGGTGGCGAACTCATCATGGAAATGGGTCCTAAGAAATAAACATATATCATCCACAGTCCAGCAGCCCGGCTTCACACCGGGCTGTTTTTTTTATGGAACAAAGAGAGCGGACATGATGTTAAAATGTAAACTATAATTCATCACTCATTATGCTTGCCGATATAATTCCCACTCATGATGTTGCCGTATGGCTGCTCAGCAACATCGACTCATTCCTTGACAAAATCGGATTGGGCCGCAATCATACCACCGAGGAAACTCTCTACGTGGCCATAATAATAGCAGTAGCCTTCTTGATATCATGGCTCCTTGGCAAGCTGATACTTATCGGCACCCGACAGCTTGTAAGGTGGCGTCACACCGACATGGGTGACGATCTGATACATCAGCGTGTGTTCTCCAAATGCAGCCATATAATACCTCCGCTGGTGTTTCTCGTGCTGCTCCCGTTTGCGTTCCAGCCCAAATCGCTTATCCTGCACGTACTGGAAGTTCTGGCCACGCTCTACACCGTCATAGTCACTGCCCTTGCCATCAACGCAGTGCTTACATTCATCTGGACGCGTTTTGACCGCAAGGAAAATACCCGCAATCTGCCGCTTAAGGGGATTCTCAATGTGGCTAAAGGAGTGGTGTGGATCATTGTCACGATTATAGGACTATGCATCATTTTTGACAAATCTCCCGCAGCTCTCCTTGCCGGCGTAGGAGTATTCGCAACGGCTCTGATGCTGGTGTTCCGCGACAGCATACTGGGATTCGTAGCCGGCATACAGCTGTCGCAAAACGACATGCTTCATGTCGGAGACTGGATCGTTGTGCCATCCACTATAGCCAACGGCATATGCATTGATGTATCACTTACCGCCGTCAAAGTACAAAACTGGGACAACACCATAGTCACGTTGCCGCCCTACACATTGGTGTCAACATCATTTCAGAACTGGCGCGGCATGAGCGACAGCGGTTACAGGCTCATATCGCGCTCCATGCTGGTGGATGTGGAAAGCGTGAAACCCGCCACGCCTGAGCTGATAGAAAGCGTAAAAGCACTTCCCGGCATGGAAGAGTTCATCACCCGTGTACAGACCAAAGGCATGTTCTACGACCCTGCTGTGGCATGCGTGAACGGAAGCATCGACACCAACCTTGGCTTGCTTAGGGCCTATATGTGCCATTATCTGCTCCATCACCCCCTTATCGGCACCGACCAGCAGATTTTAGTAAGAATCATGGATTCCGGGCCAAACGGAATCCCCCTGCAGATCTACTGCTACACTACCACGGCATGGACGACATACGAAGCCGTGCAAAGCGAGATCTTTGAACACCTTGTGGCCATAGCTCCGAAATTTGGACTGCAACTGTTCTGCAGTCCTGCCGGAGAGAATGTGTCAGACATCGCTTCTGCCATCACTGCTGCACATTAATTTGCACCCACATACTCCATGGCATCATATTTTTGATTATATTTGCATTCTCAAAACTATATGCCATGAACCCATCCACAGCCCACATTATTATCCCTGTAGCTGCCACCGCTATGGCTGCCGGAGCCAATGCAGACACTCCCCGGCAAAACAATGCAGAGCACAAGCCCTACAACATAGTGTATATCATGACCGATGACCATACAGCCCAGATGATGAGCTGCTATGACAAACGCCATATATCCACCCCCAATCTTGACCGCATTGCCAACGACGGGGTGAAATTTGTCAACAGCTTTGTGGCAAATTCACTCAGTGGACCGTCACGCGCATGCATGTTGACCGGAAAGCACAGCCATGCCAACGGATTTCCCGACAACAGCGGCAAACCTTTTGACGGGTCGCAGCCAACATTCCCCAAATACCTGCAAAAGGCCGGCTATCAAACGGCATTGTTCGGCAAATGGCATCTCCATACTCTTCCCACCGGGTTTGACAGGTGGGAGATACTTCCGGGCCAAGGCGACTACTACAACCCCGACTTCATACTGCAGTCCGGGGACACAATAACCGAACACGGTTATCTGACCAACATAATTACCGACAAGGCTATAGACTGGATGGAGAACGGACGCGACAAATCAAAACCGTTCTGCATCCTGATACATCATAAAGCTATACACCGCAACTGGATGGCCGACACCTGCGACCTTGACCTTTACGAGGACAAACTGTTTGAAAAGCCTGCAAACTTCTATGATGACTACTCGGGCCGACAGGCTGCCAAGGAGCAGGAAATGGCCATCGCCTCGCCACACGACATGGACATAGTGTATGACTGCAAAATGATATATCCCGGAGTGGACACCCGCCTGCGTCACAACTATGAATATTTCCTTGGCCGAATGGACTCTGCACAGCGAGCGCGCTGGGATGCGCATTACAACCCCATAATAGAGAAATTCTATGCCGACTCGCTTAGTGGAAACGACCTCACCGAGTGGAAACATCAGCGCTACATGCGCGACTATGCCAAAACAGTCGCTTCCCTTGACCGCAATGTGGGCCGTGTGCTTGACTATCTGGAGACACACAATATGCTTGACAGCACGCTGGTGGTCTATACCTCCGACCAAGGTTTTTACATGGGTGAGCACGGATGGTTTGACAAACGCTTCATGTATGAAGAATCGCTCAATACTCCGCTTATTATGCATCTTCCCAAGGGGCTTGACGCGCGCGGAGACATATCTGAAATGGTGCAGAACATCGATTATGGACCCACATTCCTTGACATAGCCGGTGTAGCGACACCCGAAGACATGCACGGAGTGTCCATACTGCCGCTGCTCAAGGGTGAGCACCCTGATGATTGGCGCGACTGGATCTACTATCATTTCTATGAATACCCCGCCGAACACATGGTAAAACGCCATTACGGAGTGCGCAACGACCGCTACAAGCTCATCCATTTTTATAACGACATTGACACTTGGGAGCTATATGACCTGCAGAACGACCCCACAGAGATGCACAACATCTACGGTCAGCCGGGCACAGAACAAATCACAAAGCAAATGCGCCACATTCTGCGTCAGGCACAGGAACAGTACGACGATCCCATCCGCCACAAATACCCCATTACCGACTAAGAACCGGTTCTTATCTCACTATT
>ENA-OPCY01001703-OPCY01001703.1-human-gut-metagenome-genome-assembly--contig:-NODE-1703-length-11926-cov-1.656811_pt1 | contig 11926 bp, 10 predicted proteins | sample MGYA00241568_ERZ501487 | MGnify/ENA primary metagenome ERZ501487 (study PRJEB25962, sample SAMEA2042574) | human gut metagenome | biome: human gut; feature: human-associated habitat; material: faeces... | reverse complement strand
ATCGGGAAAATAGGCAAGTGATATGGGGTAGTTAATTTAAAACTGTTATACTAATACTTTCTGAGAAAGGTCGTATTGCGATGAAGAATTTTTTGAAAAACTGTCCGCTCCTTGCAGGAATCCTGCTTGGAACTGCGCTGCTGACGATTGTGGCATTGTGCGGATTTCATAATATTTATGCAACCCAGGAATATGATCCCTTAAAGCAGCCGTTATTAGCCGTGGTGTTTACGGGAATCAACGATGAAATTTTTCCATGGGATTTTTTTGATGAAGCAAAGAAAGCAGAGATCCTTGCAAGAAAACAGAAGATTGATGAGCTGAAAGAGGGCTCGCAGGAAGAGACGCAGGAACCGGGAGAGGCAGCTGGCGAAAGTGAAGAAGCGCAGAACACAGAAACGCAGAACGCGGAAACGCAGAACGCAGAAGCGGAGACAGGGGCGCAGCAGGATCAGGAAGGACAGATGAGTGATGCTTCCGGAAATTCTAAAGAACCGGAGGGCAATACCGATGTTTCCGGGAACTCTTTACAGGAAGCAGGAGAAGAAACCGTTTCCGGTAATGACCTGAAAGCACCATTGGAGCGCCTTAAGCCGTTCAGGGAGAGTACCTACGACGAATATATCAATCATATTTCAGCGGATATTTATGGGGACGCAGGGGTACAGCGTGCGGCAGCCTATGATTTTAAGAAGGTTGACGAAAGCTACTTTGACGATGCACTGTTTATCGGGGATTCAAGAACGGTAGGGTTATATGACTATACGGATCTTTCCGGGCATGCGGACTTCCTGTGTGAGACTTCTCTTACGATCTATAAGGTGATGGGGGAGAACTTCAAAGGAAAAGGCACCGTGGAGGAAGTACTTGCTGCAAAGAACTATGGCAAGATTTACATTATGATGGGAATCAATGAGTTAGGGCGTGGAACCACCGAGGATTTCATGCAAAAGTATACGGAGGTCGTGGATACCCTTCATGAGCTTGCCCCGGAAGCTAAGATCATTATTGAAGCCAATATGAGAGTGTCCGGGAAGAAAAGCAGCTCAGATGCGATCTTTAATAACAGTAACATCAACGCAAGAAACAATGCGATTGCAACGCTTGCGGATAACGAAACCTTCTTTTACATTGATATGAATGAAGCAGTCTGCGATGAAAACGGAGATCTGAACGCAGAATATACGCACGACCAGATCCATCTTCTTGGCAAATACAACGAGCTTTGGAAGCAATTTCTGATGGAACACGGAGTATAGGAAGATGAAACGAAAAGAATTTAAGCCGGATCGGGTGCTGTCTTATTTTACGGCAGAATGGCCGGTGCTGCTCATTGTTGCCATATCGGGCCTGATCTATAATGTGGGGCTTTTGGCAGGTCCGTATTTTGAAGGACAGATGACGGGGTGTCTCATTGATATTCTGAATGGAAAAGCAGCATTCCGGGATATGCTCTGTCTGGTACTGATCTATGTTGTGACAATTGCGGTTGTACAGATCTCACGTTATGCAAAGAGATTTTATGTGCGGCGGTTTGCCAACAATGTAAACCGGAGAATGAAGCAGATTCTTTATGGAACGCTGGTTCGCAAAAGCCGGGCACAGCTTCAGGAGGAGGGCGTTGGCAATGTGATGACAAAGGCGATCCTCGATGTGGATGACTGCGTGGAGGGCATGCGGAAATTTACCACGGAGATCTTTGATACCGGAGTGGCACTGCTTGCCTATTCCTGCATGCTGTTATGGTATGACTGGCGGCTTGCACTGTTATGCATGATCTTCCCTCCGGTGTCCTATTATCTGGCAGAAAAGATGAAGATTCTGATCCAGAGAAGCGGGGCGGCTTTTAAGGAGCAGTCCGGACGGTTAAGTACAGCAACGCTTGACCGGGTGTCAAATGCAATCACCTATCGGGTTTTCGGATGTGAAAAGGAGCGACGGAGCGCTTACGAGGAGAACCTGACTGCATATGAGAAGGCGGCGGTAAAAGCAAATATCTGGAATGCCGTACTGCCTCCCGTATACCGGGTGACGGCAATGACAGGTGTCCTTTTTATTTTATATTTCGGTGGAAGAAATGTATTGGGCATTGGCTGGACCACATTTGACATTGCGATGTTTACCACCTTTCTGTCCTGTTTTACCAGGCTTTCCACGAAGGCATCGGGTGCAGCGAAGCTTTTCAATGCGGTACATAAGGCACAGGTTTCCTGGAAGAGAATCTGTCCGCTTTTGAAAATGCCGGAAGAGAGCAGGGCGCAGGATCCTGCACAGATCCGTCAAATGCAGGTCGAGCATCTGCGTTTTGCCTATCCGCAGGCAAAGGAGATCATCCATGACCTTTCCTTTACGGCTCATGCAGGAGAGATCATCGGCATTACAGGACCGGTAGCCTGTGGAAAATCAACACTGGGTAAGGTCTTCTTATGTGAATATCCATATGAAGGAAGCATCCGGTTCGATGGCGTGGAACTGGCAGATATGGAGCCTTCAAAGCGCGCAGCGATAGTAGGCTATCTGGGACATGATCCCGAACTGATGAATGATACACTCGAAAACAATATCCTGATGGGGGATGTGGGCGATGCCGGAGAGTACTTAAGACAGGTGTGCCTGAAGGAAGAAGCCGGTGCCATGGGGGACGGATTACAGACGAAGATCGGAAGCGGCGTAAGACTTTCCGGCGGTCAGGCACAGAGACTGTCCCTTGCAAGAACCTTATGCCACAAACGCCCGCTGCTGATTCTGGATGATCCGTTTTCTGCACTGGACCGGAAGACCGAGCAGGAGATCTTTAAGAATCTGCAGAAGGAAACAGAGAACGGTATAGTACTGCTGATTTCACACCGGCTGTACCTGTTTCCGAAGCTGTCGAAGGTCATCTGGATGGAACAGGGGAACACGGTTGTCGCACCCCATGAGGAATTACTGAAAGTAGTCCCGGAGTACCGGAGCTTGTTTGAGGATCAGGAAGGGGCAAAGGATGAAGTGTAAGAAAAGCGTTTCCGGAATGATTTTACTGGTGATGCGAAAGCACCTGCTTCTGGTGATGGGAATTGCAGGTTCTGTCTGTGGAGCAATTCTGTTATCTCTTGTACCGCCCATGATTCTGGCACGGATCATTGATGGACTGACGACACAGAGGATGGCAGGCTTTGGATGGATTATGGCCTATTTTGGTCTGCTGGCTTTAACCGGTCTTATGGAATCGGCAAGAGAAGGACTGCTGATTATATTCGGTCAGAAAATGACACACACCCTGCGCAGCGGCCTGATGGAAAAGCTCGTACATTTAAAGGCAGATGACTTAAGCAGACAGGAGCCGGGCTCGGTGGTATCGCGGTTTGTCGGTGATGTGGATACGGTCGAGAACCTGTTTACCTCAGGAATTGTCAGTATGTTTGCCGATGTCTGCAGGATTGTAAGCATCCTTGTGGTGATCTGGTTTAAGAATCGCGGATTATCGATGATTTTACTGATTCTGTTACCGTTCCTGCTTGTGTTTACCCGTTATGTGCAGAAGAATATGCTGATTTCGCAGTTACAGAACCGGAAAGCGGTCAGCCGTGCATCGGGACACGTCCCGGAAACCCTGTGCAATATCCGTACCATTCACTGTCTTTCCAAGGAAAGCTATATGGAACGGAAATATGACGAATATATCGGGGACAGCTATCGTGCCATGGAGAGAACCAACTTTTATGATGCGGTGTATTCTCCGGTGGTTCTGATTCTGAATGCGATCGTTGTTGCCAGTGTCATGCTGCTTTCGGCAACTGGAAGTCCGCGCGTGCTTACGTTATTTGGAATGTCAGCCGGTACAGCGGTAGCAGTCATGAATTATATTTCACAGATTTTCACACCGGTAGAAAGCCTTGGCATGGAGACCCAGACGATCCAGTCCGCGGTTGCCGGCATCCGCAGAATCAACGAATTCCTTTCCATCGAGGAGCTTCCGGAAAGAGAAGAACTTCTGGAAAGGGAGGAGCTTCCGGGAACAGAAGAACTTCTGGAAAGAGAGGAACTTCCATCAATGGAGGAGCTTCCGGAAAAAGAAGAACTTCCGAAAAGAGAAGAGCTTCCGGAAGTGGAGGAGTTTTCGAAGAAAGAACAGATACCGGAAGGAAACAGGTTTCCGGAGAAAAGGAAAGAAAATGGAGAGGCGTTCGTGGAATTCCGGAATGTAACGTTTGGATATGATGAGCGGAAGATTCTGAAGCAGCTGAGCTTTCAGGTAAAGCAGGGAGAACGTGTGACGCTCATGGGACGTACCGGAGCAGGAAAGAGTACGATTCTAAAGCTCCTGCTTGGACTTTATGAACCGCAGGAGGGAGAGGTGCGGATTCAGGGGATAGCTGCATCTAACATTCCGGATGGGGATAAACGCCGGATATTCGGCTATGTGGAGCAGTCGTTCCATATGGTGCCGGGAAGCGTGAAGGATCAGATTACATTATTTGATCCGGTTATTACCGATCAGGCGGTGAAGAATGTTGCTTCGCTTACCGGCCTGCAAGACACAATTGAAGCGCTTCCGGATGGATATGACACGATCTGTACACCGGAGCTTTTTTCCCAGGGACAGTGGCAGCTTCTGTCCATTGCGCGGGCAGCAGTGGCAAGTCCCCGATTATTGCTTCTTGATGAAATTACGGCCAATCTGGATGCCGAAACTGAAAAGGAAGTTTTGCAGGCCTTAAAGAGAGTATCCGGGGAACGCACTGTGATTTCCATTTCCCACCGGACGTCAGCAGAGATGGGAAGAGTGATTCCAATTGGTTAGCAGCCGTATGAAATTGATGTTCTGTATAAATGCAAGCATTCAAAGAATATAATTTTGCATGGCTCTGAATAGTTGCAAATGCATAAAAACCTTCTGATTTGTCAAAATAAAGGTAGTAGAGTTATTTTGACAGGCAGGAGGTTTTTTATGCAGGAAACAGTAGGTGCAATTTTTGAACAGGGGAAGGGAACAATTAAGATTCCGGTGCCTGTTTATATCCGGTCATGTGCTTCCGTGGTAAGTAAGAAGGAGGGACAGGGACCGCTTGGCGAATTGTTTGATCTGGTTTTAGAGGATGATAAATCCGGCGCGGATACCTGGGAAGGGGCAGAGAGTGCCTTGCAGAGAGAAGCACTTTCCCTGGCAATCGAAAAGTCTGGGTTAAAAAGGGAGAACATCAATCTGTTGTTTGCGGGAGATCTGCTTGGACAGTCAATTGCAAGCAGCTTTGGAAATATGAACTTTGATATTCCGTTTGTGGGGCTTTATGGGGCGTGTTCCACGAGCGGACTTTCGATTGCGATGGCAGCTATGATGATTGCGGGTGGGATGACGGAGAATGCGGCCTGTGTCACCTCCAGTCATTATGCCAGTGCAGAGAAGGAGTTCCGCTTCCCGCTCGATTATGGAAATCAGCGTCCGATGTCTGCAACGACAACGGTGACAGGGAGCGGAGCCTTTATTCTAAGCGGGCAGAAAAGTGAGCTGGATTATGCGAGGGTAACGGCGATTACCATTGGGAAGATTGTGGATCTGGGAATCAGGGATTCGATGAATATGGGTGCGTGCATGGCACCGGCCGCTGCAGATACCATCGAGCGTCATCTCCGTGACTTTCAGCGCAAACCGGAGGATTATGACCGGATTATTACCGGCGATCTTGGCATGGTCGGACAGACCGCACTCTTTGATCTGCTTCAGAAAAAGGGAATCGATATTACTGCACAGCACATGGACTGTGGAATTGAAATCTATGATGAATCCCAGGATGCGCATTCGGGAGGAAGCGGGTGTGGATGCGCTGCTGTAACACTTGCGGCCCTGATCTTAAAGAAGTTAAAGGAAGGAAGCTATAAGCGCGTGCTTTTCGTGCCAACGGGAGCACTGCTCAGTAAGGTCAGCTTCAATGAAGGAAAGTCCATTCCAGGCGTGGCACATGCCGTGGAGTTTGCAGGGTGATGTGGTTGACATAATATAGAAGAAAGAGAAACCTACGATTAATAGCAAGATGTGTTCTAGCATTCTGTAAGGCTCTGTGATAGCGTAGAAAGAAATAAGGGATCAAACGGGAAGAGAAGGTCTCTGGGAGATCCGGTTACGCGATGGAGGTAAGTACAATGGAAAAGATGAAGAACAAGGGGTTAATCGAACGGGAGCAGAAGATGAGCTACAAGAATTTTAACGTGGCGGTGTACTGTCCTGTTGGGAATGTGAATGAGATACAGGATCTGGAAGAATTCGACCGGAGGTTCGCGCTTCTTTATAAGAATGTAAAGCTGGGAAGGGCTTATCTTGAATGCTTCCGTGGAATGGAGTGGGCAACGAAGGAGCAGCTCCTTAAGGTGAAGGCTTATTTTGAGAGTAAAGGAATCGCCACCTCGGGCGGTATTACCACCTGTGCGGCAGACCAGAATGATGGATTTAATTCCCTGTGTTATTCCAGTGAAGAGGATGTGGAAATCCTTCGTAAGGCAGTTGCATTGAATGCCGAAGTTTTTGATGAGCTGATCTTTGATGATTTCTATTTTTATAACTGCAGATGCAGGAAATGTATTGAACAGAAGGGAACGAAGACCTGGAAGGAATTCCGGCTTGAAAAGATGAAATATATTACGGAAGAGGTCGTGATGAAGACCGCTAAGAGCATCAATCCGGAAATGAATGTGATCATCAAGTATCCGCAGTGGTTTGAGGTATATAATGAGCCCGGCTATGACCTGACGACACAGCCACAAATTGCCGATACGATTTATACCGGCACGGAAACCCGTAATCCGGATTACGCAGGACAGCATCTGCCGAAGTATTTAAGCTATTTTGTTATGCGTTATCTGGAAAGTGCGGCACCCGGAAGAAACTTAGGCGGCTGGTTTGATCCATATGAATGTACCTATAACCTGACCTCTTATCTGGAGCAGGGGTATCTTACCCTGTTTGCGAAGGCCAGGGAAGTGACGCTGTTCTGTTTGGGATCGCTGATTGAAGCTCCGGACTTCCGTTTATTCCCGGCCGCAGTGGGAGAAATGTTTGAGGAAGTGGATGAATATTTGAGTGAGCTTGGCAATCCCATCGGGGTTGCGGCATACCGTCCGGGACACTCTGCAGGAGAAGACAATCTGCACAGCTATCTTGGCATGTGTGGCATTCCTTTCGAGGCACATATGCATTATCCCGAAGGAGAAAAGGTGGTATTCTTAGCCGAAAGTGCCGCGGACGATGGTGAAATCGTGGAGAAAATGAAAGACAGCCTGATGAAGGGCTGTGATGTGGTAGTGACAAGCGGCTTTGTAGAAAAGCTCGGAGAAGTCTTCCGGCATGAATTCATGAATGTCTCTTATACTTCACGTAAAGCGATTGTGAGTGAATATGCAGGAACCGACAATTGCGGTATTAATATTTTCGGAAAATATCAGGGTGAAAAGCCGGTGCTGATTCCTCAGATGAGCTTCTGTACCAATGATGTGTGGGAGCTGGCAGCAGGCTATGGAACGGGAAATAACTTCCCGATCGTGCTGCGTTGTACCTATGCGGAGGGACATCTTTATGTAGTTACCATTCCGGATAACATGGGGGATCTGTATCATTACCCGGCAGCCGTGCTTTCCGTCATCCGCAAGGCGCTCTGTACAGGGCTTCCGGTACATATGGAAGGGAACAGTGGAATCCAGATGTTCCTATATGACAATAATAAGTTGATTTTACGCTCCGATGTGGCGTATTATGAACATGTAACCCTTCACTTTAAAGAGGATGTGAAGACGGTGAAGGAGCTTACCACAGGAAGAACCTATGAGGTTAAGGATCATGAACTGACCCTGCAGCTGTCTTCCTGCGTAAATTATGTATTGTCTTATATGTAACTATTAACAGCCATACGGATTATGACAATGTAAACGTCGAATGCCTGCGTTCGTAAGGACATCCGGCATGATTTATATGGTTCTGAATAGTTATATGTTTTATGGGCAGAACGGAGGCGTTTTGAAGAAAATATTGCGAAGAATCGGAATCCTGTTGGCTGTATTACTGGCGGTGTGTATTGGCTACGTGATTTACGTCATGGTGGCATACTACCGGCTGCCGGATAACCAGCCCCTGACTGTTTCCCAGTCAGGAGAATATGCACAGTTTGAGGATCGTGCTCCCGTTACAACGCGGAAGGCGTACTGGGTTATGACCTATAACATCGGATTTGGCGCTTATCAGAGAGATTACAGTTTCTTTATGGATGGGGGTAAGTACTCCAGAGCCAGGGATGAAGAAAGTGTGATTGCGGATATCTGTGGTGTAGGAGATGTCATTAATAATACGGCGGCAGATTTTGTTTTCCTGCAGGAGGTGGATATTGACGGAACCAGGTCCTACCATGTCAATGAGCTGGAGCTGCTTAATGAGTTTGTGACAGGATATTATTATACCTTTGCGCAGAATTATGATTCACCTTATCTGATGGTACCTCCCTGGGAGCCGCATGGAGCTAATAAGGCAGGACTTGTCACATATTCAAGGGGAGAAATCACGGATGCACTTCGCAGAAGCCTGCCAATATCGGACAGCTTTAGCAAATTTACGGATCTTGACCGGTGCTATTCCATTTCCCGGGTTCCGGTAGATAATGGGAAGATGCTGTGTCTTTATAATGTGCATCTGTCTGCTTATGGAAGCAGCGAAGAGGTGCGCAGCGGTCAGCTCGGTATGCTGTTTGCGGATATGAAGGCAGATTATGACAGGGGGAATTATGTAATTTGCGGAGGTGATTTTAATCACAATCTCCGGACAGATGCAAGCTCCAATGCACCGGAGTGGGCGCAGCCGTTCCCAAGAGAAGAGCTTCCGGAAGGCTTCCGAATGGGAATGGACAGTCTGCGGGCCCTGGAGGATATTGCACATGATACCTGCCGGAATGCAAATGAGCCTTATAATGAAGAGACAACCATGACAGTGACACTTGACGGATTCATTATTTCCGATAATATTGCAATTAACTATTATAAGCATTCCGACTGGGGATATGAATATTCGGATCATGATCCGGTTGTCATGCAGTTCTTTTTAAATTAAAGATAATTGGTTTTGGACATATTACAGCTTTTCGAGGCATTTATATCCGGAAATTCTTTGATTTTTGGGTATAAATGCTTCTTATTTTTTATTTATGTCCAATATACGTTAAAATGACTTCATATTTTGACTGGAAATGCTTCAAAGGTTATCCGGTATGGAAAGCACTGGTTTTGCACATACTATCTCTGAAAGAAAAGTAAAGAACCGTATTTTAAATGATATTGAAACGGAGCAGGGGTGGTATGGGCAGTGAAAACGGAGCAGGCAAAATTTTATATATCAGGGCAGATCAGAATACAGAGGTGAAGGAGCCGTGCGTGAGCGTCGGGGACATTGCCTCTGTGTTTTGTGCAGATGAGCACATCATGGCGAAGGTAAAGGCACTTACTGTATTCCGGTTTCATAAGGAGGCACCGAAACGGCAGGTAATCAGCATATTGAAAGTGATTGAGCTGATTGCAAAGGAGTATCCGGGAATCCAGGTGGAGAATCTGGGAGAGACGGCGGTACTGCTTGAATGGATTGATGTGGAGAAGCATAAGGGACCGGTACAGTGGCTTAAATTGACATTTGTCTCTATGATTACGTTTTTTGGCACCTCGTTTACGATTATGGCCTTTCACAATGATATTGGAATCTATGAGCTGTTTGACAAGCTGCACACGGTGGTGGCCGGTACACCGGCAAAGGGGATCAACATTCTGGAAATTTCCTATTCCATAGGGCTGGCGATTGGGATCATTGTATTCTTTAATCATATCGGAGGCCGGAGGATCACGAAGGATCCGACTCCGATTGAGGTGGAAATGCGTATTTATGAAACGGATGTGAATACGGCACTGATCGAAACCTCGGACAGGCAGGGGGATACGATCGATGTTTAATTTCTGGATGCATGTTCTGCTTGCGGTATGTGGAGCAAGCTTTGGGATCCTTTCATCTGCCGGAGTATTTACAGTGCTTGCCTCAGTCGGACTGGTACCGCGGTTTGCCGGAAAAATGCATGTGGCAAAGCATATATTCGCTTTGGAGGAGGCTGTGGTTTTCGGAACGGTCGCAGGGGGATGTGCCAGTGTATTTTATAAGTCCTTAGGGGAAGGAATATTGCCATCATGGCCTGGAACTGCATTTCTTATAGTGTTCGGATTTTTCGCCGGAATATTTGTTGGCTGCCTTGCACTTGCCATTGCGGAAATGCTGAATTCCGTTCCGATTTTTTCAAGAAGAACCGGCTTCCGGCATGGACTTGGTATTGCACTTTTGTTTGCAGCTTTAGGAAAAATGGCAGGAAGTATTTTCTATTTCCTTTTTATACAATGACAGGAATGTTAAAAATAAATGCTGACACCCATTGATGTATCCGAATTGTTACATTGTTATGCAATTTTCATAATTTTCTAACAATGAATGGTTATAATCCTTATAAATGAACTCATAAAAATACAAATCCGGAATGAAAATTTATTGCGGCAGATCTTAAAAAGTGCTATCGTGAATTGGGGAAGTAGTGTAAACAAAGGAGAATAAAAAATCAGGCAAATTTTTAAAATCCATCCGGGGAAGATTATCCATTGGAGCGGCTCTTCTTCATGAATCCAGGGAGGAAAATCCCTACGCGCTGAATTATTATTACTGCAGTGCAGATGCGGCAGTAAGTGAGTATGGGGAGGATATGGATTTAATTCCTTCAGAGCGTGGCTGGTGGATTCAGGCCTTTGAGGCAGGAGATACCGTGATTGTAGATCCTTATACAGATATTGCAACCGGCAAAACCATCATTTCGGCATGCTATCCGTTTTATGTTGACGGAAAGCCCTTTGCCGTCCTTGCGGATATTGATGTGACGACCGTGTTGGAGATTATCAATCAGATTGAGGAAAAGCAGCTTTGTGAAGGCTTTCTTTTATCGGCATCTGGAGATGTGATTACCCATAAAAACAGTGAATGGCTTCCAACGGATGAGGGAAGCACCAATTTGAGCGAGGCATTACATACCGATCTGCAGAGTGCAGTAACGATTCGGGATTATGATGTGATGCAGGAAATGGCATCCACATACCTTAAGGATGCCGGATTCTATACGGATGCCTCGGCAACTCTTGGAGCACAGTCCGAAGAGCTTTCTGCAAGTACGCAGTCCATCGCAGATACGGCAGAATCCATTTCCCGGGCACAGGATCAGATCAGTGAGAAGATCAGCAGCATCAACGGGAAGCTTTCCGAGCTTCAGAATGCATCCGGAAAAATTGATGAGGCAGTACAAAGAACATCAAAGGAAGCTGACCTCTTGCATGATGCGGTAGAACAGTTTAAACTATAATAGATGGCTGGAAACGGCGATTCAGTACAGGTCGAAGTATTTGCACCTGAGACCGTAAGAACATGATACACTGTGGTAAAGAAAGCAAAGTGAGGGAAACAGCATGCGTCAGATGGAATTTAAAATGGAACGGCCGGGGCTCCTGCAGGAAGGGGATGACATTACCGTAACCGAAGGTGTGCTGCCGAGTAATTATTATTATACGATTGATCCATCCCTTGCAATGTCACCGAACATTCCGTTCCGTGAGCGGCTGAAGGCCAGAAAAGGGCGTGTGGTAAAGATCACGGAGAATGAACGGGGCTTCTATGTGACAGCTGAGTTTGATGATGATAATTAAGCCTGTCAGAAATGAGTGTGCAATATGTCAGCTTATGAAGGTACTGGATTATACAAATAATCAGAAGAGGAGAATATTATGTTAACTAAAGTGGCAACAACAAAAGCACCTGCAGCAATCGGACCCTATTCCCAGGGAATTATCGTGAATGGAATGTTATATGCATCCGGACAGATCCCGATCATTCCGGCAACCGGAG
>ENA-OPCY01001700-OPCY01001700.1-human-gut-metagenome-genome-assembly--contig:-NODE-1700-length-11950-cov-1.883396_pt1 | contig 11950 bp, 2 predicted proteins | sample MGYA00241568_ERZ501487 | MGnify/ENA primary metagenome ERZ501487 (study PRJEB25962, sample SAMEA2042574) | human gut metagenome | biome: human gut; feature: human-associated habitat; material: faeces... | reverse complement strand
GTTGAACTTTTGGGCGGAAGCCGTGAAATTGTGGCTGTGGGCGCACCGTACACAAAAATTTTTATGTCATTTGCACCGCTGTTTATGTGGAATTATGTATGCAATGCTTTTGTTAGAAATGACGGTTCACCATCAATTGCAATGACTGCAACTGTATTAAGCAGCCTGTTTAATATCGTTATGGACTGGGTGCTTATGTTTCCGCTGAAAATGGGTATGCAAGGTGCGGCACTGGCAACTGCGCTTTCCCCGGTTGTAGGCTGTGCAATTTGCTGTTTCCACTTTGCTTCAAAGAAAAATACAATTTGTTTCAAACCATGCGTTCCATCAATTATAAAGCTTTTTAACTGTGCAAAGCTTGGTGTTTCGGCTTTCGTCGGCGAATTTTCATCAGGTGTAATTACAGTCGCTTTTAATATGGTTATATTAAAACTTGTGGGCAACATAGGTGTTGCATCATACGGTGTGGTAGCAAATATTTCGCTTGTGGCAGTATCGGTATTTAACGGTGTTGCACAGGGTTCACAGCCCCTTATCAGCAAATACTATGCAAAAGGGGATAAAAAAGACCTTGAAAAAATCATCACACTCGGCACTGTCACCTGCCTTTGCCTTGCCGGAATAATTATTGCAGTAATAAATATTTTTGCAGCCCCGATTGCAAATGTTTTCAACAGTGAGCATATAGAAGAACTTACCGCCTACGCTGTTAAAGGGCTTCGCATTTATTTTGTAGGCTTTATATTTGCCGGGCTTAATATTTTCCTCTCCCTTGCATTCAGTTCAATGAGCAAAGCAATACCCGCCTTTGTTATATCAATTATGCGAGGATTTGTTGTTATTTTAGCAAGTGTATTTTTGCTTGCATATCTTTTCAATATGACAGGTGTTTGGCTCGCATTCCCGCTTGCCGAAGCTATTACTTTTATAATATCACTTGCTTTTTTGGCAAATATAAAAAAGAAAAACGAAATATAAAAAATGCGTTAGGCTCAATAAGCCTAACGCATTTACAGCGTGTAGAAATTTGAAATTTAACTTTTCTACACGCTGTAAGACTCTGAAAAAAGTGAGATAAATTCCGTTTTCTTGTAAACGGAGCTGTACATAGGTACTGCCCGTTTGCAAAAAACGGAAAGCGCCAAAATAGCTTGGACTCGATGTACAAGCTATTTTTTCACAATCCCTCCGAGTGCAACAAGTTGCACCCACCTCCCTTTGCAAGGGAGGCAAAAAGGTTTATTTATTTTATTCGGCGCGCTTTAGCCACTTTGTCGACAGTCAAAAAGGGCAACTCCAAAAGGAGTTGCCCCTGATTTTTATTTCGGCTAAAACTTTATGTTTATGCCATTGTCTGAAGAAGGTCTACAAGAGAAGCAATAACTGTATCAGTATCACCCTTAAGAACAGGAAGAACCTGATTAACAACTCCGGATACAGTTTCGTTACCGCCTACAAGACCTGTGATAAGATCACTTATGTTCTTGAAGTTATCGCCTGTGTTAACAGTTTCGATTAAGTAGCCGAGTACTGCAATGAGTGTTTCTGATGAATCACCTTCAACATAAATTCTTGCACCGTATGTAGCAGCCTGTGAAGTGTCTGTAATTACTTTACCGTGGCTTGCAAGCTTCAACCAATCTACATCATTAAGCTTAATTCCGAGTGGTGCGCCCTTAATCTTAATAAGACCAAGGATATTATTTACAAGAGGAATAATAGCGTCACCGCCAAGGAGTGGCTTAAGTGTTGCATTAAGGTCATAGATGTCAAGAGAGAAGTTTGTAACACCAATCTTACCGAGAAGTGCATTAAGGTCAACTTTAAGTGCCTTAAGAAGTGCAGGTAAGAGAGTATTAAGATCAACTATTGGTTTGATAGCATCAACAAGAGCTGAAATAGGAGTGAGGAGGTTGTCAAGAATCTGGCAAAGTCCGTCATTACCAATGAAGAGTGCAAGGTTTGGAAGCATTGCAAACAATGTTTCAAGAGGAGCATTAAGTATATCCTCAACCTTATCCCAAAGAGGATTGATAATATCAAGAAGAATATTATCGTAAGCTTCGTTTATATCTTTTCTGTATTGATACTGAGTTTTGATGTTATACATTGAGAATGCTTCCATAAGAGGAACGATTGATGATGTATAACCGTTTGAACCAGGAATTCTTACTATGTCAAAGATTCCGAGTGATGCATCATTAAGAAGTACATCGAGTACACCGTAGATAGGACGGAGAACTGCAACAAGTGCGTGGAAGAATGTATCTGCATCCTTAACACCCCACTTAAGTGATGCTGTGTTAACCTTTGACCATGAACCTGCCTTTGCGATTACGCTTGCATTTGCAGCATAAGTTTGACCGTAAGATTCATCTGTAAGAAGTTTAGCAACATTGCTTGTTGAGAAGTCAATGTTAGTTTGTGCAAGGAGAGAAACGAGTGAACCGTCGCCAACCTTAACACCTTCAACTGCACCGTAAAGTCCGGTAAGAAGTGAGTTAATAATGTCATCCTTGAAGATAAGACCGCCGATTAACTTGGTAAGACCGCCGTCAACCAAACCGCCTACAAGTCCGTCAAGCATTGGAGGAAGATTCTTAAGGAAGTCAACATCAACACTTTCAGGATAAGAGAAGTCATATGAACCTGTCTTATAAGCTGTGTAATCCCAGAATGCATTAGTAGGTTCGCCTGTTAAGAAGTAGAATAATGCACGAACAATATCATCCTTATCAGCAAGGCCGATTGTAGTGAATACAGTTGAGATGATAGATTTGAGCATATCATTACTCTTAATAGCTTTAATTGAAGTAATAAGTGATTTGATAGATTTTGAGTTCTTAACAAGAGTATCTGCAATATAACGGAGAACTGCAACAAGAACTTCGCCCTTATCAGCAATTACTTCCTTATTTGTAAACTTGCCTTCGGCATTCTTAGCCATTGATTTAGATGTAACAACCTTACCGTGTGATGCGATTGTTGACCACTTAAATTCAGGAAGTTTAATACCGGTCTTCTTAAGTAATGAGTTAAGAAGAGGAACTACAATATCTTGAATGTTGCAAGACTTAAGGTTTGCAAGTTTGATGTTAAGCTTAACACCTTTAACCTTGAGTGCGTTTGTAACAACTTTGCCAAGGTCCTTGCCGAGTACCATTGAAAGAATCTTATCAACATCCACACCTGCTGATTTAGCAGTTTTAAGAATGTTTGTAACAGGAGCAAGGAGATTATCGAGTAACTGGCCTATGCCGTTGTTATCAATAAAGTATGCAAGGTTTGGAAGAACAGATGTGAGTGTATCAAATGGCTTATCAAGAAGTGTATCTACAAAGCTCATAAGAGGATTGAGAACATCAAGAATTACATTATCTTTAGCCTTCTTGCAATCTTTTTGATACTGCTTAAATGTTTTAATCTTGCTGTTGCTTACTTGAAGAACATCAAGAAGAGGAACAATTGCGCCTTCATAACCGTTAATACCGTTAACGCCTACATTAAGAGCGTTAAGGTCAAGCTTAATTGTTGAAAGCTTTGAGTCAGGGTTCATATCATCCTTAAGGGTAAGAGTGAGAACGCCTTTCTTAAGCATATAAGTAAGTGCAACTTTGCTTGTTACTTTACCGTTGCTGTCTTTAATATCAAATGAAGTTGAAGCCTTCTTGATATTGATATTGCTGAGGTCAATCTTTCCTTCATTGAGGAATACAGCAAGAACGCTGTTTACAGGACGGAGGATTGCTGCAAGAGCATTGATAAAGCCCTGCTCTGCCTTTGCTGAACCATCCTTGAAGCCCCAGTTAATTGTTTTAACTTTCTTCCAGCTCTTTGCCTTCTTAAGTGTGTTGGCTGCTGAAGTGTAAGTTTTGCCATAGCTCTTATCTACAAGGAGATTAGCAACACCCTTTGGTGATACTGCAATGCCTGCCATATTGAGATATGGTGAAATCTTCTTGGTATCAAGTGCACCGTAAAGTGCCTTTGCAAGAGATGTGAGGTTAGCGTTTGTAAATGCCAATCCGCTGACAATGCTCTTAAGATTTGATGCGTTAACTACACCGAAGTTGGCGAGAAGAGCCATAACTGCATCAACTGCTGTGTCAAGCTGTGAAACAGCGTTATTTGCATCATAAGCTGTAATTCCGTCAGGATACTTAAAGTTTAATGATGTACCCTTGTAATTCTTATAAGTCCAGTAAACTTCTGTTGGTGACTGAGTGAAGTCAAGAAGCTTGCCGATAACTTTAAGAAGTCCCATAGCGTCAAGCTTACCTGTTTCGATGTACTTGATAAGCTTTTGAATTCCCTTGCTAATCTTGTTGTTGCCCATAATCAACTGAATGATTGTGGTAAGATTGTTGTTTGTCTTTACGAATTCAATTACATAATCAAGAACATAAAGAAGGGTTTGAGCAGGAGAAGCTGTTTTGCCGAGTGCATTCCAGTTAATGTTATTAAGCTTAATGCCTGTTTTAGCAAGAAGTGTATTTATAATAGGTATAATATTATTACCTGAAAGAAGGTATCCCTTTACTTCAATACCGATTTCCTGCTTATCATTAACTGTTACCAATTTACCGAATGTTTTAGTAGCAATGTTTTCAAGGAATGAAGCAAGAGTAGGTGATGTTGCACCAAGAGTACCATTGCTTATTCTGAGGATTTTTGCAAGTCCGTTAACTTCATTTGAAATAGGTTTAACAGCGTTTGCAATTGTTGAAGCAAGTGTAGGAGCTGTTGTGTCATCTAATATAACACCGATAGCTGATACAAGGTTCAACAATGTAGTTACAGGTTTTTCAAAGAATTTGTCAAGTAATGCAACGATTGGGTTAACAATTCCTACAAATACTTCATCACGGTATGGATTGCTCTTGTCAGCGAACTTTTCAGGAGTATCAACTGTGATGCCTGTTTTTACTGCGATTGTATTAAGAACCGGATAAAGTGCATTTTCGTAAATGCCTGTGTCAATAAGAAGTACGCCGATAATAGATGTGAGAAGTCTGAGTGATGTTGAAAGACCATTCATAAACTCATCTCTGTTGCCGGCTGAAACACCCCAGTTAATGCTTACATTGAGTGTTCCGTTGTCATTAACAGCATCGCTCCAGCTTGCAAGCTTCTTAAGTTTACCGCTGGCATTCTTAATATCTGTGTCTTTAATTCTTACAGCTAATGAGTCAGGAGAAATAAGTCCGTTAACTGCTTCGCTGATAAGATTGTATTTAGCTGAAACATTGTTTGCACCTGTGTATGAATAAGCGTACTTATCAGTAAGGTTTGCAACAAGTGATTCAATGAGTGCATAAGTTCTTACTACTACTGTGGTAAGTCCTTCATTTGTGTAGATATCCTTAGGGTTAACATTACCGTTAGAATCAGCTGAGCGTGAATCTTCACCGTTAAGGTAATATAAATAGGTATTAAGTAAATCTATTACTGCATTTGCTGAGTTAGCACCGATGTAATTTGAAAGTAATGAAATTACGCCGACAATAATATTATTTGTTTTGTTGATTGAATAGCCATTGATTCTTGAATCAGCAAGGAGAGATGACAATGCTTTATCAAGCTTTTCAATTGTGCTGTCAACACTCTTAACATCTTTGCTCTTATACGCTGAAATGTCAACTGATGAGTTAGAAGTTTGAACTGCCTGTGTAGGAGCAGTTGTTGTATTATTATTTGTATTATTATTTGTATTGTCAGTCTTCTTAAATGATTTAACAAGACTTTGAATTACATCTACAAGCTTGCTTACATTAGTAATAAGGAAGTAAGCATTGTTTTTATCAAGTCCGACAAATCCGCTTGCCTGCTTTTCAAATGTAAAGCTGTATTTGCTTTCACGGGTGATTTGGAAAATGCTGTTAAACAAGTCTGTAAGTGCGCTTGTTTCGCCAAATCCGCCGATTGACTGAAGAACACCTGTAATGAGAGGAAGGTTCTTTGCAAATGCGCTGTTGTCTGAATCAATAACATTGTTTACAAGACCGAGGATTGCATCAAGCCAATCTTCTACAAAGATACCAACGAAAGTATCGAAAATCTTTGTTGAATCAGGATTTTGAGCATATGACTTGAATTCAGTTACCTTTGTGTTAGAAACAGCGGTATAGGTTTTACCCGATACTGTAATTTCTTCAGTTTTAAATTTACCGTCGTAGCAGTATGTCCATGCATTTTTGCTGACACCGTACTTATCTGCTCCAAGGTCTTCCATAATATCGAAGAGCTGTGGAATAGCAACCATTAAGTTGTTAAGTCCGCTGTTAGCAATATTTCCGTTGTTATCTTTACCCTTAACTTGATTTCTGAGTGATGGGGTATTTACATAAGTGTCAACTGCTGTTGTAAATAATCCTGCAAGTTCGTTAATTACTTCTGCAAGTCCGGTTGCAAGCTGAGCGTTTGTGTCTGAAAGAACGCCTTTATCATCTGTAAATGCTTTCTTAAGAACCTTATCAAGTCCGCTGAGCTTAGCGTCCCTAAGTGCTTTATCGGCAATGTAAATTCCTGTGATGTAAGGAACTTTTGCTTCATATTTACTGTAAACAGTAAATTTAGCATTTGTCGGAGCTTTTGCAAGAGCTACTGAAATATCATTGCTTGTTACACCATTATATGTATAGTATGTAACATCTTCGGTATATTCAACTGTCTTTGCAGTACCGTTTTCATCCACTTCTGTTTTTGTCTTCTTTTCTGTTACAACTTTAGAAGTGATTTCGTTGCCTTTACTGTCAACAATCTTTTCATATTTAGTAACATATTCTGGTTTGCTGATAACAGTACTTGTTGTAATATTCTTTGTCGTAATTTTATCAAGTCCGCCTGATAAATCGGTATATTTGGTGATTTTGAAATTCTTTTCAGCACCGTTATTCCAATATGTACCGCCCATCTTGTCATAAGAACCGTCATTCTTGAGCCAATGCATAAGCAATGGAAGCATTTCATTAAGGTCCCAAGCAAGTGTGTCAATACCGATGTATGAGCCATAATCAGCAGTTAAGTCATAGAGAAGACCATCATGTGTGAAGTTATAAAGCATATTGTTTTGCTTGGTTTCACCTGATTTAGCACTGAAGAATATCGGTTCAAGTACTTCATTTACAAGAACAACAACAAGCGGAAGAAGATTGAATATTGTTTCAACCGGTGATTCAATAAGGTTAGCCCAAATATTGTAAGTTGCTTTGACAAGGTCAATTTTTGTTGAAGCAAGTTCGTCAAGAGCACCGTTGATAATATTACCTATTGTTGAACTCGGATCGAGATATGTGGAAATAATAGAGTTAAGAACTATATTTGTAAGCTGTGTACCACCGTTACCACAAAGAGCTGCAAGTGCATTGTTGATAACAGGCTGCTTTTGAGCGTCTGTAAGAGTTACACCTGTTGTATCAAGATGTTCTTTAACATAGTCATTGATAAACTTGCTAATATCCAAAGAACATTTGATTGAATTGTTATCATAAGTTAAGTCGTCAGACGCAGTGCTTATTTTTGAGCAAAAATAAGATGTAAGAGTTGACATATATGAATATTTAACCCATTCATTTAAATCTGCTTTTGAATAAGTATTGCCGGTATGCTTGTATGCATAAATACCGGTGTTAGGATCTGAATTTTCTGTATCTAAAAGAGTAGCATTTTGAATATAATCACTTGTTTTATTGCTTCTGTTGCTAATCCAGTTACCTGCAAACAAGTTGATAACCTTGTTACGCTGTTGTGCATCAGAGTTGTTATTCTTTCTGCTGTACATCTTCAAGAATGTAGCAAAATATTCAATAGTGGCTGTATCTCTGAGATTCTTAGGAAGAATGAAAGTTTTAGAACCGTCTGTATCATTAAACTTCATACTACCGTCAGCAAAATATCCGTTTATTGTTTCAGGGAAATTGTTATCTTGAGTAGCAACCAAGTTCAAAATTGAATACATCTGCTCAAGTTCATCATCTGTAAGGAAGAATTCATCTCCGTCTTGCCAGTAGAAGTTGAAGCCTGCAGGCATATCCTTATCAACTGCTTGATTTATATCTTCAAGTTTAAGTCCTTTAAAGTCAACCAATGCTCCCTTTAAAATATATTGAGCATAAGGAGCGTTTTGTCGTCCGCCGCCATTTACATCATCAACAAGTGAAGCGTATGATAATATGATATAAAGGCTTGTGATATAATCCTTTACAGATGACATTGATAATGCATCTGTGGATACACTATCTCTGCTGAGCATTTCGCTTACTGCAGTGTCAAGATTGTCGTATCCGAGAGCTTTAGTAAAGAATGGCTCAATCTGTGATAATAATCCGTCAACAGTTTTAAAAGTTTTAATGCCGGTTGATTCAATGGTGTATGGGTCTCCGGTAGGAGATGTAACTTTTGGATTCCATTGGTCATTAAAGAAATCTGAATCAGCAGAGAGTTTGAAATCTGCACCGCCGTCAACAGCAAGTCTAATGTAAGGCATGGTTCTTGCTAAGTTACCGCCAAACATATTTGTGAAAGTATCTGTTTGAGGTGAATATGCATAGTAAATACAATCAGCAACATCAGAGGCATTAAGATCAATACCGAAAACTTTATAGTAGTTGTTTAAGTAACTGCATACTTCATTTACGGTTTTCTGCTGAGCTTCTGTGAGTGTGTAGGTTGCAGATTTAAGCTGTGAAAGGCTTGCCATCATAGATGTTTCGCCTATTCTTACATGTCCGCCGTCACCGTTGAAGTCCAACATATCTGTGATTGAAGAAAGTTCAACAGGTTTGATTTTACCATCTGCAACTTGATCGTCATATTGCTGTGCAATTGCAGGCAAAATATTATCAACAGCATCGGAAATATCAAAGTTAGTAGAAGTATTTGAATCTACTAATGTTGTTAAATACCACAAACCTTTGGTGTTGTATTTAATGTTAACATAATGCTTGTGCTGACCTGTTGAGTCAACAGTGATTTTTTTGATTGCTTTACCATCAAGGTTGCGATCGCCTGCACCATAAAGAATATCTTCAAGTGCTTTCTTTGTTTCTTTGTTTGCAGAAATGTTGCTTACACCGTCATAGATGAGCTTATGGCACATACCTGCAAGCTGGAAGAAATTGATGTCGTCACTGAAATTGTTGAGGTAGTCATAGTTGCTTACATTTGATGATGATTCACCAATAATGTCTGTGACAAATTCCGATTGGCTTGTAGATACAGCCATTTTGCCGACAGCATTGATAAGCGTAGGCTGAAGTGCCTGCAACATCTCAGGAAGAGTCGTATTCTCCTTAATTGATTCTTTCTGGTCTTTAGTCAACTTGTCTGAAGTTGTACCAAGACTGATTGCCCCTTTGTTATAGACTACTTTTGAAATTGCGTCTATACCCATGAGAAGGGACGGAAGCTCATCTGCTAAACCGTTGACGGTTTTATATGCGGATGAAGCATTAACGCTGGAAGTGTTCCACAATGGGTTGTCATTACTGTTTTTTGCAAATGCAGTAAATCCAACCGAACAAGTGGTCACGACCATTACCACAGCTAAGAAAAAGCTGAGTATTTTTTTGCTCGTTCTCATATAAATTTTCTCTCCTTTACAATATGATTTACGAACTTTGTCGTATGGTAACGCATTTTGGATTATGCGCCGAGCAGTATTTGTTTATTACACAGTTTCTACACAAAAACTGCTTTTTAGGCGCAGGATATCCACACGCGTATTAACAAATACAATATATTTATATCAAATAAAATCTAATAAGTCAACCTTAAATCCTAAATATACATTTGAATCATTTGTCATTGGAAAAAGCAATGAACTAGCTCATGCAGCTGCCCTTGCTACTGCAGAAAACCCTGGTAAAGCATACAATCCGCTTTTTTTGTATGGGGGAGTTGGACTAGGAAAAACTCACTTAATGCAAGCGGTTGGTAATTATGTTTTTGCACAAAATAGAAATGCCAAAATATTGTATACAACATCAGAAAAATTTACAAATGAACTTATTAACGCAATTCAAAACAATAAAAATATTGAATTTCGTTCAAAATATAGAAATTTAGATTTATTACTAATAGATGATATTCAATTCTTATCTAATAAAGAAAGAAGCCAAGAGGAATTCTTTCATACATTTAATGAGTTGTACGAAAATGCAAAACAAATTGTAATATCAAGTGATAGACCACCAAAAGATATAAATCCTTTAGAGGATAGGCTTCGTTCTCGTTTTGAATGGGGACTTATTGCGGATATCGGAAAACCAGATTATGAAACGCGTTATGCTATTCTTAGAAAGAAGAGTCAACTAGAAAATATTGTGATTGATGATGAGATTCTTTCTACACTTGCTTTTAAGATAGAATCTAACATCAGAGAACTAGAAGGTACACTAAATAAAATGGTAGCTAGAGCATCACTTACAAATGCTCCACTTACTATGCATCTTGCTGAACAATGTATTTCTGAACTTCAACATTCTCATGAAAAGGCAATAACAATTGAGTACATTCAAGAAGCTGTTGCCAAATACTATAATATAGATAAAGAAGACTTTAATATTTCGCGTCGTTCTAACGACATAGCTTTTCCAAGACAAATCGCTATGTATCTTGCTAAGCAATTAACAGGACAACCTTTAGCTGATATTGGTAAGAGCTTTGGTGGGCGAGATCACACAACAGTTATATATGCAATAAACAAGATAGAAGCATCAATGAAAAATAATCCAAACACTAGAATGATTGTCGATAATATAAAGAAAACAATTTTAAGTTAAAAAATATTAAATAGCTCATTGTAGAATTTTTTACAAGCAAATTTTACATAATTCAAGTGTAAAAAAATTATATTTTACAACTTGCAAACCGTAGGGAAGTGTAAAAAAGAAAGAAAAGTTATCCACAATATTTTCGAAATTGTTAGTAACTTGATTTATAAAATTAGTTATTAAATTAGTACTTTTAAGATTTTTACTTTTTTTGTAATTTGTTTATAAAAACCGTAATCAGTTCTTACGGCTACAATAAAAAGGTTACTAACATTAAATTGTGGAAAGTGTGTTAGTAAGGTGTTAATAAGTCGAATAATGTCAAAATTTCGTGAAACGCTGTTAAAAAATGTGGAAAGTTTCCACAAGTTATCCACATAGTAAAACCTACGGATACCAATGCTTTAAGGTACTTATCCACCAAACTAACAATACCTACTACTACTACTACTAATTATATCTATTTAATATTATTAAGAAAGGAAGCTTTTTATGAAATTTATTTGTGAAAAAGAAAATTTATTATTAGGTTTAAACGCTGTAAGCCGTACTTCCGTAGGAAGAACTACAACTCCAATACTAGAAGGAATACTACTTACATTAAAAAACAATCAACTTATTATGACTACTAACGATTTAGAAATTGGTATGGAATATGTAATAGACAATTGTGACGCAATAGAAGAAGGCAGAACAGTAGTTGATTGCAGAATGTTTAGTGAAATTATTAGAAAATTACCAAATAGTTCTATAACAATACATGTAAATGATAAAAAGTTATTGGTTATAGAATGTGAAGGTTCTATATATAAGTTATCAACAATGGAAGCAGACGAATTCCCAATATTACCTACTGTGAATATAGAAAAAAGCGTACATATTTCTCAAAAGATGCTTAAAGATATGATTAAAAAGACAATATTTGCTGTAAGTGCAGAAGAAAATAGACCTATTTTTACAGGTTGCTTGTTTGAAATAAAAAACAATAGCATGTGTGTGGTTGCAGTTGATGGCTTTAGATTAGCACTTAGAAAAATAATGATGACATATGATGGAGATTTTTCTGCAATTATCCCAGGGAAGTATTTAAATGAAATAATAAAAAATTTACAAGATAATGATGAAGTTATCGATATAGGAATTGCTAAAAATCAAGCATTATTTGAAATGGAAAATTG
>ENA-OPCY01001697-OPCY01001697.1-human-gut-metagenome-genome-assembly--contig:-NODE-1697-length-11955-cov-1.718235_pt1 | contig 11955 bp, 14 predicted proteins | sample MGYA00241568_ERZ501487 | MGnify/ENA primary metagenome ERZ501487 (study PRJEB25962, sample SAMEA2042574) | human gut metagenome | biome: human gut; feature: human-associated habitat; material: faeces... | reverse complement strand
TGCTTTTGATCTGACGAATCAACACTTCTGCCGCCAGTTTTCCCATTTCGGCAGAAGGAAGCCGGACGGTTGTCAGGGCAGGCGAAAAATTCTTGGAAAGGGAGATGTCATTAAAGCCGACGACACCGATGTCCTGAGGACATTTTAAGTTCAGCTTTTTAAGCTGAGAAAGGATGGCGCTTGCCAGAGAATCCGAACCGGCGAAGATCACTTCGGTTTCGGGATGCTTTGAGAGCAGTTCCTTTACCTGTGCCGCACATACTTTTGAATCCCAGTCGCAGTTATAGATCAGTTCGGGATCGTAAGGAATATTATTTGCCCGAAGCGTTTCACGGAAGATCATCATGCGGCAGCAGGAGTCGAAGTCGGATGGGGCGGATGAGTTGGAAGCGCCGCCGATGTAGGCGATCTTTTTGTAACCGCATTTGATAATGTGGTCGAAGATCAGTTGGTTTGCATATACGGTGTTGTATCCTATATTGCAGTATCCGTCAATATAGTTGTCGACAAATACGATTTTTTTATTGAGCGTTGTAATAAATTCAAGAGTTTCGGGCGGAATTTCCGTAATGATCAGTCCGTCCAGTTCCGAAAGCTGCTTTTTGAGTCCGGGAGTCATATTATGCAGCTGGGAATAGCTTACGATCAGGGAAATAAACGCATTGTGAGATGCGCAGTAAGATTGGATCCCTCCCAGAATATCATTGAAATAAGGATCGGAGTAACTATAAGTAAGAGACATGATGCAGCCGATGTGGAGCTGACTTTTTTTTCCTGTATACTGATAATGAAGTTCCTCTGCTGTTTTCAGAACGCGTTCTCTTGTTTCCTGACTTGCCCGAAAATCGGGATCGTTAGAAAGAATTTTGGAAACAGTAGTAATGGAAACGTTTGCCGCTTTTGCGACTTCTCTAATTGTAGCCATAATATCCCTCCTTGTTTAGTAAACATAGTATCACAAAAAATAGAGAATGTAAACCTAAATTTTATGTAAATTATCAACAAAAAATAAAGTTTAGTAAACAAAATAGGTTAAAATAACTATAAAAACCAGACAAAAATAAAATAATTTGTTAAAATTACTTGAAAATAAATAAAACAAATATTATTATCTAGATAAACAAAGACAGATTGTTTAGTAAACGGAGGTGCAACATGAAAAAATTTACATTTATAGGAGCAGGATCTTTGGATTTTACAAAAGATCTTGTAAGAGACATTCTTACGTTCGAGGCATTTCGGGATGCGGAACTTATGTTGATGGACATTGATCCGAAACGTCTTGAATATGCGGTAAAAGGAGTACAGAAAATCGTAGATGCCGGAAAATATCCGGCAGTAGTAAAAGGAACGCAGGACCGGAAAGAAGCATTGAAAGATGCGGATGGCGTTCTGATCACGATTTTGCAGGGAGGTGTGGAAGTATGGCGTCATGATATCGAGATTCCGAAGAAATATAATGTAGATATTTGTGTAGGAGATACGCGTGGCCCGTCCGGTATTTTCCGTTTTTTGAGAACGGCTCCGGTGCTTCTCGATATTATAAGAGACTGTGAAGAGGTATGTCCGAACGCGGTAGTTCTCAATTATACGAATCCGATGGCAATGCTCGTAAGTTATCTGCAGTCGATGTCTGACATGAATATTACAGGATTATGTCACAGTGTTCAGGGAACGGCGGAAATGCTTGCAAAATGGATCGGAGCAGAAGAAAAGCAGGTTCGTTATACATGTGCAGGAATCAATCATCAGGCGTTTTATCTTGATTTTGAAGTGGATGGAAAAGATGCTTATCCGGATCTTTATAAAGCAATCGAAAGAGAAGAAGTGGCGGCTGAAGAACCTGTCAGAATCGAAATGTTCAGGAAGCTTGGATATTTTAATACAGAATCGTCGGGACATAATTCGGAATATGTGGCATGGTTTAGAAAACGTCCCGATCTGATCGAAAAATATTGTACTCACGGAACAGGATGGAATCCGGGAGCGTACGGATTTATATTGGATGAGTATTTAGGACGGGAAGATACATGGGAAAAGGAATATACGGACTGGCTTGAAAACGGAGAAGTCGATCTTGAAAGAGGAGAGGAATACGCTTCCAATATTTTCAACGCAGTGTTCGGCGATCACACACCTTACTTCTTTAACGGAAACCTGAAAAACCATGGTTATATTACAAATGTGAAACAAGGCGTATGTGTGGAAGTTCCGACAGTCGCAACAGAAGCGGGAATCGTTCCGATCAAACAGATCACGCTTCCGGATCATCTGGCAGTGCTTGTAAATAATTCGGCGCTGATCGAAGACCTTGCCGTGAAAGCTGCCATTGAAGGCGATCCGAACCTTGTATTCCAGGCTGTTTTGTATGATCCGCTTACAAGCGCGGTCTGCAGCATGGATGAAATCCTGAACATGGTTCAGGAGATGCTTGATAAAAATGCAGAGTATTTGAGTTACTTTAAGTCGTTAAAGATAAATATGGAGGTGCTTCATGAAAAAGAGAATCGTTAGTTTAATATTATGTGGGCTCATGGTATTTTCAGCGGCAGGATGTTCAGGCGGCGGAGAAAATAAAGCAGGAAAAGACGACGTTACACTGACAATGTGGACACATATCAATGAGCCGTGGAATGCGGCATATAAAGATGCGATCAAAGAGTTTGAATCGGAAAATGAAGGCGTTCGGATTAAACTTGAGACGTTCCCATATGATGAGTTTGAATCAAAAGTACAGACCGCTTTGATCGATGGTGAAGGCGGAGCGGATATTTATGAATTGTGGGGAGGCTGGGCATTAGATTTTACTCCTTACGGAACATTGATGGAACTGCCGGAGGAAATGGCAGAAAAAGTGAGAGAAGAAAATTACGAGCCGACATACGGAGCACTTGAGTATGAGGATAAAATGTATGGTATCCCGCTGGAATATAATATCGAGTACGGCGGAATGCTTGTGAACGATACATTGCTCAAGGCGAAGGGGCTTACTGTTCCGAAAACATGGGAAGAACTTCGTAAAACGGCAATCGAAGGAACAGAGCACGACGGCAATATTTTCCAGTGCAAAGGTTTTGATTTTGTGAACTGGGATTCTGTGCCATATTATTTCCTTGCCTTTATCCTTCAGCAGGATGCGGATTACATGACGGCGGACGGAAAATTCGACGTGACGACAGATGCGGCTAAGACAGCGTTTAATGAACTTGCGACAATGGTAACAGAAGATAAAGTTACAGATCTTGAAGGACTGACAGGCGGAGCGGATATGGAAGGTTATCAGCAGTTATATGCCGGACGCAACATGATCGTACCGCGCGGACCGTGGACGATCTCCGAAGGAGAACAGTCATTCGGATTAAAACTCGGCACAGATTTTGATTATGCAGCTATGCCGCAGTATGGAAACAATCAGAAATTTGCTTCGGAAAACGGATGGTCGCTGGCGGTAAGTTCCAGTTGTAAAGAACAGGAAATCGCTTTGAAATTCCTTGAATATCTGTATCAGGATGATGTTATGTTAGAGCATAACATACGCTGCACACAGATTCCGGCAAAGAAAAGTCTGGCTCAGAGCGAAGAGTACAAAAAAGAAGTTCCGTACGCGGACGTTCTTGTAGGAATTCTCGATCAGGGACAGTTTATCGGAAACTTTAACACGGATCGTCTGAAAGAAACAATCAACAATACGTTTGTTTCCTATTGTTCCGGGGAATACGGATCGTTGGACGAGGCGATGGAAGATATGAATACGAAACTGAATGGAATACTGGAATAAAATAAAAAGACTGCCGTAAAACGGCAGTCTGACTCACAAGGGGGTGCGTCATGAAAAATAAAAAATTTGTAGGGACGGTCATGGTACCGGCTATGCTGCATATGTTTGTATTTATCGTTATCCCGATCGTGATAGGTCTTGTGATTTCTTTCTTTAACTATAATCCACTCAGTTCAGACAATAAATTTATAGGACTTGGAATTGTTAGTGAAAATAAATTAAAAAGAGATTTGATTATACAAGACTAACAGTATGAGAAAATATAAAAAGGCGAAATTCAACAAAAAATGACAAATTTGAAAAATAAGAAAAGATTATTGTACTGGTGTAGAACGATGATATTATTCAGATTGAATAAATAATACTTTATTTGAAATAATAAAACGAACTTGCCAAGGAATTAGAGGATGCTGTAAATGAAAGTGGTAGTAATTCAGACGATTTATTGATAAGATTAGCTTTTATAAGTTAGTCTTTTTTATACTAAATAATTCATATGTGACTAAATGAAAAATTTTACGTCAGTATAGATGAAGGAGATAAAATGGAAGACAACGAAATAATTGAACTTTACTGGAAACGTGATGAAGTGGCAATACTAGAAACAGATAAGAAATATGGAAAATATTGTAGTAAGATAGCTTATAACATATTAGCAAGTGTTGAAGATTCGGAAGAATGCGTTAATGATACATATTTGCATGCGTGGAATGCGCTTCCACCTAATAGACCTAATATTTTTAAGGCTTTCCTAGCAAAAATTACAAGGAATTTGGCTCTTGATAAATATGATAGTAAAACTGCACAAAAAAGAAATAATTCAATGGATTTAGTTTATGAAGAATTAGAAGATTGCATACCAACGTATAGTATGGAGAAAGAAATTGAACACAATGAACTTGTGAAAGAGCTTAATATGTTTTTAGAAAATCTGTCAAAGGAAAAAAGAGTGATATTTCTCGAGAGATACTGGTATATGAGTTCGATTAAAGATATAGCAACAAAACATAGTCAAAAAGAAAGTAAAACGAAAATGGAATTATTAAGAATGAGAAATGCCTTAAGAAAATATTTGGAGGAGAGAGGTGAAATGGTATGAATTCAAAAGATTTATTAAGAGCTTTTGGCGATATTGATGAAAAATATCTAGATGAAGAGCATGAGACACCAAAAGAGAAAAACAAAAAAGAATTTTATATTAAGATTATTAGAAATAAAAAAATTATCTATGGCTTATCATCGGCTTGTGCAGTATTTATATTAGGTGTTGGAATATTGGCTGTACAGAAGAAGTCGAATAATAACGTGACGAAAGCTGAAAATGAAATAATGGTTAGTAGTCAAAATATGAATGTAATGTTAGAAATTAATCCGATGCAAGGTGCCTCAATGGCAAAATTAGATGCAGATGTACAGACCGTTGAAATAAATAGCTTACCAGAAAAATTTGAATTTATTAATAATATTGCATTGCCAAGTGAATATAAATTAGACAACAGCTATGAGCTTTTTACAAGGGAAAATTTCAATACAACTGAATATAGCTTATTGCATGATTATGTATTTAATTATAGTAAAGACTGTGAAAATAGTATTAAAGTAGCTTTTTCGGAGGTAGAAGAGCCAATAAGAGATTATTTTTTAGATGATAGTAAAAAGGTGTCAAAGATTGGGGATGTGAATGTTATTATATCTAAATATGAAAAGATGTATGTAGCAACGTTTAAATATAAAGAAATAAATTTCGATATAGAAACAAACGGAATAACAGAGGAAGAATTAGTAAATTTATTGGAAAGTATAATAAAATAATAAATGAAGGACTACATTAAACAGTGTAGTTCTTTTTACGTGTTGATAAAAGAGAGATTTTGTGGTATAAATTAAAATTGATAATTTATATAGGAGTTTATATTATGAAGATTATAACATTATGTGGAAGTTTGAAATTTCAAAAATATATGATGCACACTGCTGAAAAAATGGCGTTGTTAGGCAATTGCGTTCTGACACCGATATATCCAACTTCTGAAAATACGGAAAGAACAGAAGAACAATTAGCAATGTTAAAAGAAGAGCATTTTAAGAAAATAGAATTATCTGATGTTATATTAGTGATAAATGTAGATGATTATATTGGATATAGCACAAATTTGGAAATAGAATATGCAAAAAAATTAAATAAAGAAATTTTATATTATACAGATTTGATAAAGAATAAAACAATAAAGGTATAGTAAAAGGAGGAATATTAAATGATAAAACATATTGTAATGTGGAAATTTAAAGACGGTGAAGAGGAGAACATGAAAAAATTTTTAGAAGGATTAAATAGTTTAAAAAACATAATTCCAGAGATAAAATATATGGAGACTGGAATAAATATAAATCCTAAAAATAATTATGATGCAATCCTGATTTCTGAATTTGAAACTATGGAAGATTTAGAAAAATATAAAAATAATCCTGAACATGTAAAAGTTTCAGCTTTATGTAAGCAAATAAGAATTGATAGACAAGCAATAGATTATGAATTTTAGGAGGAATAAAAATTATGCTTAAAGTAGTAGGAACTATGTTTTTTAATAATAGAAAATTGCTAATAGATAAACCAAGGAAAAGACCTACCTATCAAATGGTGGGAGGAAAGGTAGAAGAAGGGGAGAGCCCATTAGAAGCAGCTATTAGAGAGTGCCATGAGGAACTTGGAAACAAGGCTGTATTCGATGAAAAATTATTTGAATTAATAATGGAATTTGATGAAATTGCTACTAGTGATGGAAAAACTCCTATTCATTTTTATGTGTTTAAATATAATGGCGAATTAGACGGAGAGTTTACTACATCAGAGGAAATTGAAAGATTTAAGTGGTACTCATCAAATGATGGTACAGATATTTTATCAAACACACTAAAAAATGAGGTAATACCATATTGTATGAAAAATAATTTAATAGATTAAAATATAAAGGTAGCACATATAAATTTTGTATGTGCTATTTAAAAGATTTAAAATTATTGAAAAACGATAAAAAAGTATTGACAAACAAAAATATATGATATATACTGATGCCGAACAAGAAAAATGAGTGACTCATATAAATGAAAGGAAAATGTTAATATGAAGATTTTAGGAGAAAAAAGTTTATCATCTAAAGTTATAGTTGGATTAAAGGGTTTATTTACTATAATCAGTATTGTTGACTTACTAGTAATCGAAACAATTGTAAAAGTTATTATCGAGCTAATAGGCATGGAAAATGTAGAAAAAAGTGTGGCAAGTCTTATTCTATTTATAATGATTATAACTACTGGAATTATTGCACTTTTTATTATTTATCAATTTATAAAAATATTTCAACATTTGAAGGATAGTGAATTATTTTGTGAAAATAATGTAAAAAGACTGAGTACTATAAGTATATATTGTTTTGTGATAAGTACTATATATTTTATTACAGCAATATTTGCTATTGCAACAATAACAAAATATTTTCAAGAATTTGTATATTATATACTGTTTTCTCTGATAATTTTAGCAATAATTTTTTGTGTTGCTGGAATTGGAATAAAAATACTTAATGAAATATATAAGAAGGCAATTGAGTATAAAGAAGAAAATGATTTTACTATATAATGGAGGGAAGAAAGATGCCAATTATTGTTAATGTAGACGTAATGCTTGCAAAAAGAAAAATGTCCTCCGGTGAACTAGCAGAAAAAGTTGGAATAACACCTGCAAATTTATCTATATTAAAAACTAATAAAGCCAAAGCAATAAGGTTTTCAACATTAGAGAAAATTTGTGAGATATTAGATTGCAAGCCGGGAGATATATTGGATTATGAAAAAGGAGCTGAAAAATAAATGGAGATTATAGGAAGTTTAATATTATCGCTTACGCAGTCAATATTATTTTATGGTAAGCAAATTGGAATTTCGATGTTAATATTTGAAGTGGTATGTAATGGAATTATTTTATTTGTACTTAACCAAAAAGAAAAGATACAGAACAAGGCTGGTTTATGGCTTATGGTTCCAATAGTATTGCTAAGTAGTACATATTTTATATTTGCTAATAGAACTTTTTATGTTGCAAATATATTTGTAATATTTGCTTTAAATTTTATCATGTATGTAATTTTAACTAATTCAAAAGGTACTTTAACTAATTATTTATATAAGACTGGGATGCTATTTACGGATACTGTAGGAGAATGGCAAGATGGCTTAAAATTAAGTAAAGAAGTTGCAAATGAACATTTATCTGTAAAAAAGAAAACTGTAAATGTTAAAAAAATTGTTAAGTCTGTATTAATTGTATGTGTTGTAGTTGGAATTGTATTAATATTGTTATCATCAGCCGATTCAATATTTGCAAATCTATTTTCTGGCATAGGGCGTATATTTACGCATATTAATACAGCAAATATATTTAATCTAATTTTGAGAATAGTAATTATGGTAATGGTATACTTCTTATTCTTAAGCTTTATTCTGAAAGTTCAAGATGAATTTGAAGAAGATGAATATAGACGAGAAGTAGAAGTAAAAGATACTTTTACAATTAAAATGCTTTTAGCAACATTAAATATTGTATACCTGGTATTCTGTTTTATACAAATACAGTCATTATTTGCTAAAATAAATATTCAAAATTCATTTGATTACGCAAATTATGCAAGAAGCGGATTCTTTCAATTGATGTTTGTATCTTTTATAAATTTGGCAGTAATATTAATATCAAATAGATATAATGCTAAAAAAGAAAAAAACATAAAAATACTAAATCTTATGTTAGTAGTATTTACTATCATAATTGCAATATCGTCAATGTACAGAATGCATATGTATGAGATGGAATATGGTTTAACATATTTAAGAATGTTCGTTTATATTATACTAATTACTGAAATAATTGCATTTATTCCAATCGTAAAATATATTCTTGATGATAAGTTTGATTTTATGAAGTGGTGCTTTGGTATTTGCATTGGAGCTTATTGTGTGGCAAACCTTATGAATATTGAAAACATAATTGTAAGCAGAAATCTTACAAGAGAGAGTATTAGATCAATTGACTATAATTACTTATCAAATATTGCAAGTGAAGATAGTTATATTATATTGGAGGATAAACTACAAGACCAGAATATAGATTTAAAAGAAGAAACTGCAATTGAGAATATCTTAATAAATATAAAGAAAAATGAAAAAACATTAAGCTGGCAAGAATTTAACATTTCAAAGATGAGAATTCAAAAGAGAAGAACAAATATACAACGAATGAATGAAATAGTATACGATTTATATGATTAGACTTTATTACTGCCTATTATTAATGGGCAGTAATAGTTTGTATTATGCAAGAATATATAATATTAACTTAGGAGGAAAGAAAAATAATATGGGAGCAATAGAAATTTTATTAATTAGTATAGGACTTGCAATGGATGCATTCGCAGTTTCTGTTTGTAAGGGATTAGCAATGAAAAAAATGAACTGGAAAAAGGCTGCAATTATAGGATTGTATTTTGGAATATTTCAAGCTGTAATGCCAGTTATAGGTTATTTTTTAGGGAATACGTTTGAAATATTTATAACATATGTGGATCACTGGGTTGCTTTCATTTTATTAGTCGGAATTGGTATAAATATGGTAAAAGAAGCTTTTAATAAGGAAAGTGAAAATAGGAATGATAATGTAGATATGAAGACAATGCTAGTTTTATCAATAGCAACTAGTATAGATGCATTGGCTATTGGAATTACTTTTGCATGTTTGAAAATACACATAGTAATGCCTGTTATAACAATAGGGTTGATAACATTTATAATTTCTGTAATAGGTGTAAAAATTGGAAACCAATTTGGTGATAAATACGGGAAAAAAGCAGAAATAATGGGCGGAGTAATATTGATTTTATTAGGAATAAAAATATTATTAGAACATTTAGGAATAATAAATTTTTAAAAATATTGCAATATAAATTTTTAAAGTATATAATAATAAAAACGAAAAAAGGAGAAAACTATATGAAGAAATCTTTAATTGTAATTATTGTTATTGTTTTATTATTAGGAGGCTTATTAATTGGAAGCTATAATGGAATGGTTTCAAAGAGAGAGGCTGTAGATACGGCATACTCTAATTTGGACGTAACATTGCAAAGAAGAGCCGATTTAATTCCTAACTTAGTAAATACAGTAAAAGGTTATACAAGCCATGAAACTGCTGCTATAGAGCAGGTAACAAATGCTAGAACTAAATATTTAAATTCATCATCTACAGATGAGAAAATAGAGGCCAATAATGAAATTTCAAAAGCATTATCTAATTTATTGGTGGTTGTAGAAAATTATCCAGACTTAAAAGCATCAACAAACTTTACACAACTTTCTGATGAGTTAAGTGGAACAGAAAACAGAATTGCTGTTGCAAGAAGAGATTATAATGATGCCGTTAAAACTTATAATTTATCTATAAAACAATTTCCTAATAGCATATTAGCTGGAATGTTTGGATTTGATACTGCAACATATTTTGAAGCAAGTGAATCAAGCAAAGATGTACCAAATGTATCTTTTGAATAAGAATAATAAAAGGAGAAAAAATTAGGAGTTATTTAATGTGAAAATGAAATAACTTCTAATTTATTAATTAGTATGGGAAAAAGAAAATTTTTAATAGGATGCTTAATTTTTATAGTAGTTTGTTTAGCTATTTTTAATAAATCAAGAGCTGTTGTTAGTCAAACAAGTGATTTTTATGTGAATGACTCAGCAGGAGTATTAGATAACAGTTTGAAAAATTATATTATATCAACAAATAAATCTTTGTATTCACAAACAGGAGCACAAATTGTGGTAGTGACTGTAAATAGTCTTGATGGTGATGCTATAGAAGATTATGCCAATAAGTTGTTTAGACAATATGGAATAGGAGACAGTAAGAAAAATAATGGTGTTTTGATACTGCTTTCTATTCAAGACAGAAAATGCAGAATAGAAGTAGGGTATGGATTAGAAGGAACATTAACCGATGGAAAGACTGGAAGAATACAAGATGATTATATGGTTCCATATTTTAAAGATGATAATTGGCAAGATGGAATAAAAAATGGGTATAATGCTGTTTTAGAAGAAGTGAAAAATGAATATAATGTTACTATCAATGGAAGTGTGGAGGCAGTCAAAGGTAACCAAACAGATAAATATGACAAATTAGCAACTATATTTGCATTTTCCATTATACCATGCTCTTTAGTTTCTCTGTTTAGTAGACATACCAAAAAAATTATAAGATGGATTTCAGCTATTTCATCTATCTTAAGCTTTATAATGTTTATGTTTTTAGATAGTGATATTTTATTAATGATATTTATGATTAGCGGACTGCTATTTCTTATAACGCTAGGTTCCGGAAGGGGCGGGTACTTTGGCGGAGGCTATGGTGGTGGAGGTTTCTCATCAGGTTCTTCAGGTGGATCCTTTGGAGGTGGAGGTTCTTCTGGCGGAGGAGGCTCTTCAAGAAGTTTTTAACAAGGCGAAAGAATGAATTAAAATCTACCTAGTAAAGTGTTAAATTTTACTAGGCAGATTTTTTAATGTAATAATTTCATAAAAAATTGTTCTGTACTAATTTCTGGGACTCTGTTGTTTCTTTTTAGAAGATATAAACAATTAGGGTCTTTTGTTATTATGTTTATACCACTTGTGCATGATAGGCTTGCTTTAAATCCAAGGTCTTTCACAATTGAATTTGATTCTTTAGAGACTGCTCCAAACGGATATGTGAATGTATTTGGTTGATACCCATTGCAATTATTTCTAAATTCTTCTTGTAGCTTATTTAAGTCATTGCTTAAAAAATTATAGTAGTGTTCTGAACTTTCAGAAGATGTTTTTTTACAACCGTTTCTGCCATTATTCATAGAATGCAAATTATATGTATGGTTTTGAAATTCAATACAGCCATCAGTAATTAATTCATTTATATCTTTCCAACGTAAATAACCATAATTAGGGTTGGCCTCATCTGACTCTGTGTATCTATCGGAATATTCTCCAACAATTGAAATTACAGCTTTCATGTTATATTTGTGAAGAAGTGGAACTGCATAGCTTAAATTATTATAATAACCATCGTCAAAAGTAATGATGATAGGATTTTCAGG
>ENA-OPCY01001674-OPCY01001674.1-human-gut-metagenome-genome-assembly--contig:-NODE-1674-length-12125-cov-2.100911_pt1 | contig 12125 bp, 4 predicted proteins | sample MGYA00241568_ERZ501487 | MGnify/ENA primary metagenome ERZ501487 (study PRJEB25962, sample SAMEA2042574) | human gut metagenome | biome: human gut; feature: human-associated habitat; material: faeces... | reverse complement strand
GCAAAAGGAGACGGTATTTCTACCGTCTCCTAAAGCTTTATTTCAATGTCAAGATTTTAGTCTAAATCAGTACCATGGTCAATACCGGTATTTCCACCAGTATAAGATGCTGTTAAAACCTCATCATAAGTCTTGAACTCATCAATCTGTGACATTGGCTTTGTGTAAAGCTCTTTCATTGGTTTTCCTCCCAAATTTACCGGTGCCTTACCCCTGCCGATTAGGCAGAGGCAAAAGCATCAATAAATTATAATTTGTTATCAATAAGTGTAAGATTCAATGTTAGACATAGTTGGCTTTAATGTGCCATCAGCAGTCTTTGTAATAACAAATGCTACTGCAGAAATCTTACCATCTTTCTTTGAAAGACCATAGTCAAGAGCAATCTGCTCTGCTGAATTCTTGTTGTAAAGAATCTTTACAGTGCCTGCATTAGCGTCTGCACCCTTATTGCCAACATTATCAAGTGTGAGTTCAGAATCAGCTAAATTCTTACCATATACAAAGCCCTGCTTAACTACTGTTTCGCCAGGAGCAATATTGCGAGTTGCCAAGAATGAAACCTTAACTGTACCCTCAATTGGTGTTGCAGAAAGAATCTTAACTGTTGTTTTCTGCTGAACTGCAGTCATTACAGGTGTAAGTTCAATATCAGAACCGCAGAAGAATGTGTAAGTATCGCCATAACCAACTACTGTACCGTCAGCTAACTTCCAAGCTTCAGCACCATCCTTATGAACACTAACCTTAGTATCATAAGCAACTTGAGCCGGGCTAGCTACTTCAGCACCGTTAACAGTGATTGTAGCACCATCGTTAGCAGTTACTGTATACTTAGCAACATCGTCCTTCTTGTACTGAGCATAGATTGTAGCACCGTCTGTGAGTTTGCTGATTTGTTCTTGAGTCATTGACCAACCTGTGAATGTGTAACCAGGGAATACAGGTTCAGTAGGAACTGTAATATTAGCTGCGCTATCAACAGTTTGAGTATCAATTACATTGCCGTATGGGTCTACAAATACTACTGTAAATGAAGTGTCAGCCTTTTCAGCAAATACAGGTTCGTAAGTGATGTCAGCTGTTGCAGCTGTTTTAAATGTTGCTTCGTCAGAAACAATCTTGTTACCAACTTTCCAACCTACGAATTCGCCTGTTTCGTTATTAGCTTTAGCAGTAAGAACTACATCGTCACCAACTGCAAGTCTTGCGTTAGCACCGTTTGTAGCATCAGCACCGTTAAGAGTTGTTGTGCCAAGTTTTGTTGAAGCAACTGTTACAACTACACCTGCATCAAGCTTAGCAACTGCATCTTTAAGAGCAGCTGTTGCAGCGTCTACATCTTCCTGTGTTGTGTAAGCTTCAACTGTAGCCTGAGCATTAGCCTTAAGAGCTTCTGCTACCTTTGCGTAAGAAGCTGCTGTGAAATCATCAGCTTTTACATTCTGTGCAGCATCAAGCGCATTATAGTATTCTGTACCGTTAAGCTTATCAATCGGAAGTGTTGATACATAACCACAATCAGGGCAAGTAGCTGTCTTAGAACCTTCTACCTTAATTGTAGGCTGAGTAACGGTTTCGTACTTAAGAGTACAATCATCTACTTTGTCGCTACCAACTTCAGTAAATACAAAACCATCCTGTGACCATGTATAAGTTGTTGTTGTATGAGTACCGTTCTTATTATCGGTAACCTTAGCAGGAGTGTTAGCAAAGTTTTCAGGTGTTTCGCCCTTATTAACAGTGAGAGGTTTAGATGTACCGTCAATGAAGTTATAAGTATAAGTTTCAGTTGTAGGATTAGCTACAAGACCGTCAACTGCAGCTTTAAGAGCATCTCTTGCAGCGTCTACATCTTCCTGTGATGTGTAAGCACCAACTGTTGCTTCATCATATTTAGCAAGTGCTTCTGTTACCTTAGCATAAGAATCTGCTGTATACTTAGAAGCGTCAGCATCCTTTGCAGCCTTGAGTGCAGCTCTGTAAGCTTCACCGTTAAGCTGAGCAATTTCAGTACCTGTTGCGATTGTTTCGCCGCAAACATTACATACTGTGTCACCTGTGTTACCAGGATTGTTGATTGTAGGTTTAGTAGCGTTTACAATCTTTGTATCAGCGTGGTCACATACAAGCTTATCAATTGGTTTTGTATAAGTATTGCCACAATCAGGACATGTGTAAACATCATAACCTGCTTCTTTATAAGTAGCGTCCTTATGGTCAGTTACTGTGAATGGACATTCAGATTTTGCTACTACTGCTTCTTCAGTATAAGCAGCGTCAGCTGTTGCAGCTACAACTTCAGGTGTCCACTTGTAACTTGTTACTGAATGATGATTTGAATCAACCGGTGTCGGAGCTGTTGTTGCTGTGTTAGCAGGAATTTTTGGCATTTCGCCATCATTTACAGTTTGAGTGGTAGGTTCACCACCATAAGGTGTAAATGTGATTGTGTGAGTTGATGGCTTAGGAGCTTCTCTAAATTCATTGAAGCCCATGAAAGTTGACTTTTTTGAACCAGGCCATTCAGTATCACCTGTGTTAGTATTTGTTTTTGTATCCCAAGCATTTTTAGCATATGTTGTAAGTTTAGGAATCATAATACCATCACTGGTTGAACCTACATATGAAAAGCTCTTTACATTTGTAGGATTATAAATGTGGAACTGGATAGGATCGTTTGTTACGATTTTAAATACGAATGTAGCAACAGGAATTGCATTTGTATAAGTATAACCTGATGCTTCACCTGTTGTAGGGTCTACAAATAAACCGTCAGGATCTGCAACTGAAGTGGTATCAACATTTGGCCAAGACCAGCTATAATCAAGTACATTGTACTTGCCATCTTCTGAATTAGCAATAATCTGTGAAGAGTTTGAACCATCTGTTGTGAATGAAGATTTGCTTACGCCTTCTTCACAAAGTGAATATAAAGGAAGGTAAGATAAACCACCTTTACCTTTTTCCCAAGTACCCTTAGCAGCTGCTCTTTCAGTTTCAGTACCAAGCTTATAAACGTTCTTTCTGCCTGATTTATAAGAATAAATACCGGCAGGTTCAATAGAATCACTGAACTGAACTTGTGCCAAGATACATGAAAGAACTTTGATGTTTTCAACAGCAACTGTCATTGTGAAATAATCACCTACACCGAGCTGAACATCATTTTCGAGTGTAGGAAAATAATTTTCGATTGCTGAATTAAATGTATTTGCCTTATCCTTGCTAATAGTAAGTGTACCGGAAGTAGTGTTACCATTAACAACTGTATAATTATAATCTACAGGTGCGCCATAAAGTGAAGCATAAGAGCCAAACTTTTCTGAGCCTGTGCCACAGGTTGAATAATCAGTATAATTAGTTGCATTATCCTCTACGAATGTACCAAAATACATTTTCAAATTTGGTTCATAATCGCCAGGTGCTGCAAGTGCTGTGAAAGGTACTGATAAAACAACCATAAGAACTGACAAAATGACAGCAATTGCCTTTTTGAAAGTTTTATTCATTTTCTTTCCCCCTATTTAATTCAAAGTTACATCAGCGTATTTAACTTCATTACCAAAGAATGTAAAAAATGTAAGCTTATCTAAACCATCAATTGCATTATCTTTGTTAAAGTCGCAGTAAAGATTATAATCTTCTGCACCACCGGAAAAAGCTTCATAAAACGAAAGCTTATCCAAGCCATCAATACTGCCATCGTGGTTATAGTCGCATATTGCAATGCTTACCGATGAAACATCCTTTGATTCGGAAACTACTAATGTAACCGTTCTGTCAATAGTGGTTTCACCACTTATTAACATTTTGTACTCACCTGCCGGAATATCGGCAAGTGTATAATCACCGTTTGAATCTGTAACTGCAGTTGCAACGGTTGAATCATCTGCAGTTTTAACCGTAAGATTTATACCGCTAATACCGGTATCACTTGCACCTCCATCAAGGGAAGTAGCAATAGTAATCTTACCTGTTATATCACAACCCGGACCTTTCGGTGAAACATCACAGGTCATAAGATATAAAGAACCGTCATAATCATCGGCTTGGTTAACGAGTGCATACTCATCCTTAAGCCCATCATTATAATCTGTTAAAACAAAAGTCTTATTCGGGCTGGTTGAAACTGAAATTACATTTGATGCATCACATTTATTAGCAAAAGCAACTGAAAAAGTTGCAAGCAATGTGCCATCACTATTGATTGCTGAACAAGAGTCAGAATCAGAAACAAAGCCAAACACCAAATTTGAATTTTGTGTAATAGTTCCCATTGACGAAATGCCGGTAACTTCATCTGAAAGAAGCGACTGTGCCGCTGTGTCAACAGTAGCATCTGCACTGTACTTTGCAGTTACCTGCACAACCGATAACTCGGAAACACCTTCTAAATAGAAGTTTACATCGTAAGTACCGGCAGGCAATTCATCACCGTCATATTGTTTTCCGTCAGAGTCTGTATAAGTGCAATAAATATTTGGCTTTTCACTGCCAATAGTTGCACCGTATGAAGTATTAGGAAGGCACACGAAAAGTGCAATAAGCACCAAGAAAGTAAGTGTACCAATTACAGCACCTATTCTCTTTTTAACAAATGCATTTTGCATAGGTGTTACCTCCTTGCCAAGTAAATAAAATTTAGGGAGAGACGAGAGCGCATACAACACCAAATCAAACCTCGGTTATAAAAACGCAAAAGCGTAAAAGCAAGCTTTGAAGAAATGATATTGTAATATCAGGGATAAACAGTGACTAAACGCAATCGCCTTTAACCTCCCAACCCTAAAAACAGGGCCGGTATATAAACGGGGATTACCCGATCATATCGAATTTATAAATAAAGTAACCATTATAATAAACGGTTACATATCAGGGGTATTGCTACCCCTGATATGATTTAATTTAATTAGTCGAGAGCACGTGCTGCGTACTCAACTGTCTTACCATAGAAGGTAAAGAATGTAAGCTTATCTAAGCCGTCAATTGCATTATCCTTATTATAGTCACAGTAGAGATCATAAGCGTTTGAACCGCCGGAAAATGCAGTGTAGAATGTAAGCTTATCCAAGCCATCAATAACACCATCACCGTTGTAATCACAAATACATACAGGAATTTCAACATTTGAAATATCTTTTGTACCGGTGAGTGTTACAGTTCTGTCGATAGTTACATTTTGTCTATGAACAGTAAGTGATGTTGTACCAACTGGAACAGTAGCAGTGAATGAACCGTCAGCTGCCGAAGTAGCAACTACTTCGCCGTTTGCGATAACATCAATTCCTGCAACACCTGTTGATGATTCAGTACCGTCAACATTTGTTGCAATAAGAACCTTACCGCTTACAGTGATTGTATCAGCTGCTGCCTGCTTAACTGAAGGAGCAATTGTTACATCGCCATCAACCTTATATTCATAAGGGAATGCATTAACTGTTACCTTTTCACCGTTGATTGTAAGTTCATTAACAACTTGGTAACCTTCAGCTGCCTTAACATCAATTGTGATTGTTGAGCCGGTTTCTACTGAAACAGGAGCTGTGTAAGCAGCGCCATTGATTGTTACAGTAGCACCTTCAACAGCATTAACTGTTACAGTGTTGTTTGTAGTTTCAGCAGGAGCAAGAGCAATCTCTGCAGCCTGAAGTTCTGTATCAACAGTGTAGATATTTGTAAGTGAAGCATCGTAGCCCTTCTTATCAGAAAGAACAAAATTAGCTGGATCCTTATGAGCATAATCGCCGTGACCATACTGTGCAAGAGCAACTGCTGCTGCAAGAGCTCTGACATATCTGGTCCATGATTCTGCAGAGTAAGAACCATCGTTTACAAGCTTACCTTCAGCATCCCACTTACCAAAGCGAGGAGCGTTTGCGCCTGTTGTCTTTGAAACTGAAGCTTCAGTTGTTACAGTCTTACCATCTTCAGCATAAACAGCCTTAGTAGCAGTAAGAGTTGAATAGATATTGCCTGATGCACACTTAATTTCTTTTTCAAGCTGTGCGCCCTGGTAACCACGCTCAACAGCTGCGCTTGCGAAGATATTGAAGAGTCTGGTATATTCAGCTACTGCTGCTGATGAAAGTGATGAATGAGTTACATAAGTATAAGACTTTCCGTTGTCAATGCAGTTTTGTACAGTTGATGCTGCACTTGCAGGAGAAACGCCTAATTCCTTCTTAACTGCATCTTCAGTTTTAGCCTCTCCGGTAGCTTCATCAATTACCGGGTTGCCATCTGCACCTAAAACAACTTTATCATAATGATATTCAAGATCAACAGTAAAGTTCTTTTCAATGTTTCTGGCAATGTCAGTCATCTTAGAGAATGTTAAGATGTTAAAGTTTGTGTCATTAAGACCGGTTCTTGCAACAGAAATGTTTTTGAATGCATTATCTGCAGCCGGCTTAAGTGTGTCATTCATAATGCTTGTTACATAGTTGATTCTATCAACAGCCTTTGCAACAGCACCACGGTTATCAACGATTGAACCGTCAGACTTAACTTCGTTAGGAACGATAGTATAATCTGTTACAGGGAACTTACATGACCAATCTTCATTTGAGTTAACCTTCTTGCCATCGGCATCACGGTATACATACTGAACCTGGTTGTAAAGAAGATTGCCCTGTGAGTCAGTTGCCTGAGTTTTAGTAGGCATCTGGCAAGGATTACCATTTGTGGTAATAGCATTATCCCAAGTTGTTTCATAAACAACTGAGTTAGCAAGATAGTATTTACCATCTGCATTCTTAATTACTTTGATTCCGGCTTGGTCTGTTGTACGAACGCTTCCATTATCATCAGAAAGAGCTAATGGTGAATAGATTGGCATTGTACCTGCAGCATCGAAGTAGTAAACTCCTTCAACACCGCCTACTTTACCTGAACCGTCAGCAAGAGCTTCGCCACCAACATAAGCGTTAGCCAAAACATCCTTTGGAATTGTGTAATCTTTTCCTTTAGATGTTACTGTTGGAGCAGATTTTGTATAAGGAACATAAGCTAAATCGCCAAACTTTGATGTAACTTCTTTAGTTGTTGCTGTGAGATGAGTCTTATTGTTAATGCTCTGTGCAAAAGCAACTGTCATAGCAGATGACTTAATAGAAAGTACATTAAGAAGAGCCTGCTTAGCTTGCTCGAAAATAGTTGAGTTAGTAAAGTCTGAAGGCTTATACTGTGATACAAGTGATGCCAAATTATCATAAGCAGTATTCATACCACTGAGCTGGCTGGTATCACCTACAAGGATAGTAAAGTGAGCATAAGCTGACTTAGAACCATTGTAGATACACATATCAACCGGATATTCGCCGCCTTGAATGTTGGATTCACCATCATAACGGAACGGTTGAACTTCAAGAGCAGAAGCATTTGGAATCTGCTTCTTCTCACTTTCAATGTAGAAACCTGGAACTTTGGTGTTACCCATTGAAACAATGTTGAAGAGGTTATCGTAGTTAATCTGACCGCCATTGTTCTGCAAATAAACTGATTCGTAAATATCACCGTCACCAACATGGTAACCTGCGATAATATTCTTAGCAATAGCTTCAGAAAGAGTGTAAACTACATGAGTTCTTGTCTGAATAGCCTTAACATTTTCAGCTGAAGTACCATCCGGGTTAGTTTGAGCTTTAACTGCTTCGATTTCATCGCTTGTGTAACCCTTATAATAAGTAATTTTATCGCTGTTACCTGCTGTTGCTTCTGTTACCTGGTTACGGTTCCATTCACCGAATTCACCTGAACCAGGAGCAGTTTCAACACGGTAGTCATACATATTATACTTAAGAAGGTTACCGTTTGTCTTATCCCAAGCAGGGATAGCGTTTTCACTGGTGATGTTTACTGTTGTATAAGCAGCATTTTTATCATACTTTGTTACAACATTATTTGCATCAAGTGTGTTTGACTGATAATTTGAATCTTCATCATAGAAGTAGATACCGTCAACTGCTTTTTTACCGGTTAAAATCTTATTTCTGTTACTTCTATATCTAACTGAATATGTTGAAATATCAGCAAGGTTTGATGAATCAAGTACCATGTATTCAGGATAGTTAGCAAGAAGAGTATTATCATTACTAAATGTAGATGTTGATTTTACATAAGCACCCTCAACACCAACTGTTTGATCAGCTTTATTTGTATCATGCAAGAACTGCTTGTTACTATTATACATAGCTTCTTTCCAACCTGTTGCGGTTGTCATATACTTATAAGCTGAAACATTGTTATCAGCTGCAACAACTGTGCCATCTTTAAGTACGATGTCGTATACAAACTGAACTTCAACTACATTTGATTCTCCTGCTGATGAGTTGAAAGTAATAGAAAGTTTAGGTGTTTCTATTGTTTCGTTAGGAGCAATAAGACCTGATTTAAGTTGAGATGTAATATCAGTTTTTGCGTTGTTACTGTCAATATAAGTTGCTGACTTAAGCTTGTAATAGTAACGAGAAAGTTGAACAAGCTGTCCATTAGAGATATATGCACGGTTAAGACCTGTGCAGTTATTTGTAAATGAAACTGTATCGCTGCAATCGCCGCCTGCTGTTGTCTTCATAGAAGGTGTAGCAAAGCTTGCTGAAGCAGTCTTAAGCTGCTGAGTTCCGATTGGAGTGATAGCTTCAGGAACGAAAGAGTTAACTGCTGAAAGAGCAAAGAAAATACCCCTCATTACTGAATCGCCATACTTGCCAGCATCACCCTTGGTGCTGTCTGCACCATAACCGGTGAATTCAACAAAGTTGCAAATAGCCTTTTGGATTGCACCGAGGTCAGTACCGCCGGTACCTGCAATAGTTTTAACCTGAAGTAAATCATCAAATGGCTTGTTGTCACCGTTTGACTTAGGAACTACGGTTGTGAAATCCTGCGGCTGTTTAGAATAACGCTTACCGAGGAGACCGTTGATAAGGTCAGCAAGCAAATCATAAACAGTATTTACAAAACCTTTTGACTGAATCGGTTCAGCAGATACGATTGTGATAAGTTTGTAAACGAAATTAGATACGCCACAGAAACCGCTGTCTTTCTTATCTGCAATATTAAGAACTGAAAGAACTACATCGTTCCAGATAAGGTCATGTGAATCGAACTTACCGTATTCCTTGCCTTGGAGTGTACCAAGAATAGGGAGGAACTTGTTAGCAATTTTATCAATATTTTCCCAAAGGTTATTTGTAAGAGCACTGTTACCGTTTTCATCGCAAATACCGAGAAGAGCTGCAACACCCATTGCTCTTTCACCTGAGTTAGTTGCCTTCTTCATTGAGTAATCTCCACCGTAGTAAAGAATTACTGAATTCAAGAGGTCAAAAATTGTAGCACTTGAATTAACATCTTCGTTTTCTGTCTTCCAAGTTTTGCCTTTGTATGTTACAGGAACATATCCTTCAAGTACATATGCAACTGCATCACGAGCCATAGGAAGAATTGTACCTTCAAGTGTTGCGTTGATTGTACCGTCCTTGGCTACATTTACAAGTGATGAATAATCCTTATTAGGAAGTACGTATGATAAGTATTCTTTAAGGCATACATAAGCAACTGCTTCTGCATCCTTACAACCATCCCATTCTGCTGGGTGGATAATATCTTGAAGTTTGCCTGCACCAAGGTTAACCTGGCCGATACAAGCAACAAGCATAGGAACCATTGCTGATTCAAGATTTGCTTCTGAAAGAACAGCATCAGTACCGTTAGCATCATAGAATGCCTTGAGGATGTTAGCATCAGTAGCATCTGCTGTGTACTGAACCATCTTAAGTGCATTGTTAACGAGTGTTGAAGTGATTTTCCTGATTGTTGCATCATTGATTGATTCAACACCGTCTGCCTTTGTTGTTTGAGATTTTGCCATTTCCGGACGATTGCCGATAATGTTATCTCTTTGTGGGAACAAATCATTAACTGCTGCAACAAGTGCATCGTTAAAGCCTGCTACCATTGAACCGTAATTTGAATATTCATTTTTAAAGAATTCGTCAATATTCTTTGTTCCGGTTTGTGCAAAGTAAAGGTTGATAGGACCTGTTTGCATATTGAAACCGTAGTCAGCAAGAGGGCTGTATCTTAACTTAGCAAAGAGCTTTGTTTCATCAATATCTGACCACTTGCCTGTTGATGTTTCAGCAGCTACACGGTCAAATGAAAGCTGTTCCTTAGCTTTTGCAATAAAGTCATCTGCTGATTTATCGCCATAAGCTTCGTAATTAGCTTCAGCCCATTGGTTAATCTTTTCCTGGGTATAGTTAGCAGCAATATTGCTTGAATTCCATTCACCCTTTTTGTCGAAATAATAATAGTATGCATTATCAAGATTTCTGTCACCCTGGGTGTTTACATGGAGAAGCTTGACTGTACCCTTGAGAACTGTATCCCAAGCAAGATCAAGTGCTGTATAACCTAATTTGAAAAGAGAATCGGTTGGCTTAAATGTAAGCTTTGTTGTTTGCTCTGTTGCATAACCGTTTGCATCCGGATGTCCATAAGCAAAAAGAAGAACATTAAGCGGATTGCCGTCATCATCTTTAAATTCGCTTGAATATACAAGGTTAGGGTCATAACCGAGTTTAGCAGCTGCTGCTGCATAATCCGAGCCTGACTTATTCATTTCAGCCTTGATTTCAAGATAACGAGTAGCTGATGTATCCTGGATAGGTTTGAGTGAGCCATCTTCGTTCTTTTCATTATATTCTTGGTTATATGTAACGAGAACGCTTATCTTCTGAAGAAGCTCGGTAGAGAGCTTATCGAAAAGCTGGTCATCATATACCCATTGAGTTTTGCCACTCTTGAAATCATTGATTTCATCCTGTGTATACCATTTAGTATAGTTGAAAATAAGCTGCTGAACAATGTTATAAACAAGGTTTTTAGCATAACTTTCATCACTGAAGCCTAATGGACCTGCAAGAAGCTTGTAGATATTAACCGCACTCTTAAGAACACCGAGGTTGAAATCACCTCTTAATACCTGACCGAGTACATCCTTACCGGCATAGTCAGCTGAGTTGATTTGAAGAAGAGCAAGAGCTCTCTTAACAATCTCAGTTGATGAATAGTTTTCTCTTGTAACATGCCAGAAATTCTTGCTGGCATCACTTGAAGCTAATGATTTAAGCTGAATGTTACCTGCGTCACCAACATAACTACCATACTTAGAAAGAAGACCTGCAACACTCTCAAGTGTAAGCATTACATCATCAACGCTGTCAAGCTTAACTGTTAAGGTATATTTAATAATACCAAACGCGTTGATATTAAGATGCTTTTGAGCGGCATCCCATGTCATATAAGCTGTAACGCTGGATGGGAGATTTGCAAGAAGGTTGTAAACTGTTGGAGCAACTGTAGGAAGCATAAGGTCCGCATAGTCAAGCAATGCTGTTGCGGCTTGTTCGTCAGAAAGAATATTCCAAGCAAGGTCGTTATATTCTAACGCGTCATCTGTATACTGCTTTTCTGAACTAACAGGTGCAGCGTGAGCTGAAAATGCACATGTTAAACAAGAAGCAGCCATAAACAACGCAAGCAGCTTATGGGAAAACTTTTTTGCTTTCGTTTTCATTTTTTACCTCCGTAAAATTTTAAAAAATTTAAAGTGAAGTGTTAACATATTGTGCGTAATGCCCGTCGCAATCTCTGACCATCAGGCAATCTGAATTAGAATGAAGGCTCATTACAAGCCACAGCATTAAATTGGCGCAATATGTGCTTTAAACACATTATAATTATTACATACAGCCACCCGAAAGTCAATAAATTAAACTTACAATCCTCATTTTTGTAACTTTAGCCAAAAACGACCTCATTTTTTTGTCACTATGCACAATTAGTTTACGAAAATTTTACAATTTGTTAATAGTTTTAAGGAGAAAAATAAGCTTTTCACGGTGAGTAAAGCGACAATACTTTACACAATTTTTACATTTGTAAAGGGCTGAAGCTTTACATTTTGCAAAATTTTTAATGCACTTTTTCTCTGTTTTATCCGTTTTTCAGTTACTCTTAATAAAATCGACGCTTGTTAGACATAATTTCCAATTAAGTCCATTTACAAGCACTCCGTTGTCAAATTCAAAACGCAAAATATGTTAAAATTCACA
>ENA-OPCY01001672-OPCY01001672.1-human-gut-metagenome-genome-assembly--contig:-NODE-1672-length-12142-cov-1.815173_pt1 | contig 12142 bp, 9 predicted proteins | sample MGYA00241568_ERZ501487 | MGnify/ENA primary metagenome ERZ501487 (study PRJEB25962, sample SAMEA2042574) | human gut metagenome | biome: human gut; feature: human-associated habitat; material: faeces... | reverse complement strand
TTAGTATTATATGCACTATTTTCTTTTGGTTCTTTTTTTAGTTTGTGTACTGCTTTTTGTTGTCGTTTGAGCAGCAGTTACATTATTCTGAGGCTGATCTGCAGCACTTGGCACATTTTCAGCCACAGGTTTACTCTTACCAAAAAACATTTTTTGTACCCGTTCGGTTTTGGTTTTTAATTTGTTGTAGATAAATTCTCTGAATATCGCATAAAGCACAGAGCTGAGAGGTATCATTACAAGCATACCTATAACACCCATAAGCTTGCCGCCCACTGTTACAACAGCGAGAACCCATATTGCAGGCAAACCAACCGAGCTTCCTACAACCTTAGGATAGATAAAATTACCCTCTATCTGCTGAAGAACAAGGAATATTACTACAAACCAAACAGCTTTTACAGGACTTATCATAAAAATAAGAAATGCACCGATAACACAGCCTATAAATGCTCCGACTATCGGTATCAAAGCAGTAAATGCAATGAGTACACTTATTAAAGCAACATACGGCATTCTGAAAACTGCAAGTACAATTGCAAACATTGAACCGAGAATGCAAGCTTCAAGGCACTGACCCGACAAAAACTTTGAAAAAGTATCAGATGTCATATTTGAAATTTTAAAAAATTTATCTGCTGCTTTCTCAGGCAGGAGTGAGTATGCTATCATTCTTACCTGTCTGCCAAGACGTTCTTTCTGAAGAAGGATATATATTGCAAATACAAAGCCTACTACTGCCGATACAATGCCGCTTATAGCACTTCCCGCAACGTTTATGGTCGAAACAACACCATTGGATACCCAGCCTGTTACAGATGTTATAACACTCTGCCAATTAATTTTACCTGTATAGCTCTGGAATTCCTCCTGAAGTTCAGGATATTTTTCAAGGGTCTTGTTTACATATGCTTTTGCATTATCCATATACTGCGGAATATTTACTGTAAGCGTACTTACAGTATCAGCGATCTGCGGTATAACAATAATACACACAAGCACAATTATTGCTGCTATTGCCAAAAGTGCCAGTATCAATGCAAGCGGACGTCTTAATTTATCAAGCTTTTTTGCTTTTGGAAAAAGATGACGTTCTATAAAACGCATCGGAACATTTATTATAAATGCTATCGCTCCACCCACAATAAATGGATTTAAGTATGACATTACTGTGCCGATACCACCTTTTACAGCAGCGGTATTCTGTAATGCACAGTAAAGAAGAATACAAAATGTCAATATACCTGTTATTTTCAGAACTGTCGATTTATCAAGCTTCATAAACTCTCCTTTACATCAATGGTGCAATAATTCTTAAAACTCTGCCTATTATACGCTTGAAAATACCAAGCTTTTTACAGTCTTCAAGGGTCATCTGCTGACATTTTTCAAGAGTATTGATATAGTCATTTTCAACTTCTTTTACAGAAGCTCCCTTATATACATATGCAGCACATTCAAAGTGCAAAAAGAGACTTCTGTAATCAAGGTTAATTGAGCCTACTACCGCTCTTATATCATCGCTCACAAAAATTTTGGCATGAACAAATCCCGGTGTATATTCATATATCTTTACACCGGCTTTTATAAGCTCGGAATAGTATGTTCTCGCCAAAAGATATGCATACATTTTATCCGGAATATGCGGCATTATTATTACCGTTTCAACACCTCTTTTTGCTGCATATTTCAGAGCTGCCATCATTTCATCATCAAGAATAAGATATGGCGTCATAATATGAACGTACTTTTTCGCACGATACAGTATATCAAGATACACAGTCTGCCCAACATTTTCGTTATCAAGCGGACTGTCGCTATAAGGTATAACATAACCGCTTGTATCAAGATTTTCAAGCTCAGGAAATTCACTTATAATGTAATTTTCATATTTATCTTCCTCTGATTCGGTTATATTCCAGTTCTGCATAAACATCAAGGTGAAGCTTTTAACAGCCTCGCCCTTAAGCATTATTGCAGTATCCTTCCAATGACCGAAGCGTTCTCTTTTATTTATATATTCATCAGCAAGGTTGATCCCGCCGGTAAATGCTGTCTTACCGTCGATCACAAGAATTTTTCTATGGTCACGGTTATTCTGGACTGTTGACAAAACAGGCTTTATCGGCGAAAACACTTTGCATTTTATGCCATATTTAGCAAGCTTTTGCGGGTAATTATAAGGAAGAAGTGCTATTGAACATGTGCCGTCATACATAAAACGCACTTCAACACCCTCTTTTACCTTACGCTTAAGAAGATCAAGAATCGAATTCCACATATAACCTTCTTCAACAATAAAATACTCCATAAAGATAAACTTTTCAGCTTTTTCCATTTCAAACATCATAGCTTCATATTTATCTTCACCAAGCGGAAAAAACTTTGTATATGTGTTATTATATGTCGGAAAAAATGCATGGTCATTCATATAGTGAGAAAAATTCTGTTCTGAACTGTCCTCTTTTCCAAGCTCTATCATAACCTCAGGATCCTGCGGCATAAGAGGCTTTGTCTTTTCGATCAGTTGCAGCAGCTTATGATTTAATAGCTTAGTTCCAAGTTCCAGCTTAACAAAAATATACATCAATGTTCCGAATACGGGGAGCGCAAGCACAGGTATCATCCAAGCGACCTTAAAGCTTGTGTTTGTTTTATCATTAATAATGTATATCATTGAAACAAGAGCCAACAGCTGTGAGATCATATAATATACTTTATAATTTTCACTTAATCTTGTTACAGCGATAAAAAGAACAACGATCTGTATTACAAGGAACAGCAAAGCAATCATTGTTCGTCCGAAAATTATACGGCATAAACTTCTTAATTTTTTCATAGACTATCCCCATTCAGACATATTTCGTGTATACTGTTTATTTTACTATTTTGAACAGAATATGTCAAGACTAAAATGAAACCGACCGACAGCACAAGAATACTGTCGGTCATTTTTATGTATCATATAAACATATCAAATGTATAGGATTCCAGCTTTTTTTCTACTGAAGCTGAAATATCATTAAAAACGCATTGGAACTGGCAATGTCCTGACATACCTCTGTTGCAGTCGTAATCATCGGAAAGACATCTGCTGAGAACATACTTGCCCTCAACAGTTTCGATAACATCTTTCATAGAAATTTCAGACGGGTTCTTTGCAAGCTCATAACCGCCTTGTGTACCCTTAAATGACTTTACAATACCGTTTGCGACAAGTTTTCTGAGTATTTTCAATGCAAAGCGCAGAGTTACCCCTGTCATATCTGCAATTGTTTTAGCGTCAATTCGCCTGTTTTCCTTGGCAAGGCAGCCAACGATACGGACTGCATAATCCGATTCCAAAGTTATGTGCATAAAAAATCTATCCTCTCTGTTCCCACAAGGTATTTTGCGGTGCAGGAACTCATTTACAGCAGCTTATCAATCAAGGAAATCCTTGACTTTCTTGCTTCTGCTTGGATGTCTTAACTTTCTGAGCGCTTTTGCTTCGATCTGTCTGATACGTTCACGGGTTACGTTGAATTCACGGCCGACTTCTTCAAGTGTACGTGAACGTCCGTCCTCAAGTCCGAAACGAAGTCTGAGCACCTTTTCTTCACGCTCTGTAAGTGTTGAAAGAACCTCTCCGAGCTGCTCTTTAAGAAGAATAAGTGAAGCAGCGTCAGCCGGTGCAGGAGCATCATCATCAGGAATAAAGTCGCCAAGGTGGCTATCCTCTTCCTCGCCGATAGGTGTTTCAAGTGACACAGGATCCTGCGCTATACGCATAATTTCACGAACACGCTCCGGCTCCATATCAAGCTCTGCAGCGATCTCTTCCGGAGATGCATCGTGACCGTTCTTATGGAGAAGCATACTTGAAACCTTCTTTACCTTTGTGATGGTTTCAACCATATGAACAGGGATACGGATAGTTCTTGCCTGATCGGCAATAGCTCTTGTGATAGCCTGTCTTATCCACCAAGTTGCATATGTTGAGAACTTAAAGCCCTTTGTATAGTCGAATTTTTCAACAGCCTTTATAAGACCGAGGTTACCCTCCTGAATAAGGTCAAGGAACTGCATACCTCTGCCAACATAACGTTTTGCAATTGATACAACAAGACGAAGGTTAGCCTCTGAAAGACGCTTCTTAGCCTTTTTGTCACCCTTTGCCATACGTTCTGCAAGTTCAATTTCTTCTTCTGCGGAAAGGAGCGGAACACGTCCGATCTCTTTAAGATAGATCTTTACAGGATCGTCAATAGCAATGCCTTCAGTAGAAAGTGACATTTCAAGGTCGTCCTGAACTGAAAGATCAAGAGGCATAGAAAGATCGTTCTCTATGTTGAAATCATCTATGATCTCAATGTTCATATTTGAACAGTTCTCATAAAAATTTTCCATCTGGTCAACGTCGTATTCCATATCTTCAAGAACATCGGTAATATCCTTTGTTGAAAGCTTACCGCTTATTCTTCCCTGTTCCATAAGGCTTTCAATAGTTTTCTTTTCGCTCATAATTATACTTCCTTTCAAATTCCTTAATAACAACCGCTCTGTATTTATCGGATCTCTGATAGTATACTGAATTTGTTATTTAGATTTCTTCAGATTTTCAAAATAACTGCGGAAATCATCATTTGACATTTCCTTAACATCAACATTCTTATCCTTATAATCAGATAAAATTTTTATGTAATCATCAACAGCGGAACGGCTTATGTCAACATTTCTGTTATTAACTATAATCTCGGTTATTTTACCCATTTCATCGGCACTAAATTCACTTTGAAGCGACATAACATCAAAATCAACGGTATTTTTCAGCTTTTCTGTAATTTTTTCAAAATAAGAATAAAGACGTCTGTCCTGATCGGTCTGGGTTTTGATAGAACGCTTCTTGTTGAAACCTGTCACAAAATATCCGCTGTCAATTTTTGATTCGATGTATCCAAGGTCATCGGGATTTGCAGTAAGATAAGCAATAATACCCTTTTCGGCTTTGTACTCACCTGGGTGAGCTGCACCTTCGGGATTTGCCCTGCGCTGCTTACTGAACGAAGTGATTTCCTGACGCTCCGTTTTTAAAGCCGTATTAATGCTTTTTCGTATTGTTCCGTTTACCTGTTGAGTCAGAACTTCACGGTTTACGCCGTTTTCCGATGCAAGCTTTGAAATATATACCTCACGCTCAATTGGTGAAGATATGTCGGCAAGCAGCTTCACGCATCTTTTAAGATATGTTATTTTACCCTGCTGACTTTCAATATCAAGACCGTTTTTGCACTTATTAAGCTCAAAATCTATTGCACCGTCGGAACGGTCGATCAACTGCTTGAATCTTAACGCACCAAATTTTTTTATGTATTCGTCAGGGTCTTTTGCACCCTCCATCTTAATTATTCTTGTTTCTGCACCAGCTTCCGAAAGCAGATTTATAGCTTTATGCGTTGCTGCCTGACCCGCACCGTCAGAGTCGTAAGAGATAATTATTTCATCTGCATACTGTTTCATCAAGCGAGCCTGTTCCTGTGTAAGAGCAGTACCGAGTGTAGCCACAACATTTTCAAAACCTGCCTGATTTATGGAGATAACGTCCATATAACCTTCAGCAAGGATAAGTCTTTTTTCTTCGGATTTTTTTGCAAAGTTAAGGGAAAATAAATTTCTGCTTTTCTTAAATACAGGCGTATCAGATGAGTTAAGATACTTAGGTCCGCTTCCGTCAATAATTCTTCCGCCGAACGCTATAACATTTCCCCTAAGGTCAATTATCGGGAACATTACACGGTCACGGAAGAAATCAAAAACATTTCCGTTCTGACTTCTCATACATAGATTTGCCGTGATAAGCTCATCATCTGTATAGCCTTTGCTTCTCATATAGTTCTGCAATCCGTGCCAGTCGTCGGGAGCATAGCCAAGTCCGTATTTATTTATCGTAGCAGGAAGAAGCTGTCTTTCGGCAAAATATCTGCGTCCCTTTTCACCCAAAGGGGATCTGGTAAGAGTGTCATAAAAATATCTCGCAGCAATACGGTTTATTTCAAGAACTCTTGCCTTTACTCTTGCGATCTGGCTGCCCTTTTCATCATCCGGCATCTGCATACCTGCACGGTCGGCAAGAAATTTTACTGCCTCAATATAGCTTAGATTTTCAATTTTCATTGCAAAGGTTATAACATCTCCGCCCGCACCGCAGCCATAGCAATAAAAATGTTGACTATCTGGATAAACTGTGCATGACGGTGTTTTCTCTGAATGAAACGGACAAAGGCATACATAATTTTTGCCGCGTCTTATTAAATTTGTATATGACGACATCAAACTGTCTATCTGATTATTTTGTTTAAGTTCAAATAAAAAGCTGTCGGGCAAAGCCATAAAAACACATCACCATTTTCAAAAGATTAAACAAGGGACTTTCCCCGTTACAAATAACAATTATAAATTTGTTCCACGCCAGCCCTTTGGAATATAGAGATTTTCATAAACATCAATGGCATAGCTGTCTGTCATACCTGCAATATAATCACAAACCGCACGGTCTATACCAAATCTCGCCATAATGCGTTTAAATTCATCAGGCATTGAATCAGGATTTTTCAGAAAATGATTATAAAGCCTTTCCACAAGCATCTTAGCCTTGGATTCTTCTGATTTAGCAATAGAATTGCGATATACATTATCAAACATAAAATCACTGAGCTGGTCAAGTGCTTTCTGGACATCATCAGACATATGTATGTCCTGAACACCGTTATTGATAATTGATGTAATAAGTGTAGTGATACGCTGGCTCTTTGAATGACCAAGCACATCTGTTGCGTGTTTAGGCAGGTCCTTTTCTGTAAGCATTCCCGCTCTGATAGCATCATCAATGTCATGATTTATATACGCAATTTTATCAGCCAGACGAACAATATAGCCCTCTCTTGTTGCCGCAACCTTATTGGTATGACAAGCGATACCGTTTTTTACTTCATATGTAAGATTAAGACCTTTGCCGTCATTTTCAATATAATCCACTACACGCACGGATTGGAGATAATGAGTAAATCCAGAAGGACATATTTCATTAAGCACCATTTCGCCTGCATGACCGAATGGTGTATGTCCAAGGTCATGACCCAATGCGACCGCTTCTGTCAGATCTTCATTAAGCCTTAGCGCACGGGAAACAGTTCTTGCGATCTGAGAAACCTCAAGAGTATGAGTAAGTCTTGTACGGTAATGATCTCCGACCGGATCAAGAAACACCTGTGTTTTATGTTTAAGACGACGGAAAGAATTACAATGCAGTATTCTGTCCCTGTCACGCTGAAATTCTGTTCTTATAGGACATTTTGCTTCATTTCTTGCACGGCGTCCTGAATTTTTTGAAGTACACGCTTCATCACAAAGCATACCGAGTTCCATAACTTCAGTTTGTTCTCTTATTGTCATTCTTTTACCACCTTTCAATAAGGGTTTGGCTGAATCATTTATCAATATAACACAAATTAAGCAATACAGCATAATTATCGTATCTATCATTATGCCGTATTGCATTCATTATACCTGAATTATTTTTAAATCTGTACTTATATACAAAAATAGTATATAAAAACCCTTTTTTTAATTTATTATTTGTATATCTGCACAAATATATCATGCAAAATTCTCAAATACCTCATCATCTTGCACATATTGCAAACGACCATTTGTTATATCTATCATCTTTTTTTTCAGATTCTCTGCATTTCCGACCTTAACAAGCAGGCTGACAGTAACGTCACTTCCAAAATCAGTATCAAGCACTTTAACTTCAAATTCCGGCAAAGCATATGTTATTTTTCCGTACAAATCATAATCAACGGTAATTCTGACAGGATATGAACTGCACATAATCATTTTTTCAGCCGCATCAACAGCAATTTTAGCACTGTGAGAATAAGCTCTGACAAGCCCTCCGCCGCCGAGAAGAATCCCGCCGAAATATCTTGTAACAACGCAGCATACATCGGTCAGTCCCTCTTTCATAAGGACATCAAGAACAGGCACACCTGCCGTTCCCTGGGGTTCCCCGTCATCGGAATAGCGTGATGTACTACCATCACGCAAAATATATGCATAGACATTATGAGTTGCTTTGCGGTGTTCGCTTCGAATCTTATTAATAAATTCCACTGCTTCATCATTGGTCTTAACAGGTGCAATATAACCTATAAATTCAGATTTTTTCTCAATAAATGAATCGGAAGCAAACGCTTTTATAGTTGAGTAATCCAATTCAAACCTCCAAATATTTTATAAATCTCCGAATATATCTGAACTGTCAGATTCATTATCAATCATATCAAGAAAAATTCTGCATATTTCAGGATCAAACTGACTTCCGCAGCCTTTTTCAAATTCAGAAATGATCTCTTCACGGGAAAGCTTGCTTCGGTAAGGACGCTCAGATGACATAGCCTCATATGCAGCCGCAGCATTGATTATCCTTGCATACAAAGGTATATCCGCCCCCATAAGTCCGTAAGGGTAACCTGCACCGTCATAACGTTCATGATGATAAAGAACAGCGTCATATATGCTGTCATTAAAATTCATATCCTTAACTATGCCGCTTCCTATAACAGGGTGCATATGTATTACAGAAAGATCATCTATTGTAAGCGGCTCGGTTTTCTCATAAACATCATCACGCTGTGCAGCTCGCCCTATATCATGCAAAAGTGCAGAAAATTGCAGATCCTTTATTTCCGATCCACTAAGATCCATTCTTCTTGCAATTTCACAAGCGATTGCAGCTGTTTTGATAGAATGTTTTTCGGTATATTCGTTTTTTTCGTCCATTGCTTTAACAACAGCTTTAATTATTCTCAATCTGGCATCATTTATCTGCTTTAAACGATTTCCGGCACAATCGGACATACTGTTTCTGAGCTCCGAAAGCTCTATGATACGGCTTATCCGGCTCTTCATAACAATCGGCACAAACGGTTTTGAAATGTAATCATCTGCTCCAAGCATAAGACATTCAGCCTCGGTTTCAGACGATGTATCTGCTGTAAGAAAAATTATGGGTATATCTGACCAATCGGTATTATTTCTTATACGGAGCATAGTTTCTTTTCCGTCCATTTCAGGCATACTTATGTCAAGAAGAATAAGGTCAGGGTGTTTCTTTTCAAGAAATTTCAAAGCCTGAAAGCCTGAAATAACAGGTGTTACCTGATATTCGGACGAAAGCTCCTGTTTAGCAATTGCAAGATTGGTCTTGTTATCATCTACAACAAGAATATGTTTCATATTTACCTCATTTTACTGATGCAGCAAGCTCAGAAAGCTCGCTTTTTGCTTCGTCATAAAGGAAATCATCAATTTCCTTTCGTATACTTTTCAATCTTTCAAGATGATCTTTCGGCAGCTGTTTTCTGAATAATGAATCAATAAGTGCAAGAGCGGTATCCGCCTCAAAATCATCAACACATCTGATGATCTCATTAAGCTGTATCATATAATCATCCTCGCTTATAGGATCAGCACCGGCATTATTCGGCAAGTCATTATTCTCTGCTTTTGCATAAGTCTTGATACACGACAGCAGCTCACGGTATTCCTCGATAAGAGCCATACCGTTCTCATCAATATAACTTAAATTATTTTCTTTAAACGCATATTCATTTTCCTTGGCATTAACAGCAAGCTCTTCCGCACAAATGCTGTATGCGACACTCTTTAAAGCATGAGCTTCTATTGCAAAGTTTGAATAATCGCCATTTTCCAGCATTTTCTGCATCTGATCTGCTTTTTTTATGCCATCATTATAAACAACGGAAAGTATCTCCTTGAAAGCTGATATACTTCCGTTAAAGCGCTCAATTGCTTTATTTATGTCAACACCTTCGATATAGATAGAATCCGAACTTTCGCCTGTATCTTCAATTTCATTGTCACAATATTCTTCGGCAGATATTTGCTTTTCTTTAGGTATCCATCGCTGCATTATATCACCCAGCAACGCTGAATTTATAGGTTTTGCAAGAAAATCATTCATTCCTGCATTAATGAATGTCTGTTCAACACCCTTGATCGCATTTGCTGTAAGTGCCACAATAGGAACACTCCTTGCATAAGGAGAATTTATCGCACGGATAAGCTTGGTTGTTTCAACACCGTCCATCTGCGGCATCATATGATCCATAAATACAATATCATACTTTTCATCTGAACGGATAAACTCAATAGCTTCAAATCCGCTCGCTGCAATTGTGACCTTAGCTTTATATGCTTCAAGAAATCCCTGTGCAACTCTGAGATTAACATAATTATCGTCAACTACAAGGATAGATGCTTCAGGACAATAAAACTTATTTATCGAAGTCTTTTCAGACTTATTTGATGCAACGCAGCCTTTAAGGATAGAATTAAGTGAATTTAATGTAATAGGCTTTCTTACAATTATCATTCCGTCCGATACCGTTTCATCAATAAATTCATTTACGGAAGTCATTGCAACAGCTACTGTATTCTTATTCTTTAAGCTGTCAATTCTTGATTTTATATATTCAAATCCAAGCTTATAATCAAACAAAAGAAAGTTTTCTGCCTGTGGATCGGTTTCAAGCTCATCTAAGCCTTTAAGCGTGTTAAGAACTTTATGCTTTATTGCAAGTGAATTGAACATTTTGATAAGACTTGCACGATAAAAAGCATTGCGCTCATAAATATAGAAACAGTATTTTTTTGTTCTGTCAAGGGAAAATGCAGGTGTATAGTCAACAACACGCTGAACTATCGTAACAGTAAATGTAGTACCTGAACCATAGCGGCTTTTCAGTTTAACATCTCCGCCCATAAGATTTGCAAGACGTTTTGATATTACAAGTCCAAGACCTGTTCCCTGAATACTGCGATTCTTTTTGGTATCGACCTGCGTAAACTCGCTGAAAAGCTTTTCCTGATCCTCTTCTTTTATACCAATACCTGTATCGATCACATCAAATGTCAATGTAATTGTATCCTCACTTGTCTTTTCAAAGCCGACGTTTAAGGCTATTTTACCTCTGACAGTAAATTTTACAGCATTTCCGAGCAAATTAAGCAATATCTGCTTAATTCTAAGCTCATCACCGAGAAGAACGCCCGGAATATATGGGTCAATATCAACAATAAATGCAGCATCTCTTCCGCCTATTCGTGTGCTTATTATATTCTGAACATCATATATAATGGAATTGATAACATATTCAGCTTCAACAAGCTCCATTTTACCTGCGTCAATTTTTGAAAAGTCAAGTATGTCATTTATAATGCCGAGTAGGTTATTTGCTGAAGTTCTTATTGCATCAACATATTCATCACGAAGCTGCGGAACTTCCGTTCTTGCCAGCAGTTCTGACATACCGCATATCGCATTCATAGGTGTGCGTATCTCATGCGACATATTTGCAAGAAAATCAGCTTTGGCTTTTGCAGCCGCTTCCGCCTCATCTCTTTTTATCTCAACAACTCTGAGCAGATACTGCACATTCTGAGTTTTTTGATTTGCGACCTGTACCTGTCTGTTATTCCACTTTATAAGAACAACTATCATAAGCATACCGATAATTGTTGTAATAAGTCTTAGTACAAAATAAGATGTATTATCTATACTATCCCATAGTCTACCATATGAAATAAAGAGGCAGACTCCATAGAAAGCCGCAACATATCCAATTTGTATGAGGGTCACCTTAACATATTGATAAAGTGCTGTAAGGCATATTACTGCCATAAACACAACAAGGGATGTTTCAAATGATCTGTTATGCACGGTTTCCAATGTTACAAGTATCATCATTGCAGAACCCAGTATAAGTGCCTGTGCATTTTTTTTGATTCTTTTACTAAAAACAGGATAGATCAGAACGATCGGCATTACCACACAATATACCATCAAATACAGCGGCAGTTCCATACTCTTTCTGAAAACAAGAAAAAACAGACATGAAAAAACAATTATCCCAAATATCAGTTTTCCTATTTTATTTTTTTGAGTCATTACGTTATAGAATGCAATTTCGTTGTCGTTATTTATCATAAAAACTGTTCCTTAAATTTATTAAGGTCGCCTCTAAAAACCATAGTGCCTCAGATGCGCAGCCGGATTTTTCGTCAGATTGTATAGAAA
>ENA-OPCY01001661-OPCY01001661.1-human-gut-metagenome-genome-assembly--contig:-NODE-1661-length-12223-cov-2.022600_pt1 | contig 12223 bp, 9 predicted proteins | sample MGYA00241568_ERZ501487 | MGnify/ENA primary metagenome ERZ501487 (study PRJEB25962, sample SAMEA2042574) | human gut metagenome | biome: human gut; feature: human-associated habitat; material: faeces... | reverse complement strand
GAAGTCCTGACAATAATAGAATATACCATATCATCTGTTAAAACGCAAGATCATAATTTTAAAAAGTCGAAACCTTTCTTACCCAGACTCTCATCTCTCCTTCCCCTGCATTTCCCCAGTGGGAATAGGGGATGGCCTTTATTGATGTTTCTTCTATCCGGGGCGGTATTGTGGAATATAGTGCCTTATGATCTTCCGTATGCTCACGGTATCCCTTTAAGATCACACTGTCCTGACACTGACTGTCGATTGACTCAATCATTAATTCTGATAAATGCTTACCATTATCCGCTTCTTCCAGGCAGAATACAACCGGTCCTCTCATAACAGCTACCTTACCTGCATCGTCTTCCACACAGGTATTGGCGTATACCAATTGTGCAGTAATTCCAAACTTTAACTGAAGCTTATCTCCATCTTTCCACTTTCTGGAAACAGAAAAATATCCCTGTTCCTGTTCTGCTTCAACCGGCTGACCATTCATTCTGATTTCTGTCCCTGTACTCCAACCGGGATTTCTTAATTTTAACGTAAAGTCCTTCTCTTCACCGGTATAGGAAACTTCTATTTTTCCATCTGTGAGATATGATCCCGTGATATTCCATACACTATCATCCGGCATGATGATCCGTCCGCATAGATACAAATGGATTGCCATACTGCAGGAATCATCCGCTATATCATAATTATATCTCTCCAATGAAGTCAGAATACGCGCCACATTCGGAGGACAGCATGCACACCCGAACCAGGTCACTCTGCTTGACCGGACATGTCTCATATCATATCTTTGGTGAACCTTAGCCGGATTTACTTCAAGAGGATTTACATAAAAATATTGTTTTCCATCTTCGGACATGCCACTTGATATTCCATTATAAAGTGCTACCTCCATCACATCCGCATAATTGCTGTTCCATTCCAGTTTAAGCATTCTGCGTGCCCACATAAACAATCCGATAGAAGCACAGGTTTCTGCATAGGCACGGTCATTTGGCAGATCATACGCAATCGAAAACCCTTCGCCATGCTCATCAGAACCAATCGCCCCTGTAATATACATTTTCTTAGTAGTTACATCTGTCCAGAGCACCTTTAACGCATTAAAAAGTGCCTCATCCCCGGAAGCTTTTGCCAGATCTGCCATACCGGAATACAGGTACATTGCCCGGACTGCATGCCCGACGGCTTCTGTCTGTTCAAGAACCGGCTTGTGTGCCTGATGATATTCCAATGCAAACCATTTATCATGATACTGCTCTCCATAGCCGGAGTCTTCCAATAGAAAAGAAGGCTGCTTTCCTCTCTCCATCAGAATATATTTCATAAATTCCAGATACTGATCGTTTCCGGTATATTGATACAGCTTATACAAAGCAAGCTCCAGCTCCGGGTGTCCAGGATAAATATGCAATTGATTTTCATCCGGGCCAATTCGGTCCATAAACCATTTTATATATCGTTCCATGATATGCAGAAACCGTTCTTCCCCGGTAACCTCCGCATATCCGACCGCTGCTTCCAGTAAATGTCCCGCACAGTACATTTCATGTCCATGTGCAATATTCTTAAGCCTCTGATCCGGTTTTTCACAGATATAGTATGTATCCAGATATCCATCTTCCTGCTGCGTCTGCTCTATGAGATCAATCACATCTTCGATTTTCTTCCGGATTTCAGGATCATCATTCACTTTTAAGGAATAAGCTGCTGCCTCAATCCATTTTGCCACATCACTATCCTGAAAGAGCATACCCACATATTTACCATTTTTCTGTCCGGATGCAATGCGAAAGTTTTCAATTGCATGGCTGCTCGGAATCCCTTCTATTTCATCATTTAATACCTCATATTGATAAGGTATAATTTCATTACACATTTTGGATATAACCGGACTCCAAAAGCAGTCCTCAATCTGCATTTGTGAATGCTTCATTCTACAATCACCTCTCCTTCAAAAATACAGTCATGGCTCCTTTACCTCTGTTCCCCCACGAATAATACGGCACTAGACAGATTTTAATTTCTTCATAATCCGGTGACTGCTCTCCATACAGCCCCGTATTCCGTTCTATTGCACGATAACCATCAACAATTAACCTTCCGTCTGCGTGACAGACCTGTCCTTCTCTTTTTATGTAAAGAGTATGGAGCTCCTGATTATCTGCTTCTTCTGCACAATATACAAGGGGACCACACGTAACAGCTGTCTTTCCTGTCAGGGAGCTTACTTTCAGACTTCCGTAAACCTTTTGAGGCAGCATATCAAAGCAGATTTCCAGTACACTCTCTTTGCTCCAGTCTTCTTTCGTAATTTCCAGATAGCCCTTCCGGATTATTCTTTTAAGCTTCTCTCCGTCCAGAGATACCTCGTAATGACTGCACCATTCCGGTATTCTCACTCTGAAAGTACCTTTTTCGGAATTATCTTTTTTCACATAGAATTTCACATTCCCATTATCCGGATACACGGTCTCCTGACGCACACTCCAGCCGGCTTTCTGAATGCTGCTTCCAATAAATAAATGAACATTCAGTTCATTTCTGTCCCCGGTATAGATGTATTTATTCATTCCCATAAGCAGCCTTGCAATATTAGGCGGACAGCACGGACAGTCAAACCATGTCTGACGTTCTGCCTTCAGATGGGAATAATCCTGTCTCTTTTCACATTTCCGTGGATCAATCTCCAGTGCATTCGTATAAAAGAACTCTGTTCCGCTCTCCGACATTCCAACCAGAATCGCATTGTATAAGGTTCTCTCCATGATATCACTGTATCTGCTGTCTGTTTCTACCAGAAGCATATGATAGGATAAAAGGAAAAGGCCAATTGCGGCGCAGGTTTCTCCATACATCAGATCGGTCGGAAGATCATACGGATAAGAAAAGCTCTCTCCATAAGCACATGCTCCAATCGCACCTGTCAGATACATTTTCTGTGATACGACGCTTTGCCACAGCTTACACATATGTGCAAACAGCTCCTTATCCTCATTCAGTCTCGCTTTGTCAACGGCTGCAGTATAATAATACATTGCCTTTACGGCATGCCCTACCGGCTCTGTCTGTTCCCGAATCGGCAGATGAGACTGCGAATGCTGATAATTACTTTCCTCCAGTTCATAAACCAGATTATTCCGTACATTCTGATTTCTATTCTCTTTTGAAAAGAAATATGGTTTTTTCCCACGTTCCTCGACAAAATAGTCTGCTAATAATTTGTATCTTTCTACATTTGTTTCCTCATATAACCGGTAAAGTGCAAGCTCGATTTCCGCATGCCCGTCATATCCGTGAATCTTGCCTTCTTCTATTCCGAAGCTATAGTCAATATAATCTGCATAGGCCCTTGCTATTTCAAGCAGCTTCGTATTCTGAATTGTCTGGTAGGCAGATACCGCTGCCTCAATCAGATGTCCTGCACAATATAACTGACAGGATTCCTTAAGATAGTGCCAGCGGTCCTGCAGTCCATGAATGATATAATAAGTATTCAGATATCCATTTTTCTGCTGTGCCCGGTCCAATAAATCAATTGCTTCCTCTAAATAAGTCTGCATTTCCTCATTTTCATATTGTAAACTCAAAGAAGCGGCTTCCATCCACTTAAACACATCACTGTCCTGTGACACCAGACCATAGAAATTGCGGTCTGATTCCCCGGCTGCGATCCGGAAGTTTTCAAATGCCCCGCTCGGTTCAACACCGTAAAGCTCGTTGTTTAACGCCTTTCGGATATAGGGAATTGTTTTCTCTTCAACTATATTACGCTTTTTATGTATTAATCCATCTGTTATTTTTACTTCTGACATTCTGGTCTCTTTATACATTTCTCTATCCTTTCACTGCACCGGCTGCAACACCACTGATAATGGTTTTCTGTGCAAATAAATAAATGATCACAACAGGTATAATCGCCATAAGGCCGGAGGCCAGCAGCAGATTCCATCTGTTTTGCGTAAACTGGTTATAAAAAGATAATTGTGACAACGGAATAGTGTATAACTCCTTTTTGGAAATAAGGATCATAGGAAGCATCAAATCATTCCAGTACCGGATGAAATATAATACAGCGACTGTTCCTGTAATCGGTTTTAATAACGGAAAAATAATCCTGAAAAAGAAACGATATCCGCTTGCACCATCCATATAGGCACACTCATCCAGTTCTTTCGGAATGGAACTTACCGCCTGTTTATACATAATCACCGCCAGTGAACATGAAAATCCTGCATTCAATACCGACACCAACGTCAGATTGTTGGAAATATGAAGCTCTGATGCAACGACTGCCAACGGTATCATAATAACCGGAAACGGAAGCATCATTGCAATCATAAATACAATTGATGTGATTTCCCCGATACGATTATTCATTCTGTCCAGCTTATATCCTGCCATAGCCCCCAGTGCAATCACGATAACTCCACTTACCACTGCAAAGTAGATCGTATTTCCAAAAACCTTAAGATAATTTCCGGTTTTCATAACCTCCTTAAAATTATCAAGATTCCACTCTTCCGGCAATGCCAGTGGTTCCATGACTACCTGTCCAAAGGTCTTAAAGGAATTAATAATTACAAATACCATCGGAAGGAACATGGCAATACATATTAACCAAAGCACGATGGCAAGAATCATATTGACTTTTCTTTCTTTTTTCATCCTGCATCCTCCCTTGTCAGTTTCATCTGCAGACCGGCAATTATGGTCATAATAATGGTAAGTATAACGGCCAGAGCCGAAGCGTATCCCATCCTGTGGCTCTTAAAAGCTTCCGCCACATAAAAGACGATAAAATTGACAATCGCCAAAGAAACCATTAAATATACAAAGATATATTTTCTGAGGCATGACCCGGTCCACCATTAGTCAAACTCATAATCAACGGAAACATATTAAGACTCTCTGTAATTGCCAGAAAGATACATACAAATGCTGTTGGCTTCATTAACGGTATTGTAATATAACGAATCATCTTAATACCTGTACAGCCATCAATCACCGCTGCTTCCAGCGGATCCTGCGGAAGCAGCTGTAATCCTGCCAGATAAATAACCATAAAATAGCCTATGCTCTGCCATAGCTTAACAAAAACCACTGAGTATAAGACCAGACTGTTATCGGACAGCCATCCAATGTTAAATACCTTCCAACCGGTCAGCGGATACAGATCTGTCATGAATCTTCCCAGTAAAAACTGCCAGATAAATCCAACTGTTACATTATTGAAAACAAATGGACAAAATACAATTGCACGCAATATATTTCTGCTTCTTATTTTTGTATTCAAAGCCAGTGCTAAAAGAAAGCCCAATACATTGGCCTGCAAAATCATTAATAATACGGACTTTCCGGTAAATGCCATTGAATTATAAAACCATTTATCCTGAAATACATCGAAATAATTAGTCAGACCCGTAAATTCTTTTTTGGGATTTATTCCATTGTAATCTGTAAAAGAGTAACCGATTGTCTGAAACAGTGGAAGGATAAAAAATAAAATATATAAAATCAACATAGGAAATACAAATTTAATATAATCTGTGATTTCTCTTACTCTTTTTTTCTTACTCTTCATGTCCGTCTCCTATTGAAAAAGACTGCAAAATCAAATAATATGAACTTTAATTTTGCAGTCTATTCATAAAACTTATTCTAATGCATCTGCATATTTATCAAATGCGTCATTAAAATTCTGAATCAGCTTCTTGTGATCCTTATTACCGGAATTCAGGTACTCTACCGTTACTTTCCAGGATTCTGCATCAAATCCCGCAGGTTCATATGCATAATAAGTAAACACGGTTTTCTCATTTTCCAAATACTGCTGCAGAATTTCAGATGCCTCATCTAATTTAGGCTCAGCCAATGCATTTGCTGTAGGTACACCAATTTCATCGTAATAATATCCGCCTCCGTTTTCAGGATTTAAGAAATATTCCATAAACTGGTTGATTGCTGCTGCCTTATTCGGATCTTCATCCGATGCTTTTAAAACATTAATTACAAATCCATACTGCTTAGGGAACAATAGATCATCTGCATTATCTGAAATCGGCAGTGGGAACATTCCCATCTTAATATCCGGATTTAATTCCCTGATCTGTAAGATGGACCAGTTACCCTGAAGCATCATGGCTGCATCTCCCTTGGCAAAGGTTGCATACTGTCCGGACACATCGGTATCAAAAGGCCGGTCCTGGGTATTATCACCAACCAGATCCAATACGTCAAACGCCTGATCAATTCCCGGCTGGTCAAAGGTCCAGTTTCCTTTCTTATAATTATCTCCCAGTTCTACTGCTGCAGGAGTCAGGATTGAAGATGCCCCATAACCAAGGAACTGGCCAATTGTCCATTCCGTGGCATACCCTGCTGCAAATGGTGTAATTCCTGCTGCCTTGAGCTTATCTACACAGTCCTTTAATTCTGTTACCGTAGTCGGAACTTCTGAAATACCTGCCTTATCAAATAACTCTTTATTATAGAATACACCCCATGCCTGTGTGTCCATCGGAATACCATATACCCCACCGTCTATGGTAACCGTATCAAGCTCTGTATCACGGATATATTTCATAAATGGCTCATCTTTAATGTCTTTGATATATCCTGCTTCCACATAGCTTGCCAGTTCATACCCCTGTAACTGGCTGGTCATATCCGGCGCATCATTTGCTGCAAGTCTTGTCATTAATTCTTCCAGATGATTGGTTCCTGTCGCATTAAATGTCACATGAACAGCACTTTGGCTGTTATTAAAATCATCCACAATTCTGCTGAAAATCTCCGTTCTGTTCGGATCTCCAAACAGGAATTCCAATTCTACCGTTTCACCGGATGCTGCTGTGCTTTCTGCTGATGTTGATTCTGTTGTTTCTGTCGCTTCCGATGAACCCTGCGTTGTTTCCCCTGCCTGCTGGCTCTGTCCACAGCCTGTCAATACCATTCCTGTAAGCATTGCTGCCATGATACCAAGTGATATTAATTTTTTACTTTTCATTTGTAACCCTCCTCTTTACATTTGAAATTGCCTTTCATGGTTATATCATATCTGTTAATTATGCATCATGACATAGACATTTTCGACTGTTTTTAGGACAAAATCGACAAAAGGATCATTTTTTCAAATGACCCTTTCCTTCAACTATGATTCATTTCATCTACAAACTGTGTCGGAGATATCCCATAATACTTTTTAAATACACGGCTGAAATAATTGCTGTCATGATAGCCTACCATTTCCGATACCTGTGCACTGTTATATCCTGCCGTCAGATAAATTTTCGCCTGCGTCAGCCGGACATCATTAATATAACTCGTAATATTGACACCATATTTTTTCTTAAATAATCTGGATAAAACATCGCTGTTCATAAAATATGCTTCTGCCAGATTCGTAAGAGAAATATCCTCCATGTAATAAGTATCAATTTTATCTTTAATCTGTTCCAAAGCATCCTTTTTACGTTCTACACCCTGGATCTGCATTTTTTGCTCATTCTCATAAATCCTGTGCAGTGCCTGATTAAATTCATTCCTGTTAATAGGCTTTAACAGGTAATCAATTGCACCATATTTTAAAGCCATCCTGGCATATTCAAAATCATCATAGCCACTGATCACAATAACATGTATCCGCTTTCTACCCCCTGTCAGCTGCTCCAATATCTGATTTCCGGAAAGTCCGGGCATCTTCATGTCCAGTAACAGGATATCCGGTTTAAGCTGATCGATCATTTCAAGGGCTTCCATCCCATTCTGTGCTTCCCCGACAATCTCCATTTCATACTCATCCCAATTACCAATGAGCCGGAGTGTTTTACGCACAATTCTCTCATCATCCGCTATGAGTACTTTCAGCATCCTGTCCTCCTTCTGGTACTGTAAGCACGACCTGTGTACCGCCCTCTGCCATATGATCAATCCATACACCATAATCTGAACCAAACTGCTGCCTGATTCTCTCATTTAGATTAACCAGGCCTTTTGGTTTATATTCATTAGATTCCGTCCTGCTTTCTCCCCGAAGCATCGTTCGGATCTCTTCCAGACGTTCATCGGTAACTCCATGTCCATCATCTTCCACATGGATATAAAAAATATGCCTGATCCGCGTATCATAAACATGGATATTTACAGTATGAACCGACTTTTCCATACCATGCTTGATCGCATTTTCTACCGGAAGCTGTAAAAAGAATACCGGAACCCGAAGTTCAAGAGCCTCTTTGGACAAATCAATCTCCAGATTTACCCTGTCACCAAACCGGTGTTTTTGTATATTCATATAATCCTGTACAATTTTTACTTCTTCGTCAATCTTTACCAGCTGTTTACTGTTGTTTAAGCTGTATCGTAAAATCTCACTGAGTGAATTATTAATTTCTTCAATTTCTAATACATTATTTTCTATGGCAATTCCACTGATCGTCTGCAACGTATTATAAAGAAAATGTGGATCCAGCTGCGCCTGTAATGCTTCTAGCCGTGCCTGCTTCTCCTGGATCTGACTCTGATATTCCGATTCAATCAGTGTATTAATTCTCTCATTCATTTTTTCAAAGCTGGAATACAGTGTACCTACCTCATCAAGCCTTCCACTCAGTTCGGGTTCCTCATAGCGCTTTCCCTGCCGGTAATGCCTCATGATTTCTGCCAGATTTTCAATTGGTTTCATGGTTCGGTTAATAATATAGGACAGACAGAAAATACCTGCTGAAAAGATAAGAAAGACTATAAAACAGTTCGTCAGGAACTGTAGCCTAACATCTCTGATCATCTCATTCTGTGGCACCAGTTTTAACATGGTCCAACCATTGTCTTCAGATCTGTCACCAATAACCACATATTTTCTTGAATTGATTTTTGCTGTGAACCAGTAATTTGCCGCTTCCTGCTTCTGAATCGTCTGTGCCAAATCATTTATCACTTCATCCGACTGGTTACTGCTGTCATAAATAAGCTTTTCCTGATCGAAAATCATCAGTTCTTCATTTTCATTATTCAGCTGACGGCAAAGCGTGTCAAATTTCCTTTTACCCAGGTTTAAAGAAATCACAAAATAATAATCATTATTTTTCAACGGATACTGCATATACCGTGAAAAACAGATAATATCCTGATTGTTATGCCGGATCTCTGTTGCCAGTGATACTGCCAGACCATTATTTTCCTGTGCCGCCTCATACCAGGGCATTTTCTGCAAATCGTCACCATTAAATATATACAGTGTACTGGCCGAAGATTTCACCGGAATCTGGTTAAAGGAAGCCTCATCCATAATATAGAATTTATTTGATGCACTGGAATACAGGTAAATACTGTTCAAATCATTATTGGAATGATACTGATTTGCCAGTATGTTATAAATCTGACTATCCTCATTTACCGAAGTTCCTTCATTTCTCTCCCAAAATACTTTATCATAGAAGATTTCCATGGAAGCAGTATCAATTTCTTCAATAATCCCGGCAAAATAATTTGTATTTACCTGATGCAGTATCTGTATATTATTTTCAACAATTTCTTCACGACGGATATGATAAGAATAAGAATACATCACAAAAACCATCACGACCTGTATAACGAAAATGACTCCGATAACAAATGTGATTTTATTTGACAGCTTTCTTTCAATACATTGCAAATAGAGATTCTTCAGGAATTTCATCTCATACCTCATCCATCTGCTGTTACTTGTTACGCTTTCTCATACCTCAACACAATTGCAGACGTTCCGGGAAGTGTCACCATCACCTTACCGGAAACAATGGGATACTCATGCACTTCTACATCAAATCCATCTGCAGTGGTCAGCATCACACATTGCATAACACCTTCCTTGGGAGCACCAATATACCACACGTCTATCTCTCTGGTAATTTCGTGGTCGTTATTGTTAAGGAAAACCGCTGTGCATGCATGACGGTTAAAACGTCCGTAAGCCAGAATATTATAATCCCCATCCAGAAATTTCAGGGATCCGGTTAACAGTTCCTTATTCTCTTTATGGATACGGATCATTTCCTTGTGGAAACGGATAAGCTCCTTATCCTCCTTCCCCCATGGATAGGTTCTCCGGTTATCCGGATCCGTAAAGCCGCATACTCCGGCTTCATCGCCATAATAAATCGTTGGTGCACCGGGCCAGGTCATCTGAATGACAACTGCTTCGCGCAGCACTGCCTTATTTACGCCCGCTTCTGCTGCCTCCGGTCCTAAGGTATTCGTTCTTCCCACCATATGATTGGTTCTTGTCAGAAACCGGGAGTGATCATGATTCGATAACTCATTCATGGCGATCTGTAAGGACGGTGTCGTAAAGCTTGCCATATGATAACGCATTGCCTGTAAGAAGCTGTCTGCATTGCCGAGCATATTTCCACGGAAATCATCACTGTGCTTCTGCATACCGGTCAGAAACCATGTTACCGGCTCCATGAATGCATCATAGTTCATCACCGTATCCCATTCCTTGCCGTTCAGCCAGTCTCTCGGACTTCCGTAATGCTCCGCAAGTACAATTGCTTCCGGATTCACATCCCGGACTGCCTTACGGAACTGCTGCCAGAAATAATGATTATACTCCGGACTGTGTCCAAGGTCTGCAGCCACATCCAGACGCCAGCCATCAATGTTATAGGGAAAAGAAGCCCATTTAGCTGCAATATGCATCACATAGTTAAACAGCTCCTTTGACTGTTCATAGTTAAGCTTCGGCAGGGTATCATGTCCCCACCAGCCATCATATGCACTGTTATAAGGCCACGCATGGTCATTAAAAAACTGAAAATAATTGTGATACGGACTATCCTTACTGATATAGGCGCCCTTTTCATATCCGGGCGCATTCTCATAAATACGCTCTCTGTCCATCCATTTATTAAAGGATCCGCAATGATTAAACACACCATCCAGAATGACCTTCATGCCACGCTTATGAGCCTCCGCCACCACCTGTGCAAAAAGCTCATTGCTGGCTTCGAGATTTTCCTTATTGGTCACGCGGTCAATATATCTGGTTGCTTCACGATTCTCCTTCTGATCGGGACGCAAAAGCTCTCCCTCGTCATGGACAATTTTTCCAATATGCGGATCAATGTAGTCATAATCCTGAATATCATACTTGTGATTGGACGGAGAAACAAACAGGGGATTAAAATAAATAACATCAATGCCAAGATCCTGCAGATAATCCATCTTATCAAGTACACCCTGCAGATCACCTCCGTAAAATTCACGGACCCCCATGCTGGCCGGATGCTTGTTCCAGTCCTCTACGCGGATGGATTTGTCCCCGATATACTGATATTCATTTGTCAGGACATCATTCGTCGGATCGCCATTATAGAAGCGATCCACGTAGATCTGGTACATTACCGCTCCCTTAGCCCATTTCGGCGTCTTAAAGCCCGGAATAATCCGGAAAAAGAACGTTTCCTCAGGGTACTTGGAAACTCCTCGCGTATCATAGACACAATTAATCCTTCCGACCTGCACCTCAAAATAATAACTGTACTGTTCCTGCTCTACCTCGATGGAACAGGTAAAATAATCAAACTCATCGTCCCCTTCTGTAACGGTCATCAGAATTCTCTCATTATCGTGTACCAGAAAAACCCGGTCGATATTCTTCGCCTTGGTACGGAATCGTACCTGTACTTCAGAATACGGATTGGGTTCTGCAGGACTGATATAATTCTCTGTTGTGTCACTGAATAATGCCGCACGGTTAAAAACCGGCCTCATTTCTGATATATATATCATGTTTTGCTCAGTTTTCATAATACGATTGATATCCATATACAATATGCTCCATCTGTTTTTTATAGAATGGTAACTATTCTGATTCGTTACACAGAATGAGTATAACCCGATCGGAAAAATCATAATCAGATTTATTTTATACCAACCATGTCCCAGAATCAAGAACAGTATGCGCCATCTTTTTCTTTACAACTTTACCGCATTAAAGTCTCAGCATAGTAAAAAAGACAGTAAACATTTACTGTCCTTTTTAGAGAAGGTATTTCTTTCTTATGGGGTATAGCAAAAACTATATAATGTATTGGGGGGGTTACAAGTAGTATAATAGCATATGCCTATTTTTGCGTAAATACTCACGATTCACAAATATTACAAAAATCGTTATTACTTTTTGTGCATTTTCACTAAGTTCGATGTATAGACAACTGCATGCTACTCTGTAACCGGC
>ENA-OPCY01001657-OPCY01001657.1-human-gut-metagenome-genome-assembly--contig:-NODE-1657-length-12236-cov-2.679419_pt1 | contig 12236 bp, 14 predicted proteins | sample MGYA00241568_ERZ501487 | MGnify/ENA primary metagenome ERZ501487 (study PRJEB25962, sample SAMEA2042574) | human gut metagenome | biome: human gut; feature: human-associated habitat; material: faeces... | reverse complement strand
CTTTTCCTTACCCCAACTATTGACATAGAGCCATAAAATAAAACGAGCGTGTAAGCAGGAGTTATAGTTGCTTACACGCTTTTTGATTTTAGCAAATAATTTATGTATTATCTATTTCAGAATTGATTTTTAATGGTTTCCATTTTTCAGTAAATTCAATTATTTGATTAAGATTAGAGAGAATTGTATTAAACCCAGAAATAAAATCATCCTCAATTGCTATAAAATTGTCTCTTAATGAATGTAATTCAGAGTTAGCTTCATCAATTGATTTTTGTGCGTAAAAGTCCAGTTTTTCTTCGTTGGCATCATATATATATTTTGTTTGTAAAATGTTAAGCGCTTCTTTTTCTTCATCAAAATCGACTAAAGAGAATAATTCACCGCCATATGAAATTGCTGATTTAAACCATTCTATATCAATGTTACTTGAAAGTTCTTTTATTATTTCTAACTCTGTATTATACTCTTCATTACTTTCATCATAAGTATCATCCAATGCGTCAGGTATTCTTTCCAATTCCTCAAATAATAAATATAGTGAATGCAACTGATCAGTTGTAATGTTTATTGTATCAGCCAATGTTAATTTGGTTCGGTTATAGTCCGTAAATAGATTGACAAGCATATCATTATAAACGCATTGAAACTTCTCTAAAAGAAATAAAAAAAAGAGGCGAAATGCACTAAATGTTTCGTCATAATATGAAAGCGAGTCTTTTACTATTTCAGCAAAAAAATCCGAATAGAGATTTCTTATAAAAACTCTATCTTCAATAATAACACCAGTTTCAATACTTTTAGCACTTTCATTTGAAAAATTAGCTGAACCGATATAAACAATATTTTCTGTACCTATTATTTTTGCGTGATTATGTAAATTGAAAAACGCAGAGAACCCCGCAGAATAATTATCGGGATTTAATTTTGAAATATAAGCTTTTATATTCTTCTGTGCATTTAACCGCATTCTTCGCCCTGCTTCAGAATCATAGTAATATTCCATTCGAGAGGGAATGTTTGTAATTATCTGAATATCCGCATTTGTATCTGATAACGCTGAAAGCAAAGTATCATTTTTGTAGTTTCCCGAAATATTGTATGTCAAAATTCGGATAGTATTAGCTCTTTGAAAATCTTCAAGAACTTGTTTATAGTTTAATTCTCCAGGATTTGATACAAAGGTACCTTTAGTAAAAGAAAGTTCCATATTTTTCCTCTAATCAATACACTATTTCACAAACCATTTTTCCGATATTCTTGCGCTGTTACTATCGGTTTCTGGTGAAGCTATAGCGAATCGAGTTAATGTCGGTAGGTTAATTGCTGTTCCGAAAACAAGAGCGGTTCCCGTTTGAAGGTAAGTAAGCCTATCCAGAATACCTCTATTAATGTAGGGTACCATTTTGGAGATGTACTGTAAATCATCAGGATTCTGAACGCGATGAATAATAAAATTACTGCATTGAGACACAACTGTTTTTGACAACTCACTTGGTCGTTGCGAAGAAATGCCCATCAATAATCCGTATTTTCTACCTTCTTTGGCAATCCGCTCAAATACGTTAAAGCCAAAGGAATTATTGTTGCCATCATTTTTCACGAAACGATGAGCTTCTTCAACAATCAGATTAATTGGCATTTCTGCTTTTTGCTTAAGTTTCCTAACGTAGTCTAATATAATTTTTGATAATACTTTAGCAATAACTTCACTCGAAGAATCATCCAACATACTTATATCAATATCGAGGATTTGATTATCTCCGATAAGTGATTTTATGTAATCATTTATCGAAGTATATTCTGTTTTTGTAAACAGTTTTCCTTGCGATCCTTCTATTATTGCTTGAAGCCTGGTAAGCAAGGTCGATGTGTATTCTTGAATACGTTGTGAACTTATACTTCCTTCGTATAGTGTTGCAAATTTCACAGCTTCTGAAAACTGTTTTAAATCAAAAGGAACAAGTTTTTTTATTCCCAAGTTGTTATCAACATCGCTTCTAATAAATTGATCACAATAATTTATTAGTGCTTGTTGAAGCTTCATTTCTCCATATGATACCTCAAGTAATTGATTTAATTGTTTGTGGACTTCATCTACTGTTTTTGTAAGTTTAAACTCGTTTGTTGCAAATTGAGCCAGAATAGCTCTTATTTTATCTGCTTTAGAAGGTGAAGAATCGGAACTATTCAAAATCCCGAGTACAGTTGAAGCTAAGATATGGTTTTTAACTTCATCGTCATTGCAATCAGGATCATAGAATACTTTTGCAATATCCATTGCACGATACAATACAGGGATTTGTGTTTTTTCCGAGGCGTGTAACAATATTGCCCAATCATCTGCCGAAAGAGCCCAAACCGGTATTTCAAAATGGTTTTCTGTTTCCGTGTCACACGAAAAACATTTGCATTTTATATTGGCGTTGAATTCATTGATTGATTCAAATGCTCGGTTGTATTCCCCATTTGAATCAAAAATAATAAACTTGGCTCCTTTTGCGGAATACTCTCTTTTCAGAAATATATTTTGAATTATCCTTGCAATTGTATTTGATTTACCTGCGCCTGTATTTCCAAATACTGCGAAATGAAACCCAAAAAACCTATCAATGTTTATATTGACAGGATAATCAGGGAATACAACTGATTGTCCGATTCTGAGTGAGCGGAGTCTTGTGTTGACACCTTCAACTATTTCTTCCTCTGATTCTCCTACATCAAGCATTACCTGTAAGTCTGATTGATGAATAATGCTTATCTCTGAATAAATATGGGGTGGCTTTGATACACCAAAGCAAAATGAATCATCTGTTATTTCACCAATTAAACTCAAAGCCACCAATCTTGTACCGTTTGGTTTGCTAAGCTCTTTATTGGTAAACAGATTCTTTTCTTCAACAGATACAATTTCAGCTATGATTTTTCTATCGATTTCATTAATTGAAACATATGAACCTATTTCACCAATAAATCTAATTCCGTCAATTGTACTTATGTAGTTATTTACACTGTCATACAATTCCGCTATTATTTTATAGGTATCAATAGAAATAATTCTGCCAATACTGCTGGTACTCATTATTTGTCCTCCGATAAAGACTCAAATTCTTTTATAGCTGCTACTCCGTCTGTAAGCTCCATTTCTTCTTGGATGGATTCTTCAATATCAGGCATTAGTTCTTTAACAAAGTTTTTAAAGTAATGAATCTTGTTATCAGAATTAATAACGATAATACGTTTATCATTCAATTCGATAAGTTTTTTAATATTTGTACCGCTACCTAAAACAATTAGTTTGAACGAAGGATTTGAAAGACTGTTAAGAATTATTCTGTTTATATGGTCATCTGAGAAGCTATACCCTAAAGTAACTAATACAGAATTATTCTTAACTAATTCTTGTTGCATATTTCTCATTAAGTCTGAATAAGGTGTCATTAAAGTTGAACGATCTTTTTGAGGAGTAGGATAAATCAACACCCTTTCTTCAACACAAGAATCGACAGGCTTTTCGAATACTTCATTGTTTTCAACTACCCAATTTATAGATCCGTGAATCTTATATAGATTAAAGAATGAAGAAACACGTCCCCACACATCTTTATGCAAATTCATATTTTCAACATAGACATAATTATATACGTTTGGATTGAATTTGCGAATGCAAGAACCTGAAAAACCATTGTTATAATAAAACCCTAAAGAATCTAATGCTTGCTCATTAAATAAATCATAGTTTGTAGTGAAAATGTTAATTGGTTGCCTACGGCTGGGCTGAACCAATTTCAAATAAAACGATTTGTAATAATCTAAAACACTTTTGCAATTTTGTCCGTTAATAATTTTATCTACAATGTGCTTTTGTACAGCTTTAATCTTCTCATCTATTCTCTCATCTGTCTTGACTAAATAGTTAGTCATTTTTATTGAGAGCATTGTATCTAACATAGATTCAAGATTATTATCAAACCTATCTTTGGGATCAATGCCGGCAATATCAAAATCCGGATTTCCCTCAAAGAACGATTTATATAATCCATTCATAATAGGTATTGCCAATTCTTTTCCATCTTCAACATTACTTGAGCAACCGCATCCGATTAAAAAATTAAGGTTTTCAGTTTGCAAATACTGAGCAAATGATTTTTTTGCTTCATCTATATCACACTCTCTATGATTGTCACCTTTGTAAATAGAAATAGTATCGCTCATACTATACTCCTCTATAAGCTATAAATCTGTTTCGCTGTCTTTTTAATGATTGGTACGCAAACGGAATTGCCGATTTGTTTGTATGCGCTTTTCAGTGGTATATTGGCAATTTTAAATTCTTCCGGAAATCCCATTAACGCCAAGCATTCTTTAGGCGTAATGGTACGGATTCCATAGTTATCTTTTATTATGGGTACTCGGTCATACCAAGTGCCCATATTTGCTTTTAGGGTAAAGCAAATACCGTCTTTGCCGGATTGTATCCCATAGTCCGAAAAACGATATATTTGATTATCGTCGGTGATTGCTTTAGCCGTTTTGTTGTGTTTCGGGCTGTTCTCAGAAAGATAGTAACTGTCATCAGCCTTGACGGATTTATCAATAATATCAAAAACTCGTTTTTCCAACTTAACCATTTCAGGGAAACGATAGGATTCACATCGCTCAACGTCACGAAATGCAAGAATATAAGTCCTTGTGCGATGTTGAGGAATACCGTAATCACAAGCGTCGGCAACCAAATAACGCAGATAATATCCTCTCGATACTAGCTCGTTATGAATCACATTGAACGTGCGCCCTTTATCGTGTTCAACGAGATTTGCGACATTCTCAAGGAAAACTATATTAGGCTCAATAGCGTCAGCGATCCGCATTATCTCAAAGAACAGATTACCTCTATTGTCTCCGAATCCTTTCTGCTTTCCGCAAACAGAAAATGGTTGACAGGGGAATCCTGCTGTTATAATATCAACGTTTTCAAGTTTAGAAGCATCAAGCTTGCGAATATCTCCCTCAAATAGTTTTGTTTCGGGAAAGTTCAGTTTGTAAGTTTTACAAGCTTCTCTGTCAATTTCGTTTGCCCAAAGAATATCAAATCCCGCCTGTTGAAATCCGAGATCAATTCCGCCGATTCCAGCGAATAAACTGCCGACTTTCATTATCTGTTGAACCTAATATCAAGATTAAGCTTTATTTTGTATGAATTATCATCTTTATACACACAAAATGCATCTCGACGTGATGTACTGGGAGTGTCAAAATGAGTTTTATTGAAAAGATATTTTTCAAACTCATCTCTTTGATATAAATAGTAACACACAACTTCACCGTCACGTTTTACAGTTATATATCCGCCGTTTGCATCTTCAACACCTTTCCAATTCTGATCAGTTGGTGTCATTCCCAAAGCAAAAGCAGCAAGTAGTTTTTTGAATTTATATGAGTAAATGTCTGTATCGGCGTAGTTCATAGGATTTTCGTCAGCTAAGCGTGCTATTACATCACTACTACGTCTACCTCGGATGCCATAAGAATATAATAAAGCATAAGCTATCAGTTGTGGCATTGAGGAATCGACATAGCGAAGATTTGTATCAAATTGTATCGATTCAAGTCTATCCGGGATTATAAATCTACAGCCTTGATTTTTCAAAAACTGAATTCTATCAACAATCTTGTGCCTTGTGTTAATATTGTTAACTTCTTCCATTATCTCATCGGTGCAGTTTTCAATTTCATATACAATATTGGTTGCATCACTGGAATTCAAAAGAGTAGGATCGGCGCCTATAAAGCTTTTTATAGAAAAACCGCACTCTTGGTCTATACCCGTATAAACGTCATGTAATTGCAATGTAATATCTCTCTTCTTTGTGGAGTCTGCTTTGATTTTATTGACATGTATTGAATCGAAAAACGGCACCAGCGATGGAATAGAAAAAGAACCTTCACGACTTGTCGGATTATCGTTCTTTGTGAGTATTTTATGATACAAAACATTTGTTATTTCATCAAATTGACTTCTTGGCAGCTCGCAAAGAAAAGTATCATCATGGAAAACTCTGATTGTTTCACCTGTACGATAATCAATCTTCTGTCCTTCAATTTCTTCTCTGATTATTTTAATTACGGGAAAAAATATCCCTTCAAGCCGATTCAATTCAGTATCAGCGGCATGTAATTTCCCTGCACTAAGAATATAACAAAAGGTATATAACTCAGACCATTCACCGCGATTAGCTCCCCTATCCTCATTAAACATTTGTCAGTGTCTCCTTTATTTTATAAGCTATTGCTTCTATTACATTTACGGTAACGCTGTTTCCGAGCTGTTTGTATAAATGTGTATCTGCCAACGGTAAAACGAAATCATCGGGATAACCTTGTAATCTCGCCCACTCACGAGGTGTCATTTTACGAATGCCATAAGGGTTAATTTCGCCCTTGATATGTGTGGTTGGAACAAGATTTTTTTGCCGGTTATCTACAACAAGATTTCTTTCCCTACCCATACCGCCGCAAACAATAGCGCCTGCAACGTCGCTCCAATCTCTGATTTCAAAACCAAAGCCGTTTCCTTTTGCTTCGTGACGTTTTTTGTGGGCGACAAGGGTATCTAAATACGTTGTGCTGAGATAATACTTCGCCGGCACCGGTTCCTCTTCACGAATATTCCAAAGCTCCTGTGTGGTGTCTGTCGGTTCCGGAAATTCAAAAGTTTTCGGTGCAATATCGTTGCGGAAAGCAATCAGATAAATACGCTCTCTGTTTTGAGGAACACCGAAGTCTTTGCTGTTAAGTATTTTGTCAAATACTTTATATCCTAAATTCTCAAAGGTTTTTCTGATAATTTTATATGTACGTCCTCTGTCGTGAATAGTTAATCCCTTCACGTTCTCACAAAAAATCACCTTTGGCTTATGGTAATCGCAGATACGAGCCACATCAAGAAACAATGTGCCTCTGCAAGTGCCTTTATAGTCATCATCAAATCCCTGCTTACGGCCGGCCATACTAAACGCTTGACACGGGAAACCGGCAAGACAGATATCAAACTCAGGGATTTGACTTTCATCTATTTTTGTAATATCTCCGGCGATTTCAAAATTATCGTCAAAATTTGCCCGGTAGGTTTCCTGTGCCTTTTCGTCCCATTCGCTAACGAACACGGTTTCTATCTCATCCTTGAAAGCACGGTCGAAACCTAAACGGATTCCGCCTATGCCGGCAAACAAATCAATTGACTTATAAACCATAATTCTTACTCCATTTAATATCCGATAATCAATATTCCTTTTAAAGGAATAGAAAACTTATTACTGGCATACATAGCATCAAAAAATTCGCAGACTTTTTTGTAGTCGTCATTCTTTCTGTACAGTAATCTTACTGCGATGCATAGATAGTCGGCGTCGTCCATACAACACGATTCAAAGAAGTCTTTCAGAAACTGATAGTTTGTTACTGCTCTGCCGGCTTCAACTTCAATAACAATATTATTACATGGATTAAATGCATCTGCTTCAAAGTTTAGTGATGGTTTACCGCATTCGCCGTATAATATAGGCATTTTGATCTTATCTTCGTCACGCTTACTTTTTTCAACGGAATATCCAATTTCTTCAAGTCCGTTTGCTATCGAATGCAATACTTCATCGCTTTTTAATTTGTGTTCAGACGAATTAATATGATTGTTGTTACGATTAAATACATCAATAACATTAAGTAAGTCATCTGTTATTCTTTGGTTTCTCGGAAAATATGACCACTTCATTTTATACTCCTAACAGCTGCTTCTATTTTATCGGCACAGCCTAACAAGTCTTTTTTGATCTCATTACCCCAAAATCTTAATACTATCCATCCCTCGGACGTGAGCTTTTCGGTTACCTCACGATCACGTTGCATATTCTTTTCGATTTTAGGTATCCAAAAATCACGATTGGACTTAATCTCTTTGTTTTTGTTTTCCCAATCATATCCGTGAAAAAACTCGCTGTCACAGAATACGGCAACCTTTTTGCCGATAAAGGCTATATCGGGTTTCCCGTAAACGGTTTTAGCGTTTTTTCTGTATCGTAAACCTCTGTGCCACAATTCTTTTTGCAGCATTGTTTCAATTTTGGAGCCTTTGTTTTTTACCGCTTTCATATTACGGCGACGTTGCTCCGGAGTATGATTGTCCATCCGTGTCACTTCTTGTCAGTTTATCTCTTTATTTTATCATATTTGAATTGTCTTATCAACCTTTAAATATGATGATTTTACGTTTGCTTTCAGCAGGCGTTATTTTTTTGCAAAAATTTTTGAAACAGACTTAAAAAATGACCTTTCCCATTGGGTATAGGTGAAGGGGCAAATATTTTTATAAATATTTTTCTCGATAGGGTGTATATTTTGCAGGACTTTTTTGCATTAAGGGTGAGGGGATAATTCTTTATCGAATACATCTTTTTATGAACAAGTGAGGATAAAATTTTAGTTTGGGGTTGCAAAATACCCCTTCCCATTCCAAATAAGTGAAGGGCTTTTGAAAAAGTTTCAAAAAAGACTTCAAAAATGACCTCTCTCATTAGGTATAAGTGAGAGGAAATAATTTTTCTCAAAATGGGGTAACAAAATCCGCTTCTCAGTGGGTAATAGTGAAGGGATATTAAAAACTGAATATTGCACAAAAACAAATCACTTGATTTGTGTAAAACAACAAAGATAAAAAAGTTTCCTGATTAGGGTTCGTTTTGTCCTCTCCCAGTGGGAACAAGTGGAGGAGTTAATTTACGACTCGTCGTACTGCACAAAACATTGAGTGCTACCCGTAAAAACATACCTTACCGCTCCTTACTTAGTGAAGGGAGTTTCAAAAAAATTGAATTTCGGGTTTACTTTTGACCTTTCCCATTCCCTTATATATGGAGGGCAAAATCAACAATGCATAATCAACAAAACCGAAGAGCCCTTTTTGTAAAAGAAGCAGATTTTCAAAAAACTTTTTGAAAAGGCTTATAATTTCCCTGATTTTTTTGCGTATAGGGTGAAGGGATATTTAGAAAGGATGTGATACCCGCCGAAACAAACCTACAACTGAATAGCTGCCAAGCGAAGGATAAACCGCCACGACCTCTACGGAGCGAGCGCAGCCGGAAGGCTGACGGCACAGCGTCGAGCAGGATTGCCTGTCAGGAAAGTACGCTTTGGCAGTGTTACACACGATATACAGTTTGATGTCACGCTTTTAAGTTCTCACGAGCCGCTCATAATGCGACCTCTGAGCGACGAAACGCACGAAGGAGAGTAATTTATATTCCCCATCGCATTTTCAGACTTATTAAGCGTGACAGGAAAGGAGGTCAAATGCTCATTGAAATTAAGGCAGGACAGTTTCGGAAGGTCAGCCGCTTGGTCAGGCTGGAGTGCTGCAACTGTATGGACGGCAACTGTCTGTTGCTCGACGACGGAGAAACGCATACCTGTGTGCAGTTGATTTCCAAATACCACATCTTCTGCAACCATTTCAAGGACGCTGTGCTTCCTCTCGACAAGGAACTGTATCGGGTGCTAATCTGCGACAACGATTACAAGCGTTGTCAAAGCTGCGGCTCACGCTTTTATTCCAAGGCTCGAAACAAACGCTACTGCGACAAATGTGCCGACATAATCAAACGGCAGAAGGCAGTAGAACGCAAGCGCCGTCAGCGTGAGCGGCAGAAGCAGCTCCTATATATAAATAACTAAATAGACAAATAAAAAAATAACTAACCGAAAAAGAAGAAGTTTACCTTAACACACCTACCTATATGGGTGGCGAAAATTTTTCTTTTCGGGAAGTAGAAAGGAGAACCAAATGAACGACAACGCAAAAGTATTCTCGCTCATTGAGATGAGAGAAATGATGATCGACACCTCGGATTATCAAATGATGGAGGAGGTCGGAGAATTCACCGGAACGCTTGAAATGAAAGCGCAGGGACACAAAAAATCCATTCGCATTTTTCTCACCCTCGACGACGGTAGAAAAATCATCACACCGATTTTCTGGTGGCAGACTTACCTCGGATTTTACTATATGCCAATCGGTTATATGCCAATCGGTACGAAGCTCCGACTTTTTTATTCGGAAAGTAGTCTGAACAAAATCTATCTCGAAAAGGTGGAAGTCATTGGACAGGAATAATGAAGCTAAGTTGAAAGCGAATTTGATTGTAGCCGAAGCTATGCAAAAGCCTGACCGTGAAGGCTATCCGAAGTTGACCGAGGAGCATCCTTTTTTTGGAAGGCTGAGATATTTTATGGCTGATAAGTCACACTGGCTCGGAACGGCTACAGACCTGCTTAACGCTATGAACGATACTGTCACGCCGCCGAATACTGTTACGAAGTTGCTTAACAAATTTAGTATCGACCTGTATTTCAGTGACGGTATTGATGTACATTTCAGACGGACAAACCGAAAGAGAATCATCGAGCTCTATCGTTATCGGCGCAGTGAAAAACGAGAATAGCGTGACAGATTTGTTGACAGTTCAAGAATGAATGACAAATCTTAGCAAGCAGTGTGTTTGTACTCCCAAACACGCAAGCTTCGGAAACTGTGCGCAGTCTTAGCAAGCAGACCATTCATACTCCCAAAGGAGTAGAACGGTAGTTGCCGAAGCTTAGCAAGCATACTGTTTTTACACCCAACGGAGCAAAAGCAGTGCAACTTGTTAGGGAGAACCCTAATACCCCAAACAGGAAGGAGAAAGAAATGAGCAACAGAATCAAAAAGCAATTTTGGTTTACACCGGAGGAAGAAACTGAATTCAGAAGAAAGGTTGCATTGACAGGCTTACCACAGTCAAGCGTCATCCGAATGTTAATCAAAGGCTATGAGCCGAGAGAGCGACCGGATGACAGATTCTTTCAGGCGATAAACTCACTAAACGAAATGATCCACACAGCACAAAAGCTTTTGGAAAGGTAGTACCAACTCGGTGTTGTTGACAAGGATACCGTCGAGCGTGAAATAAAACGCTGGGCGTATTTTATCAGCAATATTGAGAGCGAGTTTTTACGACCGGAGAAAAGTCCGATCAAGTGGAAGTAGAGAAAGGAGAACACTTATTGAAATATCAAACAACAGAGAATGTTCAAAGCATTCCCATAAACGAAATACAGCCGTTCCGTAATCATCCGTTCACCGTGGCTGACAATGAGGATATGGCAAAGATTGTCGAGAGTATCGGCAAGGTCGGAACGATTACGCCTTTGCTCGCCAGACCGTTGCCGGACGGCGGTTATGAACTGATTTCAGGTCACCGCCGCTTGGAAGCCTGCCGCAAGCTCGGGCTTGAAAATATCCCCGTGATTGTCAGAGAAATGACGGATGATGAAGCGGTAATCGCTATGGTTGACGCTAACCTACAGCGTGAGCATATCCTGCCGAGCGAAAAAGCGTTCGCTTATAAGATGAAGCTGGAAGCGATAAGTCATCAGGGTAAAGCCTGTGGACAACTCGTCCACAAGTCAAGAGATACTGTTTCCGAAACCGACAGCGGAAGGCAGGTGCAGCGATACATCCGTTTGACTAAACTCATACCGCAGCTTTTGAAAATGGTTGACGAGGAGCGTATTGCTTTCAGCGTCGGTGTAGAGCTGTCTTATCTCGATGAATATGAGCAGCAGGATTTGCTTGAAGCGATAGAGCTGGAGGACAAAACGCCCTCGCTATCACAGGCTATCCAAATGAAAAAGCTTTCGCAATCGGGCAGACTTGACAGCGAAACAATCGGGAAGATTATCTCGGAGGACAAACCCAATCAGCGAGAGAAAATCAGCTTTCAATATGACGAGCTGAGCAAATATTTTCCGAAATGCAGTCCGCAGGAAGTTCAACGGCGAATGATGAAGCTGGCGCAAGCCGACTATCAGCGCCGTGTCCGAAACAGAAATAGGGAAGCGAGGTGAAAGCTATGGCTGAAAAGGTTTATGAAATGTTTACCGAATATAACGACGTGGTAACGGTCGAGGAGGTTATGGAGATGCTCCATCTCGGCAGAGTAACGGTTTACAATTTGCTGAAAACCGATAAAATCCACACACTGAGAGTCGGCAAAAAATATGTCATACCCAAGAAAAGCGTGATAGATTTTCTTGCCGCATAAGATTATTTGATTTGCACATTTGTTAAATGAGAGCCCGTTGTGTTATCCTTTATACACAGCGGGCTTTTCTTGTGTGCTCGGCACGCGTAATAACTTGGC
>ENA-OPCY01001651-OPCY01001651.1-human-gut-metagenome-genome-assembly--contig:-NODE-1651-length-12276-cov-1.908764_pt1 | contig 12276 bp, 8 predicted proteins | sample MGYA00241568_ERZ501487 | MGnify/ENA primary metagenome ERZ501487 (study PRJEB25962, sample SAMEA2042574) | human gut metagenome | biome: human gut; feature: human-associated habitat; material: faeces... | reverse complement strand
GGGGTGAACGCGCATATTCTGCCGGTTCCCATGATGAACATTTTAAACGGCGGAAAACATGCGGATAATCCGATTGATATTCAGGAATTTATGATTATGCCGGTTTCTGCTTCGTCTATCCGTGAAGCTATCCGTATGGGTGCTGAAATTTTCCATACGCTGAAAAAGAATCTGAAAGCTGCCGGTCATAATACTAATGTCGGCGATGAAGGCGGTTTTGCTCCGAATCTGCAATCGGCAGAAGAAGCTTTGAGCTTTATTGTCAAGTCGATTAAAGATGCCGGTTTTGTTCCGGGCGAAGATGTTGTTTTGGCGATTGATGCTGCTTCTTCCGAATTTTATGAAAACGGAAAATATGAAATGAAAGGCGAAGGCAAGTCTTATACTTCTGCTCAGATGGTTGAGTTCTATAAAGATTTGTGCGCTAAGTTCCCGATTTTCTCGATTGAAGACGGTATGGCCGAAGACGATTGGGAAGGCTGGAAGATGCTGACAGATGCTTTGGGCGACAAGATTCAGCTGGTCGGCGATGATTTGTTTGTTACGAATCCGAAACGTTTGGCTATGGGGATTGAAAAAGGCGTTGCTAATTCTATTCTGGTTAAGGTAAATCAAATCGGTACACTGACAGAAACAATGAAAGCCGTTGATTTGGCTCAGCGTCATAAGTATACGGCTGTTTTGTCGCATCGTTCCGGTGAAACTGAAGATACGACAATTGCCGATATTGCCGTTGCGACAAACTGCGGCCAGATTAAAACCGGTTCTATGTCGCGTACGGACAGAATGGCAAAATATAATCAGCTTATTCGTATTGAGGAAGAATTGGGTGATGCCGCAATTTATGCAGGGAAGTCAATTCTGAAAAAGTAAGGGAGATTATACGATGAAAGGATTCGTATATTTCATCATTGCAGTTATCGTATTGGCGGGTTTCGGCTCGGCTTTCTGGTGGCTTGCGGACGGTTCTACGCCGGAAGAACAGCTGGAATATCTGAAAGTTACTTTCAGTGAAAGCGTCGAGGGCAGCGCTGCCTCCAATACGGCAGAATCAGCTTCCAGACTCGGCAAAGTTTTGAAAGATAATTTTGACGAGGCACAGCAAGTTTATGAACACGGGGCGGAAGCCAAGTACGAATAAGCTTTTGTGCGTGAAAGTATTAAGACGGGTGCAGTTATGTTGTACTGTACCCGTTTTTTGTTATTTTACGGAATAAACAGTTGAGATATAAGATGTTTGTGATAAACTCTGCGGTAAGATGTTGAGAGATTGACGGAAAAGGCGGATGAAAGACCCTAAATTTGTACATTTGAGAGTTCATACGGCATATTCACTTGCCGAAGGGGCTATTATGCTCCCGACTCTTATTCATAAACTGCATGATATGGGGGTTCCTGCGGTTGCCGTTACAGACAGCTCAAATATGTTTGGCGGAAAAGCTTTTTCCAAATATGCTTCTGATGAAGGCATTAAACCGATTATGGGATGTCAGTTTTTGCTGCGAAATGCGGATTCTGACGATTTGATGCGTTCGAAAGGCAAAGAGCAGGAACCGGATAAAATTGTTCTTTTGGTTATGAATGCCGAAGGATACGGCAATATTATGAAGCTTATGAAACGGTTTTATCTGGACAATACGGAAAAAGGCTGGGCTCCGCAGCTGACTTTGCAAAACCTGAAGGATTTTAATGCGGGTCTGATAGCGTTGACGGCCGGACCGGAGGGAACAATCGGTCGGTTGCTGCTGGAAAACCGGAAACAGGAAGCGGAAGATTTTACGCTTAAGCTGAAGGAAATATTTCAAGACCGTTTATATATGGAAATTTCGCGAATCGGGACAGAAAAAGAACGCCTGACCGAAGAAGCTTTTATTGATTTGGCGTATAAATATGATATTCCCCTGGTAGCAACGAATGAAGTTTTCTTTTTAGATGAAGATATGTATGAAGCGCATGATGCGCTGGTCTGTATTTCAGCAGGGGAATATGTTGCCAATGAAAACCGGCGCAAGTTTTCCATAAACAACCGCCTGCGTTCAGAAGCGGAAATGGTGGAATTATTTTCCGATTTGCCGGAAGCCGTTAATAATACAGTGAGAATTGCCAAACTATGTAATTACCTTTCTAAAAAAGTAGATCCGCTGTTGCCGATTTTCGAATGTCCGGAAGGTAAGACGCAAGATGAATTTATTACGGAGGAAGCTTATAAAGGCCTGAATGAAAGGTTGGAGAAAGCGGTTTATTTTGAAGGTATGACAGCCGAGGAAAAAGCTGAGATTGACGAGCGGTATTATGCCCGTTTGGAGTATGAGCTGAGCGTTATCAAAAAGATGGGCTTTCCGGGTTATTTTCTAATCGTATCGGACTTTATCAAATGGTCGAAAGGACATGGCGTTCCGGTTGGTCCCGGGCGTGGTTCCGGTGCCGGTTCAATTGTGGCGTGGTCGTTGAAAGTTACGGAGCTTGATCCGTTAAAGCTTGATTTGCTGTTTGAGCGTTTTTTAAATCCCGAACGCGTTAACATGCCGGACTTTGACGTGGATTTTTGTCAGGAGAATCGGTACAAAACAATTGAATACGTTCAGGAAAAATATGGTTTTGACCATGTGGCGCAGATTATTACTTATGGCAAGCTGCAATCAAAGGCCGTTATCCGCGACGTAGCGCGGGTGCTGCAGATGCCTTATTCGCAGGCAGACAGAATTTCCAAGATGATTCCGGCAGGTGCCCAGGGTAAGAATCCAACTTTGCCGGAAGCTTTGGAGCAGGTTCCTGAACTGGAAGAAATGCGCCAGAACGATCCGCAGGTAAACAAACTGTTTGAAATAGCGATAAAGCTGGAAGGGCTGTATCGCAATTCGGGTATGCATGCGGCGGGCGTTGTTATCGGCGACAGGCCTCTGGAAGAATTGGTTCCATTGTACAAAGATCCGCGGGCGGATATGCCGGTTACGATGTATGACATGAAATATGTTGAAGAAACCGGTTTAATCAAGTTTGACTTTTTGGGGCTTAAAACTTTAACGGTTATCCAGCGGGCGGTGGACTGGATAAAACGGGCGCAGGGAATTGATTTGGATATGGAAGCGGTTCCTTTGGATGATGCAGAAACGTATAAAATGCTTCAGGAAGGCAAAACGACGGCAGTTTTCCAGTTTGAATCGGCGGGTATGAAAGACGTGCATAAACAGATTAAGCCTGACCGTTTTGAAGATTTGATTGCTATTGTATCATTGTATCGTCCGGGACCGATGGACAATATTCCGACTTTTATCAAGCGCAAGCACGGAGAAGAGGAAATCCAGTACCTGCATCCAAAATTGGAGCCGATTTTGAAAGAAACTTACGGCATTATGGTTTATCAGGAGCAGGTCATGATGATTGCCCGTGAATTGGGCGGCTATACAATGGGTGGTGCTGATAAACTCAGGAAGGTTATGGGTAAAAAAATGCGTGATGAGATTCCAAAGCAGCGCATTATGTTTACCGAGGGGGCGATTAAGAACGGTATTGACGAGGAAGTGGCCAAGAGTATTTTTGACCAGATGGAAAAGTTTGCGTCGTATGGTTTTAATAAGTCGCATGCGGCGGCTTATTCGCTGGTATCGTACCATACAGCGTATTTGAAAGCACATTTTCCGGTGGAATTTATGTGTGCCGTTATGGATTTGGATATTACGAATACGGATAAGCTTGCCGGGTTTAAAGCCGAATGCAAAGCGATGGGCATAGAGGTTCTGAAACCGGACGTGAACGAATCGCTGGCAAAATTCAGCGTGCAAAACGGAAAGCTGCGTTATGCCTTAGGTGCCATAAAGGGTGTTGGCGAATCGAATATGAATGCTATTGTTGAGGCGCGGGAAAAAGGCGGTAAGTTTAAGGATATTTCAGATTTTATCAACAGGGTTGATGCCAAGCAGTTAAACAGAAAGCAGCTGGAGCAGCTTATCAAAGCCGGAGCTTTTGACAGTATTGAGAAGAAAAGGGGCAAGCTTTTTGCGAATATTGACACGATATTGAAAAATATTTCTTCAGCGACGGAAATGAAGACCAGTGCGCAATCTTCTTTGTTCGGTGCAGAAGAATATTCGTCTAAAGTTAAGCTTTCAGATGCTCCTGACTGGCCGGATTTGGAAAAATTACGGTTAGAGGCTGGTGCTATCGGATTTTATCTTTCGGCACATCCTCTTGACGTTTATGCAGAGAGCATGAAGAAGCTTGGCGTTAAAACCTGTCAGGAAGTGATGGCTAATATTAAGGTTGGAGACAGCATTAAGGCTAATATAGCCGGATGTGTAGAGAATTTTCAAAAGCGAATCAGTAAAAACGGCAATAAATACGCGTTTGTGGGTTTGTCGGATACGACGGGCAATTTTGAAGGTATGATGTTTTCTGACGGGCTGGCGAAGTATGAGGATACTATTAATACCGGATGCCCATTACTGGTTAAAGTTACGATTAACAAACAATCGGAAGAAGAAAATCCCCGGGTTATGATAAACAGCGTCAAAACGCTTGACGAAGCAATTGCCGAACAAGCCAAAGGGCTGGTTATTTCTATTGATAATATTGCAGCTGTTACTGAGGTGAAGAAGGTCTTATATACGGATATGCGCGGCTTGAATAAAGTTTATCTGGAACCTGAACTTAATGATTGGGATGTTCGGATAGAACTGGACGGCGGTTTTGCCTTTTCAGACAATATGATGTTGACGAAGCTGAAAAGTATTCCGGGCGTATCATCGGTTAAAGAGATTTAGTACGGCAGGCGGAGGTAGGAATGAATGATCTAAAGCAATTTCAAAACGGGGTTAACGAAGACGGGGAAGTTGTTATTCCTTTTATCGGCGGGCTTACATATCCGGTCAGGCAAATAGACGGCCACATTAAAGGTTTTTTGTGGCTGACTTTCGTGGCGGCACTGTTTAACGTGGTTATTTCTTCATTTTTGGGAAGAAATTTTTTATGCGGGTTAGGAATTGAAGGTCCGGGTTTCTATTGTTCGGCAAATGTGTTAGCTTTGGGAGGCTCTGTTTTAGCTTTTATCGGAGGATTGGCCTGGTATATAAACCGTTGGTACTCTATTAGCGAAAGCGGCGGGGGGATAGTTTATAAGCTTAATTTGAAAGATGTAAAAACCGTCGGTTTTATTTTGTTTTATTTGGGGCTTTGGGCCGTTGCCGGATGGGCAGCGTATTCATTGAATATACGAAAGCCGGTTGAGGATTGGCGTGAAGAACTGTTATTCTTTTTTGTTTTCACCATGATTATTCTGGCTGTTTTTGTCTTATTGGTTAACTCCGTGTTGTTTATCCGGTTTTTACAAGGCAAAAAATGGTTAAATCTTAGTTGTTCCTTTTGGCCGGTATTTGATAATCTGTATAAGATTTTAGGCTGGTTTTTATTTTATTTTCTGGTTTTTGCCTATTTTTTTCGTTCGGTAACCGTATTTTGGGTTCAGAATGAATGGTTTCCTTTTTGGGTGAACAGCCTGGCCGGAGAGTTTTGCTTCTATTTTGTTATTTATGCCAGTGTTGCAGTGTTTATTTCTTCTTTGGCATATCAGGCAAAATATATTTTCGGCAATCGCATGCAGAAGTAAGTTTAAGCGCAAAATTCGGTGCGGATTTTTTCGTTGGGGATAAGCTCAATAATTTCGTTAAGGTGGGCTTCGGTTAAAATTCGAATAGCGGAAGCCTGGTCAATTCCCCGCGACATCAGATAGAACAGTTGGTCTTTGTTTATTTCGCCGCAGCTTGCTCCATGTGAGCATTTTACGTCGTCGGCAAATATTTCCAGTTCAGGTTTGCAATCTAATTGGGCTTTGCCATCTAGGTATAAAGCTTTGTGCAATTGATGCCCAGCCGTTTTAACAGCGAGCGGAGCAATGTGTATTTTTCCTTGGAAAACAGCGGAGGAATCGCTCTCCAGAACGGCTTTTGCGTATTGATTCGAGAATGTTTCCGAATGCAGATGATTTATATCGGACGTAATATCGTTCAGACAGTTCTTTTTTGCGGTGTAGGCTGAATATATTTCAGCGGAGGCCTGAGCTTGTTCCAAATTGATAATGTTTTCCTGGCGGCAGATTTTTCCGCCTTCAGCAAGATAATATTGTTTGTATGTTGCGCCTTGCTGTATTTTTGCGGCATTTAAGGCAATATGGTATCCGGACAAGCTTTCTTTTTGTTTTTTATAATGATTCAGTCTGCTGTCGGGTTTTAAATAAATTTCATTTACGATATTAAGCAGATAGCAATTGTTTTTATCTGATGAAAATTTTTCGAAGATTTCGGCTTGTGCATTTTTTTCTGCAACAATAATATTGTGAATATGGCATTGGGTATCTATGCAGCCGTTTTGAGAATAGTTTATGACAATCGGCTGAGTAATTCGGATATCTTTTTCAATGTGGATGTAAATTCCCTGTTCTAAATATACGCCGTTTAGGGCAGCAAACGGGTGATTCTCAAGATTAAAAGAATGAAACAGATATGGTTTACAACAGTCTTCATACAAAGCCAAGGGAAGGGGGGTAATGCTTATTCCGTCCGGCAGATTGTATTCTTCTATATGCAATTTGCCACTGCAAAATTTTATTTCAATAGAGGGAGCTTTATCGTTATGCTGGCAGCAGTCATGTCCGCAAATATGTTCAGAGGCATCAACTTTAAGGCGGCTGTTTAAAATCGGGCGGATATCGGTATATTTCCAAGCTTCTGTTTTGACCGTAGGGTAGCCACATTGGAGCAGCAATTGTCGAGCCTTTTCGCGAAGGGCATATACAGACGGCTTATCGTCTAAAAAAAGGCTGATATTTTGCAAAAGCGGCGTTTCAGGCATGGTCTATTCCCCTTTGAGGAAATCGGCATAGCCGCTTTTTTCCAATTGTTGGGCGAGCATGCTGTCTCCGGTTTTGATAATCCGGCCATCGGCGAAAATGTGAACAACATCGGGAACGATGTGATTTAGCAGACGCTGGTAGTGGGTGATTACCAAAAATGCGTTTTGAGGCGAGCGAAGAGAATTTACGCCGTCAGATACCGTTTTTAACGCGTCAATATCCAATCCGGAATCGATTTCGTCCAAAATACAGAATTCTGGTTTAAGCAGAGCCATTTGCAGAGTTTCAAAACGTTTTTTTTCCCCGCCGGAAAAGCCGACGTTAACAAATCTTTTCAGCATTTCCGGATTTATACCCAGCGCTGCAGCTTTTGTTTTCAGCAGTTTCATAAACCCTATTGTGTCCAGTTCAGGTTCTCCCCTGTGCTTTAGGACAGAATTCAGGGACTGTTTTAAAAAGTTTGAAACCATAACACCAGGAATTTCAATAGGGTATTGCATGGACAGGAACAGCCCGCTGCGGGCGCGTTCTTCCGTTGACATCTGCAAAAGGTTTTGGCCTTTGAACATAATACTGCCGTCTGTTACTTCATAGCCGTCTTTTCCGGCCAGAACATTGGACAAGGAGGATTTTCCCGCTCCGTTTGGTCCCATTATGGCGTGCACTTCTCCGGCATTAACAGTTAAATCCAATCCTTTTATGATTTCCTTGTCTTCAACCCGGGCATGCAGGTTCTTAATTTCAAGTAACGGTGTGGTCATCAGGATATCCTTAGGCTACTTTTCCATGGCAGTGTTTGTATTTTTTGCCGCTGCCGCAAGGGCAGGGACTGTTGCGGGAAATGTTTTTCCATTCGGGATGTTCTGTTGCTGTTGAGGGGAAAACTGTTCTGTTTTCAGGGGCAACAGGCTGCGGTCTACCGTCAGGAGATTCATGGACAGCTTCCATTTTCAGGTTTTGCCTGCGCTGTTCCTGCTCCTTTACATCCTGATCACTGCCTTGCTGGATAGTTGTCCGGCATATAATTGTCGTTACTCTTTCTTTTAAGACGTCCAGCATATCTGAGAACATATTAAAAGCTTCGCGCTTGTATTCGTTCAGCGGGTCTTTTTGTCCGTATGCACGAAGAACGATTGTATGCCTCATCAAATCAAGCGTGGCAATATGATCTTTCCACAGCTGGTCAAGCGTTTGCAGCATAATGCTTTTTTCGACCAGGCGGATAATGCTTTCCGGTATGGCTGCATTTTTGGCCGCAATCTGAGAATCGACTTCTTTTGTAATCATTTCGACCATATCTACGCTGTCGATACCATTTTTTTCAGCCCATTCTTCTACGGGAAGACTGATGCCGGTAATATTGAAGAGGTCCTGTTTTAACCGAGGAATATCCCATTCATCCGGCGCTGTTCCCTCAGGAACGCTGTTGCCGATTAATGCGGAAAGGTAGTCGTGGCGCATATCCAATATCGTATCGGATATGTCGTCAGTGGACATTAATTCTTTGCGCTGTTCATAGATTACTTTGCGCTGTTCGTTCATCACATCATCGTATTTTAACAGGCTTTTGCGAATGTCAAAGTTGCGTTCTTCAACTTTCTGTTGTGCTTTTTCCAGCGCTTTGCTGATAAAGGGGTGAACCAATGCTTCACCTTCTGGCAAACCCAAGCGGCGCAAGACTTCTGACATACGTTCAGAACCGAAGATGCGCATTAAATCATCTTCCAGCGAAAGGAAAAATTTTGATGTTCCCGGGTCACCCTGACGTCCGGATCTTCCGCGCAGCTGATTATCAATACGCCGGCTTTCGTGTCTTTCTGTGCCTAATATGTATAAACCGCCGGCTTTTAGGACTTTTTCTTTTTGTTCGACAATTTCGGTTTTGATTTCTTCTTTTAGTTTGGATATTTCTTCAGGCGTTTCATTTCCGTTCAGGCGTTTTTTCAAAGCAACTTCAGGGTTGCCGCCAAGTTGAATGTCGGTTCCGCGGCCGGCCATATTGGTTGCAATGGTTACGGCGCCATAAACACCTGCTTCGGCAACGATGGCTGCTTCTCGTTCGTGGTGTTTGGCATTTAAAACTTCGAATTTTATGTCGGTCTGTTCTTTCAGCAGTTTGGCAATGGCTTCGGATTTTTCAACCGATGTCGTGCCGACAAGAACAGGCTGTCCTTTAGCGTGGCATTCTTTTATAGTGTCTATAATTGCTTTATATTTTTCGCGCTCGGTACGGTAAATGCAGTCATGCTCATCTTTACGGATAACCGGGCGGTTGGTCGGGATTTCAACACAGGCCAAATTATAAATGTCGCCAAATTCGGTTTCTTCCGTCATTGCCGTACCGGTCATACCGGCCAGCTTGGGATAAAGACGAAAATAGTTTTGGAAAGTAATGGAGGCGAGTGTCTGATTTTCAGATTGGATTTCGACGCCTTCTTTCGCTTCCAGTGCCTGATGCAGTCCGTCGCTGTAACGACGTCCTTCCATGATACGGCCGGTAAATTCGTCGATAATCAGCACTTTGCCGTCGCGTACCAGATAATCGACGTCTTTGGTAAACATAATGTTTGCCCGCAATGCCTGATTGACATGATTTACAAGTTGTACGTTTTTGATGTCATATAGGCCGCCGTCCGTAATTAATCCGGCTTTTTTCAGCAGTTCTTCAACGTGTTCCATTCCGATTTCGGTTAAGGTAACGTTTTTGGCTTTTTCGTCTTTTTCATAATCAGAAGCGTTGATGTGTTTGATTATATTATTAACAAGAACGTATTTTTCGGAAGAATCTTCAGCCGCACCGGAAATAATCAACGGAGTGCGGGCTTCGTCGATAAGGATGGAATCGACTTCGTCGACAATGGCGTAGTTGAAATCGCGCTGAACGCGTTCGTCAAGGGAAAACTTCATGTTGTCACGAAGATAGTCAAAACCGAGTTCATTGTTTGTCGCATAAGTGATATCGGCATTGTAGGCTTCCTTGCGCTGTACGTCGTCTTTTTCGTGAACGATATAGTCAACGGTTAAGCCCAGAAAACGGTAAACCTGTCCCATCCATTCGGCATCGCGTTTGGCAAGGTAATCGTTTACAGTAACGACATGTACACCTTTTTGTTCTATGGCATTTAAATATGCTGCAAGTGTTGCAACTAATGTTTTACCTTCGCCGGTTTTCATTTCGGCAATCATGCCTTTATGCAGGACGATACCGCCGATAAGCTGAACGTCATAATGGCGTTGCCCCAATGTACGCTTTGCTGCTTCCCTGACGGTTGCAAACGCTTCAGGCAGAATATCATCCAGCGTTTCGCCTTCTTTTAATCGGGAGCGGAATTCCAATGTCTTGTTTTTGAGTTCTTCGTCTGAAAGTTTTATAAAATCATCTTCAAGAGCATTAATCTGTTCAACTATTTTGTATTGTTTTTTTATGAATCTGTTGTTGGCGGTACCAAAAATTTTGCGTGCGATGTCTGTTAACATTATCATTACCTTATATATTGTCTTTTAGCTACATTTAGTGTTTATATGTAATAAAGTCAATACTATCAACAGAAGTTATAAACGCCAAATAAAAAATACTTGGAATATTTTATAAATAAGTATATATGAGTAAATGAGTATAGATAAACTTTTTATTTTGGAGGTTTTTATGAAAAAGAGAATCGTAGGTTTTACAATCTCTGCCGTTGCTGTAGTCGTTGTAGCCGTTGCTTCTTTTGTGTCTTTTAAGGTGTATAATGCCAATGCCGGCGCTGATAAAGGTGTTGCCGCAAAAGTCAACGGGGAAATCATTTATATCAACGATTTGAAGCAGAGTTATGCTGACCATCCGCAGATTCAGGACAAGGTTCCGTTTGAAGAATTTTATGCGAAGACGCTTGACGTATTTGTAAACAGCAAGCTGGTATATCAGGCTGCTACTGCTGCCAATATTGAGCAGACACCGGAGTATCAGAGACAGCTGGTTACGGCAAAGGAAGATTTGGCTCGCAAATTGTATCTTGAAAAAACGGTAGATGAGAGAGTTACAGACAAGGCTGTTCAAGACTTGTATAATGACTATAAATCCAAATTTGAAAGCCAGAAGGAAGTAAAAGCTAAGCATATTCTGGTAGATTCTGAAGCCAAAGCCAAAGAAGTTATTGCCAAGTTGAAAAAAGGCGAGGATTTTGTAAAACTGGCTAACGAATATTCTAAAGATCAGGTTGAATTGGGCTATTTTACTGAAGATATGATGGTTCCTGAATTTTCTAAAGCTGCGTTCAGCATGGACAAAGGCGAATTTTCCAAAACTCCGGTTAAGACAGAATTCGGCTATCATGTTATTTTGGTTGAAGATGTCAGAGCATCTAAGCCGTTGGAGCTGAAAGAAATTGAACCTCAGTTGAAAAATATGGTTACACAGCAGGTTATTGCGAAGATTTTTGAAGATTTGCGCAATAACGCCAAGGTTGAAAAGTTTACTTTGGACGGGAATCCTATTCCTGAAAAGAAGTAAGCTTGGATTTTCTTTAGAGAAGAGCCCCTTTCAAGGGGCTCTTCTTTTTTGTTAAGGGTGAAAAAAGGAGAGTGTAAAAAAAGAGGGCAAGAAGGCCCTCTTTTTATTTGGCATCCTGACAGGATGATGCTTTCTGTTTACAGATTACGGCTGGCAACCGTTTCCAGCAGCTTTTTGTTTGCTTCCTCAAGGGAAATATTATCATAAACAGCTACTTCGCTGGCCAGGCGTTCCAACGCGTGTTCATAAATTTGGCGTTCGCTGTAAGACTGGTCGGCCAGATTTTCGCTGCGGTGCAAATCACGGATTACTTCTGCTACGGCAACGGGATTTCCGGAATTGATTTTGTTTTCGTATTCCTGTGCACGTCTAGACCACATGACTTTTTTGATTCTGGGTTTTCCTTTTAATGTGGCAAGGGCTTCTTTCATCGTCGTTTCGTCAGAAATTTTGCGTAAGCCGACCTGATCCAGTTTTGCCATCGGAACGCGCAAAGTCATACGGTCTTTGTCAAAATGAACAGCAATCAATTCCAATTCCTGTCCCGCGACGGTGTCTTTTGTAATGCTCAGAACTTTTCCGACACCATGGGTCGGGTAAACAACAAAATCACCGGTCGAAAAAGAAACTTCTTTTACCATATCAAGTATCCTAATCAGGGTTTTATCCGTACAAAAAAGCGATTCTCCTCCCTTTTTCCTGATGAAAAAAGTCACTTTTTTGCAGCTTGTCATAAATTAAGGGAAAGCCGGATTGATCACGTTTCCCTTTAAAGACACAACAGTTATACCACAAAATACCGGTTTTGGGTAGAACTTAGTGATAAAAAATTCACAAATTCTTAATATTTTGTCTATTTCCGCGCGTCTCCGCCTTTTTTAAGGCGCAGGCAGCGTATCGGGAATCAAGTGTGTTTCCTGTCCGTAAAGAACAAAAA
>ENA-OPCY01001644-OPCY01001644.1-human-gut-metagenome-genome-assembly--contig:-NODE-1644-length-12306-cov-2.018121_pt1 | contig 12306 bp, 9 predicted proteins | sample MGYA00241568_ERZ501487 | MGnify/ENA primary metagenome ERZ501487 (study PRJEB25962, sample SAMEA2042574) | human gut metagenome | biome: human gut; feature: human-associated habitat; material: faeces... | reverse complement strand
TCCATGAATCAGCAAAAGCGATTTTTTACCGTAATTCAAGACATTGATTTTATCAAAGAAATTTATCATCCTGATACGAAATATGTTGGACAATTAATAGATAGATGCATAAGTCAACTGATTATAGAAGTTACTAATGCTTGTAATTTTAAATGTAGGTATTGTCATCAATCAGAGAAAGCAATTACTGAATGTAAAATGATTAATGAAGATATAGCTTATAAAAGTATTGATTATCTTTTTGAACATTCAAAGGATGCAAACGAAATTGCTATTACATTTTATGGTGGAGAACCACTACTGAATTTTGGTATTATTGAGAAGATTGTCAATTATTCAAATTTAAAGTTCGAATCGAAACCAATTCTATATAATATGACTTCTAACGCATCACTGATTAGAGAAGAAATGATTTCTTTTTTTGTTGAAAATAAGTTCTCGTTATTAATTAGTTTAGATGGGGATAAAATTATACAAAATCGCCACAGAAAATATCTGAGTGACGGTAAAGGTACGTTTGATGATGTGTGGAACAACATTTTAAAAATACGTGACAACTATCCGAATTATTTTGATATATATGTAAGCTTTAATGCAGTAGTTATGCCAAATGAAGATTCTGAGAAAGTTATAGATTTCTTTGCAAGAAACGATATTCGCAAAAATAAAGTTACTTTAACTAAAGCCGATTTAACTGGAATAGACTATTTTTCTGAAATTCATATTGCAAACAAAAAAGTATATAGCAAAGATTATTTAGAAGAATACAAAGATATTTTAGATTGCTTTATGAAAAAAAATAGATTACCATCAAAATGGCATCATAGTGGGCCTTGCGTTCCTGGTGCACGTCGGTTATTTGTTAATGTGGATGGAGACTTTTATCCGTGTGAAAAAGTGGATGGTGCTAAAGGATGCCTATTGGGAAATTTACATTCTGGAATTGATTTAGAGAAAGCAGTTGAATTACTCAATATAGGTAGACTAACGAACGAAGATTGCAAAAAGTGCTGGGCAATGCGATTTTGTTCAATGTGTGTCAAACAATGTTTAGACGGAGATAGTATATCTTGTGAAAAAAAGAAATCTTCATGCAAATTAATGAAGGAACAAGCATTTTCTTTTTTAATTGCATATGTAGATAATAGCAAAATTGGAGGGCAAATGATATTATGAAAAAAGTGTTTTTATTTTTAGATTCAGTTATTGATCGGCTTATAATGTTTGAGATAGAATATCTTCTTGATATGTCAATTGATACTATTATATTAATGGCCGAAAGTCACAACATAACTGATTTTAATTATTTTTACAGCAACAAAAAGGTTCAAATATTTAGTACGCTACAAGAGTGCTTGAATCATTGTGATATGATAATTGTTTCTGATAGTCATTTTGCAAAGCTGAAAGGAATCGTTAATAAGGAAATAATAATAGTTGATTTAAGCAAAAATATTCATGAAAATATAAATTTTGGTGTTCCAGCATTAAACTATTGCGAAAAGCCAGTTGTCGCCATATTGTCTTTGGGTGAGTTTAATGATCATTACAATACTGAGATATTGATAAACAAAATATTAGTAGAGAATGGTGCGAGGGTAGTTCAATATTATTCTCATTTCACAAAAGCAGTTATTGAAGCCTGTTCAAGTGTAGGATATATAAATAAATCTTTGGTAGAGTCACATAGTGAAGATTACGATGTTATTGTTCTTACAATAAGTGATATTTTAAGCTATACAAGTCTTTTACGAATAATGTGTGATATATCACCAGATATAGTAATGATATGTGTTAATAGGTCATATGCACAAGAAGAGGAACTAAAGCGTTATCTATATGGGTTCGGAAATACTAAGGTAATTATTAGATCACCTTATATTTCATATGAAATAGTAAAAGGAAAAACGTATCCTGTGTACTGTGGGTATGAAAAAAACAATTTATATTGTGGTTCTTTTGAAAAAAATTTATATAATGTTTTGAAAAAAGCTATCTTAAAAAGCGTATATTTGCCTAAAAATATAGCAATATTGTGAAAATATATAGCATACAAAACAAGTGGGAAGGAAAGGGGGGATTTCATGTTTACAAAAAGTCTTTTTGATGGTGGAGTCGTGACTCCTTGTGGAACCTGTACCTGCACTTGTACTTGCGGATGCAGTCCTACAGGTGAGGCAGGGGGACAATCTAGTGCGGCTAGTTCTGTAGCTTCAAGTTCTTCTCATTCTTCAAGTTAATACGCTACATTGATTAATAATGAATTTATTTTGCATCGCCTATTATTAATAAATTATTACCCACATTTGTTTTGTATGCTATATGTTTTTATGTGTGCACTGCGCAAATTCGATAAATTAATTGTATGAAGGAGAAGCGTTTATGGCAAGTCATGTTACCATCACCGTAAATACCGATGATAAAAAAAGTGAGAGACAAAATTTAAAAAATACAATCAAAACAACTAAGTACATGCTTAATTTTGTTTTAAAAGAAAAGCAAGGAAGGTTCTATGCTTTTCTCGTGTTGGTTTTCTCAATATTAAATATAATACCCGCATTAATTTATACCTTACTTCCTGGTACTATAATTAACGAATTAATGAATAAATGCGAAATTAAAGTTTTATGTTTTTATATCTGCTTATTGTTATTGACACCTGTTGGATTTCAATTAATCAACAGAGTGATAAAAAGGAAAATGTCTCATACAAGACTGATGCTTTCAGCAGTCTTTTCGAAAGAATTTAATTATCATACGGCTATGATGGACTATGAATCTATTGAAAAGCCAGATATTCAAAATATGAGTAGTCGGGTTTCTGGCACATTTTACAAGGCAACAACAATTATTGACAGATTAGGAGCGCTGTTATCAGCAATACTCAGTATGATAGCTATTATATCAATTGTTGCCACTATAAATATCGGTATTATATTTATAGTTTTCGTCGTTATATTCATTAATTCTATCATTACAAAAAAAACAAATCAAAAAGTGTTCGTTAATAATAAAGAAATAAGTAAATACGATCGGTATTTCAGTAATTTGCTTATTGTACTGCATCATATTAGTTATGCAAAAGAAATAAGATTATTTAATTTGAAATCTTATTTTGCAGAATTATTATATGAAAAAAGAGTAGAAACAAATCAAATACATATAAAAAACACGACAAATGAACTTAATGCTCAAATATTATTCTCATTAACTAATTTAGTGCAGCAAACGGTACTGTATGTTTATTTGGTTTATAGAGTAATTTATACAAATTTACCGATTGGCAATATGTCTATATATATGGCAGCTGTAAGTCAATTATCAAATTCTTTTAATGAACTTATCAATGAATATCTTGAGCTGTCCAAAAACAGCCTTGATATTCAAGAGATGATTGCTTTTATGGAAATTCCATTGAAGCAATATGGTATGGGTAATAAGATTCCCTATTTTGATGATGAATCTATTATTGAATTCAGAAATGTTTCGTTTAAATATCCTGGCAGTGATAGATATGCTTTGCACAATGTTAATATTTCTATTTGTGGCAATGAAAAGCTGTGTATAATTGGTGAAAATGGGGCGGGAAAATCAACATTTGTAAAACTATTGACTAGACTATATTTTCCATCTGAGGGCGAAATTTTTTTAAATGGTATAAATATCAATGAATATAATTATGAGCAGTATCAAAAATTGTTTGCACCGGTATTTCAGGATTTTCAGTTATATACACTGTCTTTTGCTGAAAACATTGTATTGGCGAATAAATACGATGAAGCCAAATTAGATGATGTTTGTATGAAATGTGGTTTGTCGAGTCTGGTTAAAAATTTACCAAAAGGATATGAAACTTCTGTATTTAAGCTTTTTGATGAATTAGGATTTGATCCGTCAGGCGGAGAAGGTCAGCGAATGGCAATAGCTCGCGCAGTTTATAACGGCGGTTCGATATTTTTACTTGATGAGCCTACCGCTGCCTTGGATCCATTGGCTGAGTGTGAAATTTACACTAAGTTCAGTGATATAATAACAGATAAAATGACAATATTGATAACTCATCGTTTGTCAGCCGTTCAGTTGGCAGATAAAGTTGCAGTTTTTGAAAATGGAACCATTATGGAATATGGAACTCATTCAGATTTGTATCGTGCTAAGGGTATATATACCAAAATGTTTGATAAACAAGCACAGTTTTATCGTGATCAACCAACGAATACCGATATGAACAATCATTAAATATAATAAAGTTCTTGGTTTTAGAATTTTATTTGTCTATTAAGTGGAAATGGTAAACATATTAACCGCAAATAATTTTTAATGATTTGAGATTCAAAGTTATACGATGAAGATAATTACTTTGGATGTTTTTATGCATAATTTATTTTTGGAATACCTTAAGTGTGAAAATGTTTATCTATCTTATTTAAATCTTCCTGTAGAAAAAATGATTCTGCAATACAAAAACATGAAGTCCTTCAAAGTATGAAAAGCGAAACTGGAAGATGTTGCTATAACGTTCGTTGTGAAAGTTTATTGGCAAAAATATTTTTGTCCTACTACCAATAACATCTGGCTTGCCCCAGCTGTTAGTAGATTGCTTTATTATGCCGATTTAAGATTCGTCGTTTAAATCATTCGTGCAAATTGTGTCAAGTATTATTGATAAAGTGATACATATACAGTTTTTAAGTTCATTGATTTGAATGTGTTAAGCGTTATATACTATGTGGAGGTATCGTATGAAGAAGATTTTACAAATCTCGGATAGTCCTTTTCCTATGTGTTATTCAAATGATGCAGCTATTAACTCTATTCTAACTAATAGTACATTGTTAGATGAAAATATAGCAACTATTTCTGATATAAAATATAACGGGGAAAAAAGCAATATAGATGGCGAATTCTTTAGTGGAATTGTAAAAAAAAGTGACGGAGAAAAACACCTATTATTTGCGAATAAATTATCAGACAAAATAAATGGGCTTTTATATCATAAGGTTTCAAAAAATGATTTTATAGATTTTTCTTTTTGTGTGTCAAAACAAGTCTATTGGCACCCATGGGCATCAATTGGGCTTTTTATTGATGATAAAATAAATTTAAATAATATATCTAATTGGAAAGAAATAACTAAATTTTTTGTATGTGGAAAAAAAGGATTACTTCATTATAGTAATGAAATCGAAACTGAATTTTGCGAAACAAAAGTAAACTTAAATGAATATTGGTTACGTGTAAAATATTGTTCAAATTCAATTGTTTGGCTATATTCAAGTGACGGCATTGCATGGAATAAAATGAGATCTGAAACAATGAATTTTACTGATGACATATTTGTAGGGATAATTATTGACTATAGATATGCAGCATATTATGACTGGTTCTTTGGTCATTATTTAAACATTACATATTCATTGCCCTTATATAAATCTATAGACGGAACGCCTACAGAGTATTATACTGAAATTCAGAAAAATTATGATCCATTTATTATACATCCTCTTTTACAGTTTAACAAGATACCTAGTTTTTTCTTAACGGATAATGTATTATCGCAATTTAAAAATGCAATAAATCATAATTCTTACATCGAAGTGTTACTTGATGAGTATTATATTCCTAATAGAAGTGCTTGTGAACGATATCATTTTTTTCATAGTAATTTGATATATGGATATGATGATGAAAAGGAAATTATATATTTATTAGGGCATGATATAAAAAAAAGATACACAACTACTGAAGTATTATATAAAGATATAGTCTTGGCATTTGAAAAACAAGAACGTTATGTTAATTATATTTCAGTTGATTATTCATATTCGCCTTATAAATTAAGTATCGATAAAGTGAATAAAATTGTTAATGATTATATTTTATCAACTGATTTAAGTGAGCAATATGTATATATATCTGGCGAACGAACAAGAGGGTTTGGCTTTTCAATATATGATCAAATTTTAAATGATGATATGCAGATTTTGTTAGATGACATACGAGTTTCACATTTTTTATATGAGCACAAATGTATATTAGCTATGTTCATAAAATTTTTGTATTTTCGTAAATTTGTCAATGATGAGGATTATATGAAATTGAGACCGATATTTGATAACATTAAAAATAAAGCCTTGATATTGCGAAATTTGATTTTAAAAAATAGTATAAGTCCTCAACGAAATATTCGAAAAATAAAATCTGTTTTAGAAGAACTAAGAAACAATGAAAGAATAGGATTGAAGTTTTTAATCACCGCATTAAATAATCGTCGTGATGAAAGATAGTAATATGTATAAAAGACGAATAGTCGTTTTTAATTGGTATTAAAATAATGTAAGTGCGGTCTAAACCTTGAAATTAAACTCATGATGAGGTGTTGAATGGATAAACTTCTTGACGCTACAATGGATTTTCTTTATAGTAATGAGGAAAATATGGATGAGGAACATGCTGAAATTGTACGTTATGGTCTGGAGCTGTTTTATCTAAAAGCATTATTTTTTCTTGCAACTATAGCCATTGGTATACTGATGGGAAGCTTTTGGGAGAGCCTTATTTTCACTGCTTTGTTATCAGGTATCAGAACTATGGCAGGCGGATTTCATGCAAATACAAGAACGCAATGCTTTATAATGTCCATGCTTACATTTGCATGTGTACTTATGATTCTTAAAATTGTAGCTGTATATAATGTTATTCTGATACCTCTCACCGTATTAGCGGTTATATCCTCGCTTGTTATATGGAAATTTGCTCCTATTGATACTGAGAATAAGCCGCTTGAAGATGATGAAATTGCTGTTTTTCGTAAAAAGGCACGAGTAATGCTTATTATTGAAGTGTGTCTTGCGGTAGCTGCGTATCTTATTGGCTTTATTAGCGTAGCGTGTTCTGCATTGCTAGCACTTATAGTAACAGGCATATTAATGTCAGCAGAGTTGCTTAATAAAAGACGAAGGTAGGAAATCCTATGGCAAATAAAGATTTCGGTGAGTATGTTCGTAAACTGCGAACCGAAAGAAATTATTCCCTAAAGCAGCTTGCAGAAAAAATTGAAATTACTCCATATTACCTCAGTTATATCGAAAGCGGCAGAAAGACAAATCCTAATCAAAGGATTATTGCTAGAATGTTTGTTGTTCTGAAAATGAGCAAATCAGAGATTGAACATTTTTTAGATCTTCACGCTAAAGCAAATGGAATTGTCAGCTATGATATAGCTGAATATATAATGCAAAATGATAATATTCGTGAGGAAATTCGTTCAGCAAGAGATAAACAAGGAGCTTCTCCTAATTGGGATGATTTCATAAAGAATTTTATAAAATGATATGTAACGGGTAATCCCGTTATATATTTTGCAGTAGGGTTGACTGACGAGTCAACAACGGAGGTGGAAATTTGGTAGCTGTAAACACTTGTTTAAATGTTTGTAAAACGAAGAAAATACGATGTCCTGTTTGCAGGGGGCGTATTTGCGATTTAGTTATTGATGAGGACATAAGTTGCAGACATAAATACAAAGTGATTTCAGATGAGGAAAGTAAAAGCAACATAACAATAAAATGCCAAAAATGCGGTTTAATTGTTGGCATAGCGATATGTCAGCAAGATACAAAATAAATATAATAAAATCAAGATGCTTAGTACGGGTATCATCCTCTCTGAGTAAATAGGGATTAAAGGATAGAAACTTGACAGGTAGCTTTTAAAGCTATAGTCAGGTTTCTATCCTTTTTGTTTATATAGGTAAGACCTTTCTGCTTTAAAAGCGGAAAGGTCATTTTTATGCTGATTTTTAAATGGCAGCCCTACATAGCACGTTATCCTTAACCGAAAAACTGATTCAATTTAGAACTTTATCAATTTTTCGGAGGAATTTATCATGTTTAAAAAGGACTACAAGGCAGATTTGACTAAGACAACAAGGGGTACATACATCATCAAGGTTTCTGAGTTTTACGGAACAGATTTCGTAGGTCCCGAACAGGTTGAGGTTACGGAGGAAGTGCTGGATTATCTCATAGCTCAGAAGCGTATTGAGAAGAAGAAAGAGGTCGATGATTACCGCAACATAGCAGCGTTCGGATTTGATGATGTGGAAGCTGCGGAAATGCTGGGCATATATGAGCATTCTGTTGAAGAAAAATTTTTCTTCAAGCTGGAAGCAGAAGCTTTGTATATGGCGATGAGAGAACTTGATGAGGTATCCGTCAGGAGATTTTATCTCTATTATGCTGTTGGAATGAAGCTGAAAGAGATCGCTTTGATGGAAAATGTATCAGTAACAGCGGTGCATTATAACATCAAAAACACAGCGGACAAGCTCAGAAAAATAATGTGCAAGAATGCCAATGAAACAGATTGATATGTAGTCTGAATTTGTGAGTTATCACAAACATTTGTTTTTTCTTGAATTTAGACTTAAAAAAATCGCCGTTTTTGTAGGTACTTATGAAAGGGGCAAAATGTTCCTTTCATAGTACGCTACGAAAGGAGGCAGAGAATATGCACGGAGATGATGTAGCAAGTGCAGGCGTAAGCGTTGCAACGCAAATCGTTTCAAAGGCAACCGAAATCCTTTTGGATATGCTCAAGGTTGCAATCGAAAAGGAACGAGAAGCCGCACGGCTGAAGCAGTCCGAAAAACAGCAGGTATTGTCTGGCGGCGAGGTGACATACCAGAAGCTGAAAGAGGGCGGCGAAGTCACAATGCTCCCATCCTTTGCAAAGGAGGATTACGGAGAATTTCTCAAACGGGCAAAAGGAATGGACATTCCTGTTGCGGCGATACAGGAACACGGCAAGGAAAACACGCTTTCACTTTTCTTCAATGTAAAAGATAAGGAAGCGGTAAATGCTATTGTTCAGGATATTGTCCGAGAGAAGCTGAAACAGCCTGAGCAAACCGAGCGTATGATTACCATTGAAAAGGAACAGGTTGAGGGTTTTCAGATGTATTGTTCAGATCACGACATACCTGTGAATTTTATGGAAACTCAGAACGGCGTCAAATGTATTTTCGGTGCTGCTTACGAAAAGCAGATGGAGGCGGCTGTGGAGAATTTCAAAAAGCTCCACAGCGAGCTTTCCCAAACCGCTATTGATGTGCAGAAAGATGAAAAAGGCAAGCTGAAAATTACGGTCGATGATACCATTCAGGGAAAATCGCTTAAAATGAATTTCTGTACCAAAGCAAAGCTTGAAAGAGTATTGCAGGAGCGTATGGGATTTTCAAAAGTGAAGGCAGTGGAAGCAGCAAACGCACTTACCGCAAAAATGTCCGACCAACAGCTCGGATATTATCTCAGCGGTTCAAGGCAGCTTGAGCAGATGGCTTATTACGAAAAGGACATCAAGTTTGAAAACGAGAATGTTCTGACGGATAAGTTCTCATTTGCGAAAGTGCAGTTTCAGGAGGAAGATACTCCGAAGCTCACCATTACCGATGAGCGAGGGCATTTCGTTGTGCTTTCTGCAAACACACGGAACAGAGCTGAGATTGAAAAAAGTATCCGTCAGCATTTAAAGGTTGAGGATACGGAAACGGTCAAGGCAATTATGACAAAAGCCGAAAGGCTTGGTTTTGTCGATGAGCCGAAGCAGGTTCAGTTCAAGGAGTTCCTTATTGAGCGTGAAACGCAATCCGCATTCATGGTGCGTGGCGGTTCTACGGTAGTCAGACTTGATTTATCCGACAAGGAAACCGCAAAGAAGCAGCTTATGGACAGCTTTGGAATGACAGCGGCAAAGGCAGATAAAATCATCGACAAGGCACAGAAGCAGACAGTTGTAAACAATCTGCTGAAAAAGGCTAAAGCAAAGGCGGCGTTGACAGCCGACGCTATCAAGCATAAGAAGCTGGATAGGGGGTCACGCAAATGAGCCGAGTGGCAAAAAAGCCTGATTTCGTTACAATCAGCATTTATGCGGTGCTTGCCGTATTCGTGATTTATTTTGCGGCTTCGCTGGGAGCGTGTTTCGACCTTTCAACAAATGAAGAAGGCAAGGTTGATTTTAATAACCTTGCGAATAGCTTGGAAACAACCCTTATGGATACCGAGCTTGTCTTTGAACAAGTCGAGGCTGGCGGCAATGCCGTTATGTTTCCCGTATTTACTGCTTTCGGTATCGGTCTTTACGTCCTTATGAAAGTAACAGGCAAGAAGAAGTTTCACCGAAAGGGCGAGGAACACGGTTCTTCAAGATGGGCGAATAAAAAAGAAATAGCTTCGCTTCTGGACAAGCCGCCTAAGAAGAAAAAGGGCGAGTTTGTTATGGACAATAACATTATTCTTACGAATGATGTGAAAATGTCACTTAACACAAGGCAGACGAGGAAAAACCTCAATGTTATGGTAATCGGCGGTTCAGGTTCGGGTAAGTCCCGTTTCTATGTAAAGCCGAATCTTATGCAGGCAAACACAAGCTATGTCTGCACCGACCCTAAAGGCGAGCTTCTTCGCTCTACGGGAAAAATGCTGGAGAGCTACGGCTATAAAATAAAGGTGTTCAACCTTATTGATATGGCTCACTCTCACAATTACAACCCGTTCAACTACATTTATGATGTTGACGGAAATTACAGTGCAACCGCTGTAATCAAGATGGTAAACGTCTTGATGAAGAATACCTCAAAGGAGGGCGGCGGTGGAGGCGATCAGTTCTGGGACGACTCCACAAAGGCACTTTTGGCGGCACTTTGTTTCTATCTTGTTGAGTGCGAGGATAAATCAATGCAGAATTTTTCAGAGGTTATGAAGCTTCTGAAAAAGGCGGAGGTTAAAGAGGGCAGCGACGATTATCAATCTGACCTTGACCTTATCTTTGACGCACTTGAATTTCCCAAAAAATATCAGACAGCGGAAGCCGAACATAATGAGCAGTTCAAGAACCTGAACCTCATTGACCTTACAAAATCAGCAAAGCCTGCAAGTCAGTATATGTGCCTGAAATATTACAAGGATTTCAAAAAGGCGGCAGGCGATACAGCAAAATCTATCCTTATTTCTACTGCGGTAAGATTGCAGGCGTTCAACATTCCCGAAGTTATGGACTTGACCTGCTGTGACAACATTCACCTTGAAATGATAGGTGATGAAAAGACCGTAATGTATATCATTATTCCGTCCTCAGATGATACTTTCAACTTCTTGGCGGCGATGATGTACACACAGCTTTTCGATGTTCTGTACGACAGAGCCAATGTCAAGCACGGCGGCAGACTTCCTTTTCACGTCCGCTGTCTGCTGGACGAGTTCGCAAACGTCGGTACTATTCCTCGGTTTGAGGAGCTGTTGGCAACAATGCGTTCTATGGAAATTTCGGCAAACGTCATTATCCAGAACCTTTCGCAGCTTAAAAAGATGTATAAGGATAGCTGGGAAAACGTACTCGGTAACTGCGACAGCCTGTTATTCTTGGGCGGTCAGGAGCCGACAACTCTTGAACACGTTTCCAAAACGTTGGGCAAGGAAACTATTGATACCCGTTCCCATAACTGTACAAGGGGAAAGAATGGTTCTACCTCTGAAAATGACGGTATCTTGGGACGTGAGCTTATGACAGTGGATGAGCTGAAGGTTATGAAAGATAACGAGTGTATTCTGTTCGTCCGTGGTATATATCCGTTTTTCTGCGATAAATTCGTGATTGAGAAACATCCGAATTACAAGCTGTTGGAGGACTCAGACAAGGACAATGCTTACCTAATCAGCGATATAAAGACGGTGCAGTACGGTTCTTTCGATGAGCAGGAAAATGAAGATTTACATTCCGAACCTGTTGAGGATTCGGAAAATCAGATCGGTAATGTTGTTGCTGAAACGGAAATATCAGCCCGTAAGCTTTCAAGTGAAGATGTTCCCGACAGAGAATTTGAGCAGTCCGTCACTATGGAAGAAATACGGAATATCGGTGTGCAGCCGCATACGGCACTGCATTTCAAGGAAATGCCTAAGGAGCCGAAGGGCGGAGGTTCTGTCCCAGCACAGCTTGACAGTTCCGATAAAACAGTAACAGCGGAGCCGTGCTTAAAGCCTCCGTTTACAGAGGTGGCGGAGGAAAACTATCTCGACGTTTACGACGAATTTTAATGAACATGGAGGAAGAAACAAATGAGAAGAATGATGACTTTTATCAAGGATAAGTTTGCAGATCTCAAGGCAGCAGCCAAGAGAAAGAGAATTGCAATGACAACAAATCTCAAGGAGGATTTCACTCCCAACAGTCAGCTGACTGTGGAGCAGCGTGACGCAAAGAGAATGCGTTCCATTAGTAAGATTACGGCAGGTGTTATGGCTG
>ENA-OPCY01001638-OPCY01001638.1-human-gut-metagenome-genome-assembly--contig:-NODE-1638-length-12369-cov-10.382898_pt1 | contig 12369 bp, 9 predicted proteins | sample MGYA00241568_ERZ501487 | MGnify/ENA primary metagenome ERZ501487 (study PRJEB25962, sample SAMEA2042574) | human gut metagenome | biome: human gut; feature: human-associated habitat; material: faeces... | reverse complement strand
CATCTGCACCGCCAGGCACTTGGGATCGTTGCGGTTGCGGCAGGCATCGGCTTCGCTTCGGCCCGGGTCGTAGAGCACGCCCTGGCCGTTTTGCCTCAGAGCCTCCATTTCCGCGGTACTCCCGGTATTCGACGCGATGAAGTCGTTGACGTCCGCACCCTTCGTGATCTCGTCAAACTCCGGTATCGGCATGTTCCTGCCCGCGTTGACGGCATCCTCGACGCCTTCTGCGGCATCCTTACCGCCCCATGCAGTGCCAAACGGCGGATTTTCCAGCACGAAGCGCATCTTCGTGCCCTTAAAGCGGTCGGCTTTCATGGTATCCTGATAGCAGATGTTTTCGGCGTTCTGTCCCTTGATGAGCATCTCGGCAAGGCACATGGCATAAGACTCTGGGTTGATCTCCTGTCCGAACAGGCGCACATCGGCAGAAGGATTATAACGCTTGATGAAATTATAGCCGGTGGAGAGCATACCGCCCGTGCCGCAGGCCTGATCCAATATGGTGATGACCTTGCCGTCATCAAAGATATCGTCACAGCCTTCGGCAAGCAGAATATTGACCATCAGTTTAATAATGTCGCGGCCGGTATAGTGGTCGCCGGCTTCGGCATTTTCAGAGAACTTACGGATCAGTTCTTCGAAAATATATCCCATCTTCACATTGTCGATAGTTCGAGGGTCAAGATCAAGCTCAGAGAACGCCTTGATGACGGAGAGCAGACGGTTGTTCTTGTCCATCTTGTCAATTTCTTCGCCGAAGTTCAGACCGCGCTCCTTGGACATCAGAATTTCCAACACATTTGCAGAGAATCCCTGCAGGTAACTCTTGAAATTGGCGGCAATGTGGTCAGCATCATTTACAAGCTCTGCAAGGTCAAACTCACTGGTGTTATAAAACTGGAAGCCGGAAATGCGGTACATCGCCTTTGCCGGGAAATTCGGGTTTGCTTTGAACTGGTCAACAACCTTCTGCTTGGTGGGCGCAAGAGCACACTCAAAGCGACGGATGATCGTCATCGGAATGATGACATCCTTGTACTTGTCGCTGCGGTACGGTCCACGCAGTTTGTTTGCGATGGACCAGATAAAGTTTACTTCGGTGGAAACATCGACAGGTGAATCGTCCCACATTGCATCTATCATCTGCTTATTAGCCATTTACTTTTCCTCATTTCTCTATTTATGTAGCTATTATCAGCTGGAAATCATTCATCCTCCTGAAGCAAGAAAAGTGCGTTGTTATTTATCTGGTACAATCTCCATGATATCTTCGATACCGCAATCCAACGCAGTGCATATCTTTAAGAGAATCTCTGTAGTAACATGCCCGTTTCTTCCCATCTTAGTAACGGATGCAGGGCTGATACCCGCCTTTTCGCATAGATCCTTCTTCTTCATATCCTTGTCGATAAGTAGCTTCCAGAGTTTTTTATAACTTATAGCCATAAAGTATCTCTCCTATACTTATTACAAAATGCTCTGCCATTGGCAGCGCATTTGGCCTATCACAACTATACTGCCAAGGCCTATTCCAACGACTGTTAGTGCTATTTTTATGGTAGCACATTTGAGTAGAAAAAACAAGAAAATGATAAATTCGCATGTTCTTTGTAAGCGCACAATAATCACCCGGGCCGAACAAAGTTACGGCAGAGTCCGGTGCCGGACTGCCGGGTGCCAGGGCATCAGCTTTTCCAGCTCCTCATAGGTCGGAGATTTGCCCAAATAGGGCAGCATACTCAGCACCAGCAATAGATACCCATAAGGCTCAATGCCGTTGGCCTTGGCCGTTTCCACCAGCGAATACACAATGGCACTGGATTCCGCTCCCTTGACACTGTCGCAGAACAGCCAATTCTTTCTTCCCACCACAAAGGGCCGGATCGCGTTCTCAGCCAGATTATTGGAGATAGGGACATCTCCATAGTCCAGAAATGCCATAAGCTGCTGTTTCCGGTTCAGGGAATACCGTACCGCATCCTCCAGCTTGCTGCCCTTTTCCGGGTGGATCGATTTCAGCCATGCAAAATACTCCTCCAGAAGGGGCAAAACCTCATTCTGGCGGTACTCTTTCCGAGCCTTGACATCGGCATATATGTATTTCTTCTCCAGAGAGAACAGCTTCGTGCAATACCGAAATCCTACGGCGGCTTTGCTGGTTTTCACAGTTGCGCCGTCTGGCATGGCCTCCCGCCATTTTCGCCTGGCATGGGCCCAGCAGCCGCAGTGGGTCACCTTCTGCACCTGATTGTATCCTGCGTAGCCATCCGTTATCAGGCATCCGCTAAAGCCTTTCAGAAAGCTCTCCGGGCGTTTGCCGCTCCGGTCAGGCTGGTACTCAAAGATGCGAATATGCTGGCTGCTGTATTCTCCGCTGGCATAGAGCCACATTCTGGATTCTGAGGCGGCAGGCTTGTTGTCCTCTTTCAGCACCTGCACCACTGTTTCATCCGCGTGGATCACGGATTGTTCCAGAAGCTGCCGCTTCATATGCTTGTACAGCGGCTTCAGCCAGCTCTGGGCACACCGGATCACCCAGTTGGCCATGGTGGCCCGGCTCAGCTCCACACCCTGTCTCGCCCAGATCTTCTCCTGCCGGGCCAGAGGAACTCCGTCCACATACTTCTTCGTCATAACATCTGCCACAGTAGAGGGAGATGCCAGAGAGTGCTTCATAAGAGGAGGCGGCGTTCTGGTGGTAATGATATGGGCAAAGCCGGTATCCTTCTCACACTTGTCGCAGGCATAGGTGCAGCTGTAGTATTCCAGAATCTTCTCAGACTGCGGGATAATGATGAGTTCCCTGCGGACGAGCTTCTTACCAATGAGCTTAAAAGTGCCGCCGCACTTGTCACAGGTAAGCCTGGATTCCGGAAGGTCAATTATAATTTCTTCTACAGGAAGATTCTTTGCCAGCTCGTCAATGGTTCTTTTCTTCTTCCGGGCATGCGCTTTTACGGTAAGGGTTTCCTCCGTAGGTTCCTCCGCCTTGCTGTCCTGACAGATCTCTGCCTCATTGAACAGGCTCATTTGGTCTTCGCTCAGAACATAGGTCTTTTTCTCGCTGGACTGGCCGAAGCGGGCTCTCTGTGCATTGGCAAGGATCTCATTCATGTGCTCCAGCTTCCGCTTCAGCTCCGCGTTTTCCTTCTGCAGTGCTTCTACAGACTGGGTCAGCGGGCGGATGAGCTCCGCAACTTCCGCGGCAGTATATGTGATTTTCCTGTCTGCTGCGGCCATGAATTCTCCCCCCAAAAGCAACTTTAACCTGCCTTTATTATACCATAAAGGCAGGTTAAAGTACAGAAATATATGCAATTTTCGGAACATTTTTGTCAGAATAGATCCCTCGGTTTTCCTTTGCGGATAGCCGTTTTCTGCTCGATCCGAAGCCCTTCCATGAGCCAGCGGAAGCTCTGGGGATCCAGTAACCGCAGTTCTGCTTCTGTCCTGGGCCATTGAAATCTCCCGTTGGATAACCGTTTGTACAGAAGGATATATCCGTCGCCGCACCAGTACAGAGCCTTGATTCGATCCGTTCGTCTGCCGCAGAACAGGAACAGACTTTCTTCGTCAAAATGACTGCCATACTGCTGCTTCACAACTGCGGCAAGGCCGTCGATCCCAAGACGGAGATCTGTATAGCCGCAGGCAATATAGAAATTCCGGACTTTTGTCAGATCTATCATAGCGATTGAATGGACCGAAGCAGTGCAGCGACAGCCTCAATATCCACACCGACCGGCAGCTTCAATTCTGCACCCCGGTAGTGGATCTGAAGAATCTCCGTTGAAGTCACAGAAGATTCCAGCTGCACGATCTGAGGCCCGGCAGCTTCTGCCATCTGACTGCGGAGTTTCCGGAGCCAGTAGTAAAAGCTTTTCTCGGAAATCCCACGCCGCCGGCAAAACTCCCGTTTTGTCAGTCCACTGTTGCTGCATTCCTGAATAAGCATTCTCCATGTCTGCGCCCGATAGTCGTCCCGCACTGCCAATACATCTGCCATTTGATAGCATCTCTCCCTCCTTCTCGAAAAACTCACCGTGCGTTTTTCAAGTTTTGGGATATTATCTCACATCGTTGGCCGGGATTCTAGGCGGGTGATTATTGTGCACTTACTGTTCTTTTACCTGATTTTAAAATTCAAGGGCACTCAGTAATGCTACCGAGTACCCTTGACACAGAAATAATATATTTACCTTTAGTTTGATTTAAAATGCACTTTTTCCTTTGCTTTCACTATTTGAATTTGCTTGTCTTGTTGAAGTTGTAGTATGACGCACTCATTCTTGAGAACTATGTCGTCGTTCCCATCTCGTAGAGTAGGTAATTTCAACAGCATAAGCACTCGGTTTAACTCTGCTGCGTCTATAACCCAGCACCAATTTTTGCGGTTACTTTTATCCGGAATCGGTATGCTTCGAAATGACAAATACTGCCCGGTTTTCTCTTTGTTATACATAATGGGGAGAGAAGTATCTTCTTGTCTAATCAAGTTAATTGTTTGGAACGGCTGTCTTCCACGATACTCCAAGTATAACTTGTACAAATAAAAAACATAATCATGTGTCAGTCGGCATACACGCTTCAAATCAAAGGACACCGTGTCCGAGGTTTTATCAAAATCTTTAAAAGAAAGTAACCGTGGAGAATGTTCTTTTGAGAGTACAATTTCAAACGCATCTTCTGCCTGTATTCGCAACGTTTTAGTAGCCAAGAAAAATTGCTGTAACTTGGAGTAGTACTCTACCATATAATCCGGCATTAGCATAAGTTGCTCCTGACCAATGGAATCTGAAAGGGAAATCTTACATTCTCCGGTTGAATTGAATGAACACAAATTCAAAATTTCATTCGCTATGTATTCACGCTTTTGATACTCAACTTGAAGTACTTCACATCCAGCATCAAGATTCTTTCTAAAACTATAAATTGATGCACTTCTCAAGTCATTAGTCCATTTTTCAAAATCGGTCTGAGGCCGAACTTTTGCAGGTAGTAACTCTGCTAATGCATTTTTAGGTGTACGCGTTATACTCCTGGCCATGTCACAATCTTGTCCGATTAGGACAAACCATTCATCTTTACTGTTAGTAAAAATATCGCCGGCCGTCACAGGCAAGAAGTAATCATTGACGGTATAATCGAACGCCTCTAATGTGTTTAACTGCTGGAGATCTGCATCAGGCAAATCCTCATCATCTTCTAAACTATTAATAACCCTCGATAGCCGAATCATTCTTTTTATTGTATCGGCATCTTTCCGGGGAGCGGTTGATAATAGTCTGATCCAATCATTGATAATTTCATATTCTGACGCTCCCTCAGTCCGCGCTTTCTGCGCGAGGAAAAATGCGATTCCTTTATTCTTAATAGCTTTATCAAAGGCATCGCCCATACCTAATAGCGTTTCAGATTTTAGTTCGGAGATAAAATAATTGTACGCACTTTTCGCAATACAAGATTTTAACTGTTCAGGATGCTCTTTAGACACATATTCAAAGTACAAAGCATCGGTAATCTCTTCATACATTTCTTTGGATGAGAAAATACTGCCGATAATATTTCGACGCATGCCAGTATTTCTATCAGAGATCACCTGAATAACTTCTTTTGCTCTATTAGAGCCAGATAAATAGTTATCTATAATACATACAACGGCATGCTCCGGAGCAGCCTGTCCAATATCGTCAGAGAATAAGCTCTGTGTATCAGCAGAAAAATCCGTATAAATGCGAAGAGACTGAGCTCTATTTTCGCTCAAAATATAGTTATTGTAAAGATCATCAAAATAAGCAGGGTGATTAACTCCAATTCCGTATTTAGCGCCAAGCTCATATATTTTCTGAACAGCCTCGCCCTCAAAACGAGAATACTGTTCTTCAAGTAGTACTTTCAATTCGGGATTTACGCTTTCAACCAGCCCAAACGCACAACTAATGTCCCCGTAGGGAATGCTATCATCCCACACTCCAATTTCATCAAAGCATTCGTCAAATAAAGAAAGAAACTTTGACAGAACCTCATGTAGTGGCTGTGAAATAGATTCAATCTCTGCAAGATACCGACAACGGTCATCGACCGCCATTCGGGTAATATCATACAAAGCTCGCTCTTTTTTGTATTCGCCCTGCTTGAAATCGTCTTCGATGATTACAATGCGATTGCACTCAATAGCCGAAAAAAGTCCTTTATAGCTCATTACAATTCCTCCGAGGTATTGGATACAAGCAAAAATTTATATCTGTTTCCGTATTCATTACGCTCGTCGAGCAATTCGATTTCGCCTCCAAAAGAGTTCAGTAATTTCCGAACAATATATAATCCCATACCGCGACCTTCAGACAACGGCTTACCAGACTGCAATGGCTCAAATAAGATATCTTCCATGCTCTTGGAGACGCCTGTGCCAGTATCATACACTACAATACCATCAACACCATATTCTTCAATTGCAATAGTATCAGTTCCAGGATAAGCGTAAGTGCTATCGCTTTGCGCCCGTTTACGGCGCACATCAATCCAATACAAAGAGTTATTGATCAAATTATAAAAGACATGCAGCAACACCCCTTTGGGAACGAACCATGTCAAATCTTTAGTGCTGCACACAATCTGTACTCTTTCTTTTTTTACCGTTGATAAAAGATTTTTTCGGATATTCGATATTACACTTTCGATACATTCATGGATGAATTCATCATATGTGCCCTTCTTGATAAAAGTAGTTTCAAGGAACGAATAGAGACTTCCGATTTGATCCAATTTCCCCGAAATGTTCCCGTAGCTGTTTTTGATAGGAATAACATGTTGATTATAGACCCGTACGCCGCTACTTTGAACAAAGTAGTCTTTTAAGAAATCGAAATGTTCACTTGCATCCGGTACAATACCTGTTTTACTTAATGAGTGCAATTCATGTGTAATTGTTTCTGTAATGAGGCCATTAGCCATAAGTTTATAGTTGTTGTAAGACTCTACTTCGATAGCTTTTAACTGTGCATCGGCCTCAGAAAGCAACACGGCTGTAGACTCTTGAACAGAAGAATCCTCTTTGATATCAGCATCAAGTTTTCTAACTGTATCTGTAAGAAATGCGTAACTTTGTTGGGGAAGGGCAACTTGATCTGTCCCACTTATCTGCGTTCCGCGCCTCAAATGTTCAGAAACATCAGCAAGTGCTTTTTGCATACGCTTATTACGCCGCATCATCTCGCGAAGCGCTGCATCGTTTTTCTTAACACGTTTGGAGAGGTTCTCTTCTAACAGGCCTTCCTCTGCAAGAAGTGTTTTTACCAGATCGTTTGCCTTTCGATTAAGGTCGTAAAAAAGATAGTTAAATACGACATTGATAAGAAGCTTGAATGCTTCGGATGTTTCATTTGCACTAATGTCTAAGCGTGAACTAATCTCTTGAATATGGTTTTGTCCCGCATCAGCCAAGGAAACATATCCAACAGTATTACCGAGATCAAATCGATACCACTGTTGCCCTTTTGTCCTAAATTGTTGAAGTTTAATCCAGTCACTTTCCTTATTTCCTAAAAAACCAATACGAAATATATCTCGATATAGTTTGATTCCATTATAATCTTCCAGAAAGTATTTTAGCTCTTTCAAAGAATATCGTTTACTTGTCTCGCCTAAATCATAGGCAGCATCGATAATAATCTTATCACCGATTGCCGCTCCCTGTTTAAAACTATAAATTGAGCCAGTGATTGGTGCTATTTTCAGAAGTTCCTCAATTGCAGAAAGTGCTTTTTTTTCGATAAAAGAATCAAAGATTAATTTCTTGTCTTCGTCTTCCGCAACAGCATAGAAATCACAGAGAATATTGTAAAACAAAGAAACCAATTCATCTTTTGTCGCAGTAGCTTTAAGCGTATTTTCAATTCTTGTGGAATTGCGTTCCAGTATGTCACGGTAAAAGCTATGTGGCTTTTTTAAGCGCTTAAATGCTTCTGCTTTTACTAATGCCCGATGGACGCGTTCAATAAACCATGGTTTTATGTTCAAACCATAGTTTAACATTCCGTCTTCTGTTGGCTCAAATCGGAAATTGTGAATAGATTCCGCTAAGGCAAGAGTATCATATGGGAATGTGATGTCAACTTCGTGTTCATCGAAATAGAATTTAATCTGCGGTATGAATAGTGTGTCCTGCGCATCTGCAAAAGGTGTAATCAGAAAATTGAGCGCTGACTTAAGTTCTCGATTGACCTGAACTTGGAATGCAGTAGTATCCAACGACACCTGCTTGAACTGCGTGGCGTTATCAATATAGTCCTCTAAATTTGCGTTAAAAATAAATAAGCGAGTATGGTGCAAAGTATTAGGACCATCACAACTTGGTATATCCACTACGCCATTGATCACTGCATTCCAATCAATAAAAACATACGATGTATGATTTTCTTTATCTGAAGAAGTTTCTACAAGTAGCGCTGTTCCAAGTCTCTGAGCTGCCAGTCGGCCAATGCCTTTTTCGCCAAGAGTGCTTTCCTCGTTGGATTTGATATCTGTGGCGATTTTCAAAAAGCCGCCATCAATTGTGGCATCAGTCATGCCACACCCATCGTCTTCAACAACAAGAATCGGTGAAGCAAGGTACTTATTTGGAACGGAGTCACTGACGCAATCCGGGATAAGTCCATTAGATGGCATACTATTATACAGGCGTAGATTTATATGACTTGCTTTTGCGTCAATTGAATTTTTGATTAATTCAATTATAGCAACTTCAGGCGAGGTTATTAAATCTCTACCCAAATGTTTTATAACGCGCGGATCAATCACAATTTTTCTCATGGATTATCCTCCCGAATATCATTCAAGGTCTCCCTTAATGTTTTAGCAATTGCTGCTGCCATTAAGTATGGAACACCGTTGCCTATCATCTTGAACTTCTTTGACAATGGAAGTGTTGGTAATACAACAAATTCTCTTGGCAAAGATTGAATCGCCATAGCTTCCGCTACTGATATACGCCTTTCTTTATAAGGGTGGAGGTGTACTTCGTTGTGTCCATATGCGGCGGTTGGTGAGAATCTCCAACGATGTAGCCGTTTAAATGACTTGCCACTTGTATCGCCTTCTGCGATAGTTGCGATTTTGTTTCGCCCCTTTTTCACCTGGAATATATCATTGCCATTTGGATGATTTTCAACATCATTTTTATGAAACCAATACTCAACCGTCAGTTTTTTCAGTATTCCTTTAGCAGGAAACACATATGAACTATCTGTCGCAAATTCTCTCTCTTTAGGCCATGTTCTTGTTAGTACATTCTCTGTATTGAAGAGTGCATGTTTATCCCATTTGAATATTAGGGTATTGGGTTCGTTCTGATAGATTTTTTTGTGAATGCCGACCATAAATACACGTTCCCTGAATTGAGGGACACCATATGCAAGTGCATTCAAAACGTTTTCGGCTATAACATAGTCATTAGCTTGAACTTTCATCATCATTTCCTTATAGAAAGCACGATGCTTTTCCGTTTTTACTAAACCCTTAACATTTTCAAACAGGAAAAAATCAGGATGGCAACGACAAATAATATCGAAATAGATCTTAGTTAATCGACCATTTTCGCCATCAACACCAGCATTTTTTCCGGCAACTGAAAAATCCGGGCATGGCGGTCCACCAATAAAACCGACTAAGTTTCCTTTTTCACGCTCTTGCGCAATAAGGGCAAGGAGATTTTTCTTTCCACGTCGCCTTGCATAGCGTTCAGCGCTATCATTACGATAGCCATAGATCGGAGCACGCAGATTCATTTGCATCCTTGCATACCGGTATGACTCAATAAAGAGGTTGTCGTATTCATTAACAAATACTATGTTATATCCGTTTTTTTCAAACGCCAAATCTAAAATCCCGATTCCTGAGAAAAACGAGAAGATGGAAATTTTCTTTTGCATGGTATTACATTCCTTTTTCTTTTTCGTGTTTCTCAAACTCTTCGAAAGTCATAAGGACAAATTTGGGCTTGTTATTTTTCAGAATAGTTATTAGGCCCTGCTCCTCTGCCATTCTCGCAGCAGAGGAAAAATTTTGATTAACTTTAGAAATAGATAGGGTCTTTTCGATATCAATTTTCATATCGCATACCTCTAAAAGCTTATATGGAGTTGTTAACTAAGATTTTACATCAAATATTAGCTAAAAGTCAACCTAATCTTAGATGTATTTTTGAAAGAAACAGTTGAACCTCCGGACAGTCAGAGCTACAATGCCAACACCTCATCGCGAGGACAAACTGATTGGAGGTCAAATGATGAATTATGAAGCAAGCCCGTTTCAGGACTACGAATCGATCACCATTGATGAGCTGAAGGATCAAGCCAACAGCCTATTGAATCTGGTAACGGATGAGCAGCGACCACTGCGCGTATGCATGAATAATGGCAAGGAGTTTCTGTTGTGCCCTCAGGACCTGCTCGCTCCGATCTGCGATTCCGATTTTCGCCTGATTCTGCTGTCGGCAATGCGGTATGCGATGGGCAGGAATACTTATATGCCTGTGGTGGTTTCCAATTATATCAAGCGTCACATTCGTCTTCTGGATGATAAGTTTCTCGCTCTGGCTGCCGATGATATCCGGCGGCTCCTTGAAGATTACGCAGAGCATGAACTGAATTCAAATTTTTGGCAGGGCCTTTTAGATGCACTTGAAACAGAACAGAGAGAGCGTGCCACTCGTGAGGTAAGGAAGACCAGACCTTGCCCAGTCTGCGGGAAGCCCTTGGAGGTCATGAGTATTACCGACAACCAGCATTCACCAGGCAGATTTGATGTAATTGCCCACTGCCCAAACTGCCATTCTGATTACGAGTGGTTCTGCGATAAGGACGGCGGTGTCTCAGATGTAAAGCAGTATTTCTTTGGATAAGGCGAGTGTGTTTCGGCAGGAGCCTTTTGGTGTATTCCTTGTCTATAGCGGCTCAACCCTTGAACTGTACGCCAACTTCCGTAAAGCGACTAAAAGGGCCACACCTGCTCGTATGAACAGGTGCGGCTCTCTAATTTGACGGAAATTTAATTCAGTCTGAAATAGCAGGTATTTTTCCCTTTTCCTTCTTTTTTCAGTTCTCCGGCTGCAATCAGCTTCCGTAAAGCACCCTCAATGGAGCTGTCACTGAGCGACGGGCAAAGTTCGCGGATGTCCTGCTTATTGAATCGCCCGATTCTATTCTTGCTTGCTCTGCGCACCATTTCCAGTGCAGGCAGTTTGGTTTCCACAAGCACCACGCGATCCTCAAAGTCCTTATAGGCCGCAAGAATCGTTCCGAGCAGGTACTTGATGAAGGGAACTACATCCTCGATTCCTTCGTGCCAGCCGGTTTGCGCCTGTGCAAGTGCGTCGTAGTACAGGTCCTTGTTTTTGGCGATTTTGGCTTCCAAGGAGATATACTTTCCAACATAAAAACCGTTTCGGTACAGAAGCAGCGTCGTGAGTAGCCGACTCATTCTTCCGTTTCCGTCATTAAATGGGTGGATGCACAGAAAATCATGGATGAAAACCGGAATTGCAATCAACGGCTCCAGTTCCATGTTTCCAATCACACGGTTGTATTCCTCGCAGATTCTGTCCAGCGCTTCCGGCGTTTCATAAGGGGCAAGCGGCGTGAACAGCGTTTCCACATGACCGTCCGGATAGGTGGCAGTGATATAGTTCTGCACGCTTTTTGTGCGGCCCGCAAGCGGATTATTCATATGGCTGTACAGGATTTTGTGAAGCTGCAGGATATAGTTCTGCGTAATTGGTATCGCATCAAAGCTCTCGTGAATGATGCTCAGCACATCACGGTAACCTGCAATTTCCTGCTCGTCACGGTTTCTCGGCGTGGTTTTCTCCTCGACAAGCTGCCGGATTCGGGTACTCGTTGTGACGATGCCCTCGATGGCATTCGAGGCCTCTGTGCTCTGTATCTTGGCAATTTCCACGAGCTTTTCGAGCTCCTCCGGGCGCTGCTTCAAATACAGTTCCTGCTTTCCGGCTTCCTTGTATATGGCTGCAATCAGGCCAAGAACATCCGAGTCCCACTTTTGCTCCTTGATTGCGGAGTAATTGAAGGTTCTCATTCCCTTACCCCCTTTCGCTTTCCCTTAAATAATAATATAAAACAAGGGAATAGTCAATGGGCTGTGCCTTAAATCCCTTACTATTATGCCTGTATTAAGGGATTTATACTCAGGGAACAAGAAAAGTACCTCTGCCTATCTTCCCGCCTATTCTTTGTCTATAGCGGCTCAACCTTTGAGCTGCATGCCTTTTAGAAATCTCTTGCATAACTCTCTCCTCAGAGTTACAATGCAGACGGTCTGAAACGCGAAACGCTTCCCGCCCGGTTTTCG
>ENA-OPCY01001633-OPCY01001633.1-human-gut-metagenome-genome-assembly--contig:-NODE-1633-length-12400-cov-2.351073_pt1 | contig 12400 bp, 14 predicted proteins | sample MGYA00241568_ERZ501487 | MGnify/ENA primary metagenome ERZ501487 (study PRJEB25962, sample SAMEA2042574) | human gut metagenome | biome: human gut; feature: human-associated habitat; material: faeces... | reverse complement strand
AGTATTTTAACAGTTTTGGTACAAATTATATTATGCAAAATCGCAATAATACTGATAATGAATGTGAAAATGTTATTTGGAATCGCAGCGATTATAATGGCGATAAAAACTCCTAAGTTCCTACAAGAATTTATGCTTGGTGGTGGAACAGGAGGAATAAGTAGTGTAATTGTTACTACAAGTAAAACTATGGAGCTTTCTTCTCAAATTAAGAGAAAGCTAAGTACATTAAAGAAAGGGTAAACTATGGAAATATTAGATGAAATAATAGATTTATTAAGAGTTGCTATAATTCCACTTGGAGTTGTTTTTAGAGTAATATTTTGCTTTACTAAAATGATTTATGATGAAGATGCACAAGGATCATATAAGAAGAGAATTAAAAAAAATGTCTTCTCAGTATACATTGGAAATGATCAATAAAGAATTAAATGAAATTGAATCTAATAGAGCCAATCAAATAAATAATATGAAAATGTTTTATAATTATATAAAGGACAGAGATGATTTGATAAATATTTTCTCATTTTTAAGTCTAGTAGTTAGTGAAGAAGAAAGAAGACATATGATTGAATGTAAGATATTTGCAATTTTGTCAGAGATTTTTAGTTATATTGATATGGATATTTCAAGAATAGGAATAGAAGATATTGTGAAGAATTATAAGATTTATGGAGGAATGTAATGGAAGAGGATATAAAAAAATATGGTGTAGAATGGATTATCTTAGAAAAGATAACAAAGGGAGATGCTGAAGATACACAACTGATTAAAGATTTATTTAGTTATGAGATTAATTGGGGAGAATTAATGGAACAAGCAATGAGTCATAAAATATTTCCAATGTTAGCCTATTTTGTTATAGAGAATGATTGCTTTGACAAAGTACCACCATTTGTAAACCAATATTTTAGAACTTTTTTAGATGTGAATATGGAAAAAGTAAAAAAGATTAAAGAAGCAGCAATTGAAATTACAAAAGAACTTACAAAGTTGAATATTCCATTTGTTGCAACAAAAGGCGTTATACTGGATAATGAATTATATGGAAATGTGGGATGTAGATTTATGTCAGATGCAGATTTTATAGTGGAAGTAAAAAACAAAAATATAGTTATGAAAACACTAAAATCATTAGGATATAAAATTGGAACGGTAAATTGGAAAAATAATGGAATTAAGGAATTAAGTAGAGAAGAATATTTAATATATTTAAATACACCTGATAAATTACCAGAATTTGTTAAAGAAACGGACAACAATATTATAAAATATGTTTCTATTGGATTTGTTTGTTCCCTAACATGGAATAAATGTGAATATTCAGTTGATATAAATGATGCTTTGAAAAATATAAGATTAATTGATATTGGATTAAATAATGAAAAAATTCCAGCGCTAGGTATAACATATCATTATATATATATAATTTTACACTTATATAAACATGCATGGTTGGAGTTCTTAAGTAGATGGAATAATGATGTTAATTTAGTAAAATTTGGTGATGTATATAGATATTATAAAAAGTACAAAGAAATTATAGATAAAGAACTACCTGAAATAATAAAAAAACAAAATATAGAAAATCCGGTAATTTGGACATTACAACATACAGATGAAATCTTTGGAAGTAATATTGTTGAAAATTTGAACTACGAAAATTTTATAAATGATGAATATCTACATTCAGCAGGAGATAAAAAAGGAAATATTAGAATTTGGAAGGGAAATATGAGAGAAAGATTAAAGTCTAAAAATAGAAAAAAATTATTCGTATAATTAACATAATTCTTGAAAAAATATAGTATATGTGGTATAATATATATGTGTATTCGCACATATATTTACACCATTAACCTATTTGAATTTCAGAAAGGAAGGTAAAACATCATGAAATTTACGGACAAAGAGTACTTAGAAGCATTAGGTTATGTACAGGGAATGTTTTCTCTCGGAGGACTTAGCGAATGTGGCAAGACATCTGCAGGATATAAGTTACAGGATATGGGTGCTAGAAAGAGCAAAATTATTCACATTGAGAGAGAAATGATGGAAGAAAGAGGCTATGATTTGAGTCAAGGAATGAAAGATGAACATTTTGTTAATCTTTATGCTGAAAACCAGGATCAAGCTTTTAGGGAATTCCTTTTCAGGCTTATCGGTCATATGAAAGAAGAAGGAAAACCGTTTGCTTCCATTGAAAGCTTGTACAGAGCAGAGCTAGGAGCTTTTCTGAAGAGAGAGCTGAAGGGTAAAATGGCGAACATCTTCATTGACGCTCCTGTTGAAGCTAGAGCAAAGCGAGAACTTGAAAAAGTTAACGCTAAAGCTAAAGCAGAAGGGTTACCTTTAATGACATTTGAAGAAATGTTAGAGAAGGTAAAAAGAAAAGATGAGTTCAAGACAAAGCATAATGCTGCTAAAGTAAAAGATATCGCAGATTATGTTGTTGACAATTCGGAAGGTGTTACTAGGGAACAATTCTTGGAAAAGATTGAAGAAATTGGTCATAGTCTTGGATTGTAAAGGGAGAGTTTGAAATGGTAGATGTGATTGCACAGGTTACAAGTGAAAGTGTACGGTAGTAAGGCTAAAAATTTGATTAAATTGTCTTACAATGGTGTTACTGTACCAAAGACATGGGTAATTAGCAATAATTACCCATTGTCTTTATTAAAAAGATATAAAATTAATTTAGAAAATTTAGATGAAATAATTAATTTTTTCGATAAATTTCCAAAACAAGAATATAGAAAACTTTATGATATTGTAAAGGAATTTACAAATAAAAATAAAAGGATAAAAAGATTTGCAATAAGAAGTTCACAGTTATATGAAGATGGGAAAGACAATAGCTTTTCAGGATTATTTTATACTGAATTAAATGTTGGTAATATAGTGAATATCGTGAATGCTATAGTAAAGTGTTGGAAAGAAAGTTTTAATGTTGGAGTAATAGAATATAGTAAAAAGAATAATGAATTTAAGCCTATTCCATGTTCAGTTATAATTCAGCAATTTATATTATCAAATAAATCAGGAGTTGTATTTAAAATAGATGATAAAATAATTTTAGATGCAAATTTTGGTTTGGCAAAATCAATTGTTGATGGTGATACTGGATGTGATGAATGGATACTAAATAATGGGGATATTGTAAAATATTCCAATAATAAAGAAAAGGCAGATATACCAGTAACAAGAAGAATTAATCCTAATGTAAAAGATAAAATTAACTATCAGAATTATTCTGATTTAGTAGTTTCAAAATTCAATAATACAGATACTACTATCAAAGTTGATTTACCTTTAAGTTTAAGTGAAAAAAAAGTAATGAGCGAAACTGAAATAGAGAAATTATTGAAAGTATGCGAAAGTGTTTCGAAGATATTAAACATTAAAAATTATGATATTGAATGGACAATAGATGAAAAAGGCAATATTTATATATTACAATGCAGACCAATAACTACAAAGTTTGAAGTTGGAAAAATGGAGCAAAATGAAAATAAAAAATTTGGAATTGGTTTAGTAAATGGAGAAGTTATTGGAAAAGTTATTAGAATTATAGATGAGAATACAGCTAAAAAATTTGAACAAGGAAGTATTTTAGTAACTAAAAGATTATCTGGTTATTCTCTAATGGCTGCTAATAAAGCAATTGGATGTATTATTGAATCAAAATCCCCACTATCACATAGTGCTATTATAGCGAGAGAACTTGGAATTCCGGTCGTTGGAAATGTTGATATTAATAGTATATGCAATAATGAAAGATATTACATTAACGGTAAAACTGGTGAATATAAGATTGTTAAGAATAGTAATATAAATAAAAATGAAACAAGATTAAATAATAAAGAAATTTCATTAAGTCAAAAATTAAAAAATAATTTATTAAAAGTTATAGAATCTTTTGATCAAGATATAGTTTAATCTATTATGTGCATTTTAGGAATTTAAGAAAGGAATGAACTTAGAATGAACCAATATAGTATTATAGAGTTGATGGAGAACAGTTTTAAGAAAAATAGAGATAAAATTGCAATAATCGATGATAGTCAACAATATACATATGGTGAATTTGAAGAAATAGTAAATATAGTTGCGAACAATATATACAGCAATAATTTGCAAAAAAAGAAAATTGCCATATGCTTAGACAAGTCTGTCAAATTTATTGCATTGGTAGTTGCAATATGGAAAACTGGGGGATCTTATATTCCAATTGATACAGATATGCCAGATGATAGAATGAATTACATTTTACAAGATTCTGGTACAGATATGGTTATAATAGATAATAATAGGCAGTATAGATTTGATTGCAAAATGATTAATATAGAGAAACTATTTGTAAAAAAACAAAAAGAAATAAAGTCAAGTGCAGAAAAAATCACAGGAGAAGATATAGCGTATATAATTTATACATCGGGTAGTACAGGAAGACCTAAAGGAGTGCAAGTTTCAAATAATAATCTTGTCTATTTTATGAATACAATGAAAAAATATCTAAAATTAAATGAAAACGATAAATGGTTAAGCGTTACAACTGTTTGCTTTGATATTTCGATATTTGAAATGTTTTTCCCTATTATTTATGGAATAACTCTTGTTATTGGAAAGAAAAGAATGTTGATTGATATGAGAATATTAAAGAATACAATATTGAATGAAAATATTACAGTAATGCAAGCAACACCAATTACATGGAAATTATTAACAAAGTTTGATAAAACAATAATAAAAAATATGATAGTTCTATGTGGTGGTGATAAATTAGAATGTGAATTAGCAAGAATATTGTATGAAAATTCACGAGAAGTATGGAACTTGTATGGACCAACAGAAACTACTATTTGGTCATCTGTTAACAAATTGGAAATGCCTGAAGATATTAGTATTGGGAAACCGATAGCTGGAACTCATTTTTATCTATTTGATAGTAATATGAAATTGAATAAAAATGAAGGCGAATTATATATTGGAGGTTTAGGAGTATCAAAGGGCTATCTTAATAATCGAGAATTAACAAACGAAAGATTTAAAAGTAATCCAACAAAAAATGGAGAGCTAATATATCAAACAGGAGATTATGTGAAATACTATAATGGAAGATATTATTGTGTTGGAAGGACTGATTTTCAAATAAAGATAAATGGACATAGAATTGAGGTTGAGGATATTGAACGAAATCTCTTGGAAATTAAAGGAATAGAAAATGCAATCGTTGTTCCAGATAAAAACTCAAATAATATATATGCTTTTGTTAAAAGTAAAGATTCTGAAATGTTTAACGAAGAATCAGTAAAGGAAAAATTAAGAGAAAAAGTCAATGGGTATATGATACCGAGAAGAATTATTGTTATAGATGATTTTCCGCTAACATTTAATAAAAAAATAGACAGAAAACAATTAATTAATAAATACATAATAAAACCAAGAGAAGGAAATTTAAATGGTGATATATATGAAAGAATAAAGCAAATATGGGAAAAAAGCATTGGAGAAAAAATTGATATAAAAAAATCATATAAAGAATATCCAATAGATTCTTTAACACTAACTGAAATAGCAATTGGAATGGAGGAAATAATAGAAAATTGTTCAATAAGTGATATTATTAAATATGAATCAATTGACAATATAATAAAAAATATGAAAGATGTTCAATTGATAAAGTACGAAAATGATAAAAGAGTTAATAATCTTTTAATGGAAAACAAACTAAAAATAACTGATGTTAAAGAAATAAAAATTAATCCAATGGAAGAAATGATGGCAAATACATATTTTTTAAATAAAAAATCAATTATTTTTCAAGATATCTATATTTTTAAAACTAAAAAATGTAATATAAATAATGAAAAAATTAAAGATAGTTTTTTTAAAGAATTTTCGGATGAAAAAAATTTGAGTTGTAAATATATTTTAGGGAAAAAATACAAATTACAATCAAATAAATTTAAAAATTTATTTGATTATGAAGAAAGATATATAGATAGTAAACAGAATTTAAACAAAATCCTAGATTATTATATAAATTTAGTTTTAGATATCAATAATAAGGCAATAAAACTAATAATAATCTATTATGAAGATTATATATTTTTTGTCTTTAAATATCCAAATGTAAGAATGGATGAGGTTTCATTTTTTAAAGTATTAGATAAGTATTTCAAAAAAGTGATTAAAGATATAAATGAACATACTCAAAATATACAGCTAATAAAAAAATCAAATGTTATAAGCTTTACAATTCAAGAGGAAATGAAGAATAGATGTGTAAATAAAGCAAATGAATTAGGAACATCGCTAAATAATATTATTGAATATATTATAGTTGAAAGTTTGAAAAAACAGATAAAAATTGATAATATAAATTTTATATTAAACACAAGAAAAAAATTTGGAAATAATATTAGCATTGTACAGAATTGAAAATAAATATAAAAATTTGGAGGATTATATTTCCTTAAAAAATAAATTAATACATACTTGTGATAATAATATTTTAATTTCGTATAATGATATTTCAAATTTTGTTATAGGGAATAATAATGTTGAATTTGAACATATAGAAAATAACGGTTTTATGATCAATGTAGAAATATATAATAAAAAAGATAATATACAATTAATTATTAGTAAAGGAAATAAGTCCAATGTAGATTTATCTATTTTGGAAAAGCAAATAATAAATAAATGGAAGGAATTGAAATAAATGAAAGTATTTTTTATAAGACATGGAAAAGATGATGGAAATTATAGAGGCGGTTGGAGTGCAATGCCTTTATTAGATGAAGGTAAGGAGCAAGTAAAAAAATTAGCACAATATTTAGGTGAAAATTCAAAAGAATTTAATATTGAAAAGATAATTTCAAGTGATTTAGAGAGAACAAAGGAAACTACAGAAATAATAAATGAAAAATTAGGCGCTGAGGTTGAATATACTGATAGACTAAGAGAAATGAATAATGGAAAAATCGCAGGTATGCTTAATGAAGAGGTAGAGAAGAAATTCCCTGGATTATATTATAATACATTAAGAATGGATGAAAGATATCCAGATGGAGAAAGCCCAATAGAATTTCATGATAGAATAATAAAATCCTTTAAAGAGATAATTGAGGAAAATAAAAATCACGAAAATATTATGATTGTTACACATAGCGGTGTAATAAATATAATTTATAGGTATATAAATAATATGGAATGGTCAAACAAAATAAAATCTGTGAAAATTTCAAATGCAAGTATTTACTCATTAGTTATTGATGGTGATAAAAAATATTTTGAACTTGAAAATTTTTGTGAATATTTATAATAAGTAACGAGGAAAATTTATGAGTAAAAATAGAGGATCAGCAATAATTGACTATGAAAATGGAATAATATTAATAAAGAGAATAAAAGGATATGGACAAAATAAAAAAATATACTACACTATTCCTGGAGGAGGACAGGAAGAAGGAGAAACTATTGAAGAAACAACAAGAAGAGAGATTAAAGAGGAGTTAGGAATTGATATAGTTTTAACAGATAAATATTATGAGATAGAGAGTCAAGGACGAAAACAATTTTTTTATATAGCAAGGTACAAATCAGGAGTATTAGGAACGGGAACCGGGAGAGAAATGAACCATAAAGATTATAATAAATGTGGGGAATATCTAATAGAAATAGTACCAATTAATAAAATAAAAGATATAAATTTATTACCAAATGAAATAAAAGAAATAATAGTTTCAATTAAAGAATAGTAAGATAGGTGTTAGTAATGAAATTATGGATTGCAAGTTATAATAAATTAATATACGAATTAAAAATAAATAGTAATAAATGGAAAGTAATAGATATGAAAGAAGTAAAATTAGAATCTTTTCCATCATATCTATATAAATATAAGAATTATATTGCAGTTGCATTAAAAGAAAATGACAAAAAAGAATATTCAGGAATTAAAGTTGTTAATCTTAAAGATAATAAGTCTTTTGAATATTATAATCATAAATCATATACATACATTTATATGGATAAAAATTATATTATTGCAGCAAGTTATCATCAGGGAGAAATTCTAGTAATAAATAGAAAAACTAATGAAAAGTTTTTTAAGAAATTTGATAGAGGTAAGATTCATAATGTAGGAAAAATTAAAAAGAATTTATTCTATGCTGTTGATATAGAAAATCAAGTAGTTTATTTTCTCAAAATTGAAGGTAGTAAGCTTATTGAAAATAACAGAATAAGTATCAAAAATAATAGGCCAAGACATCTGATAAAGAAAAGAGGAAAAATTTATATTATTTGCGAAGATACAGCTAATATATTGTGTTATAAAAAAGAAAAAAAACAATATATAAAATTTCAAGAAATCTCATCAGTGAATAACTCAAAAAATAATGAAGCAGCTGCTATAAAAAGTAAATTTAATTATATATATACAACTAATAGAGGAGATAATAAAGTAAATATATATAAAATTAAGTATAACGGAAATTTAAAAAAATTTTTATGTGTTGATTGTGGAGGAATTAATCCACGAGATTTAATAATATTTAAAAGAAATACTATAATAGTCACTAATAAAGATTCTAACAATTTGAGTGTAATAAAATTTAATAAAAAAGGAACTAAAATAATAAAAAGTTTTAAATTAAAAAAACCAGTATGTATTGTGAGATGAAGAAAGATGGAAACAAAAATAATATTAGTAAGACATGCAGAATGTGAAGGCAATGTTCAAAATAGATTATCAGGTATAACTAATTTTGAATTAACATATAATGGAAAGAAACAAACTAAGATTGTTGCTGAAAGATTAAAAGAACAAAAAATTGACAAAGTATATTCAAGTCCACTAAATAGGGCATTACAAACAGCACAAGAAATTTCAAAATATGCATATGAAAAAAGAGTTATAGTTGAAAATAATTTAATTGAAATTAACTATGGCAAATGTGATGGAATGCAATGGAATGAAATAGATAGCAAATATCCAAATGTAAAAAAGATGTGGAAGGAAATAAAAAATTATCCAAATGGAATGCCTGAACAAGAAGAATATATAAATGTTCAAAAAAGAATGGTAAAAACAATAAATGAAATTATTGATAAAAATATTGGTAAAAAAATTTGCATTGTCTCTCATGGAATAGCAATTCAAGCTTTTTTATGTTATTTTTATCATAAAGAAATAACAGAAGCAAATTCATTACCACAATTAAGAAATGCGGAATTTATTGAATTAATAATAAAAAAGTAAATTAAAAAGTAATTGATATAAATTCAATTACTTTTCTTCTTTTCTTTTTAGCCATTCTTTTGGTTCTGCGTATTTAAAGCGTTCATCGGCAAAAAATTCTGATAGATTTGTATTTAAAGCTTCACAGATAAAATATAGATTTTCTAATCTTATAGTTTTAGTTTTTCTACTTAAAAATAAAGATAAAGTAGAAGTATATACACCTGTTAAAGATTCCAATTTATAAATAGTTATATTGTTTTGACTCATTAATTCTTGTATTTTTATCGCAACTAAATCCGAAAAATCCATAATAATCCCTCATTTCATATATAAATTTTAGCAAAATTATGGCTAAAAACCTCTCAATAAATTGAGAGAATATTGTCGAAACTATTTAAATTATAAAAATATGTGGTATAATAAGAATTAATATTCTAATTTATTTAGAATTGTCAGAGAGGAGTGATATATATGTCAATAAAAGTAAAAGTAGAAATATTAGATGACATGAAGATATTGGCAGACAATTTGGCAGCAAAAGTTTTAAAAAATGAAAATGTAGAAGAAGTATTTGTAGAATATAATGGTGAAGATGGATTAACAAGTATTTTGAATAATAGTCCAGACATTATTTTTACAGATAATCAAATGCCAAAGAAAACAGGAATAGAATTGATTGAAGAATTAAAATATTATACTTTTGAACAAAGACCCAAGATTGTTTTAGTTACAGGAGATTCGGATCCGAGCATTTACCAAAAAGCAAGAGAATTAAATTTTGAGGTAGTACATAAACCAATAAGTGATGATATAATAAATATGATTATAAAAGAAGTAGTAGATGGTCAAGTGACAGATTATATAGAAAAGAATAAAGTAGAAACTAAAACAGCATGTAAGAAAAAAGGATTTTTTAGTAAATTGTTTAATTAAAAAGAGAAGGAAGAAAGCGATTTAAAATCGTATTTTATTTTACTCATAAAACAACTAGCAATAACTATATAAACTATTCGTAGTTGATAATAATTTTCTTAAAATGATGCAATAATATAAATAATAAGAAGTTTATAAATTATTGCTAGTTGTGGAGGAAAAAATATGAGTAGAAAAAATAGATATGAATATACAGACTGGAAAGGTTTAGGCAATAGAGTAAAAAGTTATAGAGAACAAATTGGAATAACAAAGGAAAAATTTGCTGAAATGATAAATCGTACTGAGAACTATTTATCTGAATTAGAAAAAGGAAATAGATCTTGCAGTGTACATACACTTCATCAAATTGCTATTGCTTTAAGATTACCAGTTGATAAATTGCTTTATGGTGATAACATGGAAAAGAAAAGAGAAAGTACTAACAAAGAGATTTTACATGAGATAATAAATAGATGTAATGAAGAAGAAATAAATGTTTTAAAAGATGTTATAGTAGCAATATATCCTGATTTAAATAAGATTTTAAAAAAAAATAAATAAATAAATAATTACGCGAATATAAAATTGTTTAATAATTAAATTTTGATGTCAATCATTTTTGAAAATGTCTTAAAATTTTTTATTTATTAGCACTAAAATTTTTACATTTAGTGCTAATATTTTTATGCGACATCTTCATCGTCTAAATGATGTTCTTGTTTCTTTACAAATTCATCAAATGACTTACTCTTCCACTTATGGTTCATCTTTGGTATGTAAATTTTTCGTTCTTTTGGTGTCTCGACTTCATCAAAATCTTCCGATTTTGCTTGAACTTCTGGAATTTCTTCTAATGCAAATACCGATTCATCAACGGTTGCGTATAACTCTCCATTGAAGGATTTTATTACGACACATGTTGTACCTTTGTTGAAATAAATTGGTGCTCCATTTTTATTTACAAATCTATAATATTTATTTTTATATTTTATTGAATGTCCACTATCCACAACTCTTTTGCACAATGTTGCCAATGTTAAATTAATTTTTTCGTTACTTGGTTGATTTTCCATTACAGATTTGCTATTATTAATGCATAAAGCAAATTTATCGTTGTATTGCTTTATGTATGTACCTAAGAATTTATTGGCCTCTTCAATTGTATTGATTTGTGCTAATCTAAGCTCTTGTGGGATTCGTTGTTGTAACGTTTGGAAAAGGCGTTCGACTCTAGGCTTAAATTCGGGTACAGAACTGGTTTCTATGTGTATGCCTAACTGATGGCATGCATATGCATACTGTGTGAAAGTGTCTTCTTCTATGTTGGAAGATGCTTTCTTTTTGTATGTGAAAACTGTTCTTCTATCTGTTTTTATAAGATATGGTATCCCGTATTTTGTTAATATTTGATGTGTAATATTGTAATACCCATTTAGCGTCTCTTCTTTGTCAAAATATAATCCTACTACTTGTCCTGTGGCATCGTCTATTGCTGCGTGAAGCGCCGTTTTGGCCTTTCCAAACCATAAATGAATACATGCATCCATTTGTATTTCTTCTCCGAAATATTGGCATCTTGGTTGTCTTGGGTGGGCATCTTCCGTCGCAACTATCTTGGCTTGTATTTTTACTTTTTCTCTTTGTGTCTTTGCTTTTTCTTGTTCTTTTAATAATTGTTTTTTTATTCTTTTTTTCGTAGATTTATGCGTTCTTGGAGAGAATATATATTTATCAATTAAAATCGTTCTTACTTCATCAACTGATAATGTAATATTTTCCTTCTGGGCTAAATACTCGGTAAATGCTGTATATGTGCAATCAAAATACTTACTTAAATATATTTGTTCAATCTCCGTCTTTTGTGCTTCTGTCAATGCATGAACTGGCTTGCGGTTTCTGTTTCCATGTATAAAAAATTCCTTACCTTTGGCTTTGTAACCTGCTATCATTCTATCAATTTGTCTAACTGATCTGCCAAGTGCTACTGCTGCTCTTTCTTTATTTCCATTTGTTTCTACTAATTTTTTTATGACTTTGTACTTTAATTTTTCATTCATTCTTAATTCTACCTTTCTCATCTGTTTACCTCCTAATAAAATACATTATATTTTATATTAAAAAAGATAAACAATATTTTTATAAATTAAGACATTTTCTCAAATGATTTATTAAGACATTATCACAAATGAATTATATAAAATTGTTTAATAATTAAATTTTGATTGATATTAT
>ENA-OPCY01001630-OPCY01001630.1-human-gut-metagenome-genome-assembly--contig:-NODE-1630-length-12409-cov-3.896228_pt1 | contig 12409 bp, 9 predicted proteins | sample MGYA00241568_ERZ501487 | MGnify/ENA primary metagenome ERZ501487 (study PRJEB25962, sample SAMEA2042574) | human gut metagenome | biome: human gut; feature: human-associated habitat; material: faeces... | reverse complement strand
CCCTTGACCCCTCCGCGCGATTGAGTTGGTCGCGCTTTCATGCTCCTTCCGCGTGCAGCTTTTTGGGGCTTCGCCTAAGTCCTTGTTTGCCCCCCAACTTTCCGTGAAGAACCAATAATCTTCCTTCCCCTGCCCCTCTGCTTTTGTCGGCGGAGGGGCGTTTTTTGTACTTCCGCGAAATTCGAGATTGACAACTTCCCCCGATGGTGGTAAACTGGAAAAAACGGAAGTTTTCTGCCCATTTTCGTCGCTTGTTAGGAGGATTGCTATGAGTCCCATTGCCGCCCGGAAAAAGACCATCATCTGGATGATTGCCGCCATCGTGCTGGCAGTCTCTTCCATCGCACTTGGCGCCGGTCTCATCGTCAGCCACAATTCGCTGACGGACACCCGGAATCAGCTGACGGACACGCAGAGCGCGCTGTCCTCCACCCAATCCACCTTAGCGGACACCGAAAACAGCCTGTCCGCCGCGAAGGACACCCTCGCGTCCACCGAAGCCACCCTCGCGGACACGCAGACCACGCTGGACACGACCGCCGCCGCCTTGACGGATACCCAGACCACCCTCGCGTCCACCGAAGCGACCCTCGCAGAAACGCAGGGTACGCTTGCTGACCGCGAAACCGAACTGTCCGCCACAAAGGACACCCTCGCGTCCACCGAAGCCACCCTCGCCGAAACGCAGGGCACGCTTGCTGACCGCGAAACTGAACTGTCCGCGACAAAGGACACCCTCGCATCCACCGAAGCTACCCTCGTCGAAACGCAGACTGCCCTGAGCAGCCGCGACACCACGCTGGCATCCACGAAGGACACGCTGATTATCACCCAGACCAAACTGGCGGCAGTGAAGGACACGCTGTCCACCACGCAGAACGAACTGGACACCTTGAAGGCATCCCTGCCGGCGAAGGAATATGAGCTGGAGAACACGAAGGAAGCGCTCGCCGCGACGGAAGCCGAACTGGCGGTGACGCAGAACACGCTGACTGCCGCGCAGACGGAGCTGTCCGACACAAAAAACAGCCTGTCCGCCACTGAAACCGAGCTGACCGCGACGAAGGACACCCTTGCCGCCGCCACGACGGAATTGTCCGACACCAAGACGGCGCTGACCGCCACCGAAGCCGAGCTCACGACGACGAAGGACAGCCTGACCGCGAAGGAAGCCGAGCTCACCGCGACGAAGGACACCCTGACCGCGAAGGAAGCCGAACTCACCGCGACGAAGGACAGTCTGACCACTGCGGAAAACGAACTCGCCGCGACGAAGGACAGCCTGACCACCGCCACGACGGAGCTGGAAGCCACAAAGGCAACCCTTGCCGCGACAGAGGCGGAATTGACGACGACGCAGGAGACCCTCGCCGACGCACAGGCGATTCTGGCGGCATCAAACGAATCGCTGAGCTTCGCGAAGCTGAACCGGGCGACGCGCGGCACTGACCCCGGCATTGCGCCCTCCCCGATGGCAAGCGCGGTTCGCGACCCGTCGGAAGCCGTCGCGTTCCTGCTTGTGACAGTCGGCACAAAGACATACGAGCCGATTCCGCTGCTGGAGGACGGGTACTACCGGCTGATCCACGGCGTGTGCGTGAACATCATCCACGTCACGGAGACGAGCATCGAGATGACCGACGCCAGCTGCGCCGACCACGACTGCATCGCGCAGGGCATCGTGACGCTGGAGAACAAGGACACGCGTGAAGGCGGCAGCTACATCATCTGCCAGCAGAACTTTGTGACGCTGCGGCTCTGCACCCGCGCGGAGCTGGAAGCGGAAGGCATTGTGCTGCAATAATCGAGGATTTGACCGGGGGCGGCGCAGGCTGCCTCCGGTTTTTTGCATAATCGGAAATATCCCCAAGGAGGAAAACGCCCATGCTGACGTATCATCCGACCACCGAAGCCGAGAAGGAAGCCATCTGCGCGTGGCAGTACCCCGGCGAATACGCGATGTACAACAATCCGCCGTATGCCGAGCAGAAGAAGCATGGATACGGTTTTGCGAATCCGGCAAACAATTTCTATTCCTTTTACGATGGCGAAACGCTGGTGGGCTTTGTTAACCTGTCGGACGAGGGCAGCGAGGTGTTTTTCGGCATCGGGGCGCATCCCGACCACTGCGGACAGGGGTACGGCACGCAGATGACGGCGCTGGCGTGGGATTTATCCCAGCGGCTGTATCCGGGCAAGCCGATGTATCTGGAAGTGCGGACGTGGAACACGCGCGCCGTTCGCTGCTACGAGAAGGCGGGATTCCGGGTGGTGGGCGAGCCGGTGAAGCGGGTGACGCTCAGCGGAGAAGGGACGTTTTACCATATGGTGCGTCAGGCGCAGGGATGATTCCGCGCAAGATGTTGATTTGCCAAGCGGCATCCGCTGCGAATTTGACATTCGCCGCCTTTCGGGGCGGCTTTTTGTTTTCCCCCGCTGAACGCCGCCTAAAATCTCTATGAATCTGTAAAATTCAGTTGAAAACAAGCGCAAAGTGTGGTAAAGTAGGTATGTATGCGATTTTTCCCCGCACAGGCGGAATTCTGCTGCATTGCGGCACGCTCGGAGGAAACGAACCATCATGACGATTATGAATGTCTTATCCCTGTTCGGCGGACTGGGGCTGTTCCTGTTCGGAATGCAGCTGATGGGCGAAGCGCTGGAAAAAGCGGCGGGTACACGGCTGAAAAAGCTGCTGGGCATGGTCACGGGCAACCGCTTCCTCGCCATGCTCGCGGGCATCACCATCACGGCGGTGGTGCAGTCCTCCTCCGCAACGACGGTCATGGTCGTCGGTTTCGTCAACGCGGGGCTGATGTCCCTGACGCAGGCGGTCGGCGTGATTATGGGCGCAAACATCGGCACAACGGTCACGTCGCTGCTGCTGTCGGTGCAGATTGACTTTGCCGCCATCTTCACGTTTCTGGGGCTGATTCTCTCGAATCTTCCCGACAAGTACAGAACCGCCAAGCAGTTCGGCACCATCACGATGGGCTTGGGCATCCTGTTCATCGGCATGAACACCATGTCCGGCGCGATGGAGCCGCTGCGGACGTGGGAGGGTTTTCAGAAGGCGATGGCGTCCATCAACAACCCGATTCTGGGCGTGCTGATCGGCGCGGGCATCACCGCCGTCCTGCAATCCTCCGCCGCCAGCATCGGCATCCTGCAAACGCTCGTCGCGCAGGGGCTGATTGGGCTGGATGGCGCCATCTTCATCCTCTTCGGGCAGAATATCGGCACTTGCGTCACGGCGCTGCTGGCATGCGCGGGCACAAACTCCACCGCCAAGCGCGCGGCGACGGTGCACCTGCTCTTCAACGTCATCGGCACGGTAATTTTCGTCATCATCGCCTGCTGCCTGCCGCTGGCAAGCTGGGTCGAGATGCTCTCCCCCGGCAACCTCAAGCTGCAAATCGCCATCGTCCACATTCTCTTCAACGTCACGACGACGGCGCTGCTGCTGCCCGCCGCAAGCTGGCTGGAGAAGCTGGCATGCCTGCTGATCAAGGGCGACGGCTCGACCGCCGAGGAAATGAAGCTGCTCTACTTTGACGCGCGTATGCTCAAAACGCCGCCGATTGCCGTGGCGCAGCTGTTCAACGAAGTGCAGCGCATGGGCGGCATCGCGATGGGCAACTTCCAGCGCGCGATGGAGTGCTTCAACGAGTGGGACGCGAAGAAGTCCGAAGAGCTGGCGCGGAACGAGGACGTGCTGGACTACCTGAACCGCGAAATCACCGATTCGCTGGTGGAAGTGAAGGGGCTTGACCTGTCCGAGAAGGACACGAAGCTGGTCGGCTCGATGTTCCACGTCGTCAACGACATGGAGCGCATTGGCGACCACAGCCAGAACATCATGGAATCGGCGCAGCTGAAGAATCAGGACGAGGTGAAATTCTCGCCCAAGGCGGTACAGGAGCTGGAAAGCCTGTCGAACCTTGTGCGCGCGCAGATGCAGCGCTCGCTGGACATGTTCAAGGCGCAGGTAACGGACGACACGCTGCTGGGCGAAGTGGAGGGCGTGGAGGACGAAATCGACACGACGACCGAAGCCCTCCGCAGCCACCACATGGATCGCTTGAAGAACCACAAGTGTTCCGCGAAGAACGGCATGATTTATCTGGACATGCTGACAAACCTCGAACGTATCGGCGACCACGCGGAGAATATCGCCACGTCCGCGAAATCCGCAACGGGGATTTGAGTTGTCCACATTGCTTGCACATGAAAACCTCGCGACAGGTGATGCCGCGAGGTTTTTTGGTTCTATTGATTATTCGCCGATTTCCGCGTAAATCATTTCCACATGATTCTGGCATTCCTTCGCGAACGTCGCCGCATCAAACGCGCCGTTCAGATAGCGCTGCACCAACACCTGAAGCGCGTCATCATACGTCAGCGGCGAACCCTCGGACACATACAGCGATTTCGCCATCTCCTGATAGTAGGCAATATCCTCCGCCGAAGAGAAATAACGCCACTGCTCCATGTTTGCGTACTGATCCTGCAAGTCGCGCAGGGTGTCCTCGTCCGCGCGCTCTTTATCTGCTTTCTGTTCCAGCAGTGCGATTTTTTCCGCAAGTTCATCCAGCTGCGCCACCATCGACGGATTTTCAATCGGCTCGGTCAGGTTGTCATAGATAAAGTAACTTCCATCTGTCAGATGTGTCGCGCAGTATTCCAAAAACTGAATCGCGGCTTCCTGATTCTTGCCGTAGGGGTTCACCACAGCAATGGTCACATACGTTTCAACCGCGCTGTTCTGCTCCGGGAAAATGCGCGGCACGAATTGAATCATCTGCGACGGGGCGGACGAAGCACCCGGAATCATGAAAATATTTTCAAATGCCATGCGCGGCTCTTCTTCCGCGGGCAGTTCGTCCTTGATGCGCTGGACGTAATGCAGAAACGTTTCGTCCGTAAAGTCCAGCCTGCGTCCCTCCTGCAGGGAGGTCATGATGTAATACTTCATGAACAAGTCCATCATGCCCGACTGGGTGTATTTCGGCATCAGAAGCCCTGTCTCTTCCGGCAGAAGCCCTTCTTCCAGAATTTCGTTGCACACATCCAGCAGTTCGTCGAAGGTTTCGGGCGACTTCATTCCCCATTCGTCCAGATATTCCGTCAAGACCATCATGCCCATCGGGGAAGCATCTATTATCCAGCCCATCAGCGTATCGTCATCCGTGCAGACGGGGCGCAGAGCGGGATAGACATGCTGGAAAGCGTCCTGCAAAATCGCGCTGCCGGTTAGCGGCGCGTAGTATTTCATGTTTTTGAGGGTATATAAGCCGTCGTAAGCAGTGAAAACAAACAAATCAATGTCGGGATTCTTGATAACGTAGGCGGTCGAAATCGTGTCCATGATGTCTACGGACTTTTCGCAGGTGATGCTGATGCCGCTTTCCTGTTCAAACTGCTCCATGCGTTCCATCAAGGCATAATACTGATTGGTGGCAATGTTCAGTTCTGCATTTTCCGCGTGGGCGGCAAAAGCGCACAGGGGCAGAGCGGCGCAGAGCATCAGCGACAGAAACTTTTTCATTCGCTTCTCCTTTATCTGTCACAGTAGGATTACGATTGCCGCGCTGTCTGCCCCATGGGATTCACGCCTTTCTGTATCGTTCGTTTTTCATGCCAGTATCTTCATTTGTAATATAGCATGTGCTTTTTGTTTTGTCAAGTCACGTCGCCATTTTTTTGCAGCGCATTAGATGTGACGAATATACTCCCCCACGACCTCCACCAGCCCATCCGCCTCCTTCGGCGCGTACCTCGGCGAAATTGCGAGCGTCACGAAGTCATACGCCCCCGCCGCGCGGAAATCGCGGTAGTCGTCGTACACGCGGAAGGGTACGGTCGGCTCTGCGCCGTTTTTCGCGGCGAACATCTGCGCGGTCAGCGAATTGAGATGGATGTTGCCGTCCGCGTCAAGCAGCACTTGCGGAATATCCGCCCGCGAACGCGGATTGCGCACGTTGTCCAGCGACGAAATCCGCCTCATCGCCAGCGCGAACAGCAGGTAATTCGCCTCATCGAGCTTCTTCTGGGCATAGAAGGCGGCGTAGTCCAGCCGCTTTGGGACGGGCATGGACAGGACGTTGAACAGCACGAAGTTCGGGCCGGGATAGCCGATGCCGAGGTCGCTGTGCGCGTCAACGTGGGTGACGTCGAAGGGGGCGGTCAGGCGTCCGGCGGCGATTTGCTCCTCCCAGAACGTGAGGGCTTGGTCATGCGTCTCGAAAATGCGCCCCGGCTTGGGGGCGGTGCGGGACAGACCGCACTGGTTTTCGAGGAACGCGCGGACGGCGGATGCTTCCCACGGCTCATGTCCGGGGAGGGACGGGCGGTGTCCTAATTCGGCAAGAGGGCAGCAGTCGGCGAGGAAAAAGTCGAGGTCAATGTCGAGAACGCGCATGGTAATGCTTCTTTCTGCTGAAATCAGCGGGATTTTCGTTCTATTATACCCCATTCCCCCTCACGGCGCAAGGTCGATGATGCTGTTGTCGCTGCCGCCCTCGGCGAAGGAATCCGGCACTTGCCCGACGATGATGCTTTCTGCCATCGCCATCTGCGTGCTGGCCTGCACGTTTTTCGCGCCGGTCGGAATGACGATTTGCACGTTCGCAGTCAGGACGAGGGAAATGCGGTGGCGTGTCTGGTTGATGCCGGCGGTGGTGAAATCGGTGCTGAACGCCGCCTGCACCGAGCCGACGGGCAGAATCTGCACGGCGATGCCCGGCCCAGCGCCCGCCAGCAGCGTCAGCCCGATGGCACTGCCCAGCGGCACGACGACGGTTTTCTGCCCCATGGCGGTCAATCTCTCCTGCGCAAGCAGGGACGCCTGCGCCGCCAGACGGTTCATCTCCGGGGTATTCGCCTGAATCAGGCGCACTTGCCCTTGTTCGTCCTTCTCGACGCTCATCAGGTCGGCGTAATGCACGCCGAGTCCGAGCATCTCAGACGCTGCCTCGTTGAGCGCCTGAATCGCCAGCGACCGCGCCGTCGCCTGCGAGAGCGTCAGCACGACGTCAGTCACGTTGCGCTCGACGCGGAGAATCAGCAGCGTCATCAGCACAAGCAGCAGCAACGCGCGTTTCCACCGCCGCCGGGGAGATTTTCGCCGCTTTGCAGGAATTTTCGCTTCTGATTCGTTGTTTCTCTGGGGCATGGTGCATCCTCCTTTCGTCGCCTGCCATTGCAGGATGCGCGAATATGTGCTATAATATAGGATGTAATTCTGTATGCTCTTGTGGATTGGCATCCACGTTTTCATATTCCGCCGGGGCGCGCATCATGCCGCTGACGGCGCAAAGGGGCTGAAGCAGTGAAGAAACGCAACGATTTCCCGGACTTTGTGCCGGAAAACGACGATTTTGCCTATCAGGACGATCATCCCGACAACCCGCAGGGCGATGATCCTGACGAGTACGACCCGAACTGGGCGGACGACGACGACCCCGTGGAAGTTGCGGGGCAGGCGGACATGTTCGCGCACGAGGACTTCTGGAACGCTTCGGCGGATGATAGCGAAGCGCTGCCGGAGGAGGAAAAGGTCTACAAGCACTCCATTTTCAAGCCGGAGATGAAGAAGCCGAACTTCGTGCTGTCGATTGCCGTCAACGTCATCCGCATTTTCGCGGTGCTGGTGCTGGTGGCAGGGCTGGCGGCAGTCGGCGCGGTGGTCGGCATTGCGAAAGGGTACATGGAAACTGCCCCGACGCTTGACCTCGCCGCGATTGACGATCAGGCGCAGACCTCCTTCATCTACGACGCCAACGGCAACCTCATCACCGAATACAAAGGCTCGGAGAACCGCGTCATGGTGTCGATTCAGGCCATGCCGACATACCTCCAGCACGCTTTTATCGCCGTGGAGGACGCGCGCTTCTACACCCACAACGGCGTGGACATCAAGCGCATTATCGGCGCGTTCGTGTCGAACCTGTCCTCCTCCTCCACGCAGGGCGGCTCGACCATCACCCAGCAGCTGATTAAGAACACGCTCCTTTCCTCCGAGCAGAGCTACAAGCGCAAAATTCAGGAAGCGTACCTCGCCATGCAGCTGGAAACGCGCTACACAAAGGATCAGATTCTCGAAAGCTACCTGAACACCATCTACCTCGGCGAAAACTACTACGGCGTGTACACCGCCGCGCAGGGGTATTTCGGCAAATCGCTGGGCGAACTGACGCTCCGCGAATGCGCGATGCTGGCGGGCACATGCAACTCGCCCTACTACTACAATCCGCGCCGGAATTTCTACACGCGGCAGAAGGAGGGCGTGGATTACCCCGCCATCACCAACGACCGCACCAACTACGTCCTGCGCTGCATGTACGAAAACCAGTACATCACCTACGAGCAGTATCAGGAGGCGCTTGACCCGGCGACCGCGCATGTGCTGGAGAAAGACCCGAACACGGCTACCGGCATGTACGCCTACGCGCACTACGTCGAATACGCGGTGGATGAGGTCATCGACATTCTGCTGCAGCTGAACAACCTTGAGGACACCTCCGCCAACCGCAACGCCATGGAAAACAAGCTGCGCACCGGCGGCTACCACGTCCAGCTCGCCATCGACACCTCCATTCAGTCCACCGTCGAGGATACGCTGGAAAACTGGACGAACTACCCCACCCTGCGCGACCCGGCGGACAAGGTCTACCGCACGCGCAATTCCGACGGCACATACGACGAAACAGTTGAGCCGCAGGCCGCCGCCGTCGTTGTGGACTACCACACGGGCGAAATCAAAGCCATTGTCGGCAGCCGCACGCGTCCGACCGCCATGAAGACCTTCAACCGCGCGGTGGATATGACCATGCCCGTCGGCTCGTCCATCAAGCCGATTGCCGTGTACGCCCCCGCGATTGAGCTTGGCGCATCCCCCGCGAGCATCGTGATGAACATGCCGCTGCCGATTTCCGGCTGGCGCGGGGCAAACGGGCAGGATTCGTGGCCGCGCAACTACGGCGGCAGCTCCTACGCCGGCCCGGAGACGCTGCGCAAGGCGCTCGTCAACAGCCACAACACCGCCGCCGCGCAGGCGCTGATGACCCTTGTGGGCGTGGACAATTCCGTTGCCTTCCTGCACGCGATGGGCATTGACGATGCGCACATTGACGCAACGCCGTTCGGCTTGTCCCTCGGCTCCAGCGGCATTACGCCCATGCAGATGGCGGTTGCCTTCGGCGTGCTGGCGAACGGCGGCGTGTATCAGCAGCCCATCTCCGTCCTCGGCATTTCCGACAGCACGGGCAAGGTCATCTGGGACGGCCACCAGCAGCAGGAGCGTCACCGCGTGTTCAGCGAATCCACGGCGTACATGGTCGTGGACATGCTCAAGCAGGCGGTTTCCTCCGGCACGGGCACAAACGCGAAAATCAAGGGGCAGACCGTCGCGGGCAAAACCGGCACGAACTCCGACCAGAAGGGCGTTTTCTTCGCTGGCATGACGGGCTACTACTCCTCCGCCTTGTGGGTTGGGCACGACAACTACAAGGCGCTGTCGTCAAAATCCACCGGCTCCCGCTCCGCCGCCCCGCTGTGGCAGAGCTACATGAGCAAAATTCATCAGGGGCTGTCCAACCGCGACATTCTGGAGGGCAGCGCCAGCGACTACGGCTTGGTGAAGGTGACGACGTGCGCGGTATCGGGGCAGCTTGCCACCGACGCTTGCCGCAGCGACGCGATGGGCTACGGGGTCGTGACGGACTACTGGAAAGCCGGCACAGAACCGACGGTTTCCTGCCAAATGCACACGACGCAGACGATTTGCTCCGTCAGCGGCTTGCTCGCCTCCCCCTACTGCCCGGACACGGTCACGCGCGGCGTGCTGACGATTCCGTCGGGACACCCGCTGGCGTCCTTCATCGGCACGGAATATGAGGATGTGCTGATTGAGTACCTCGGCAGCTACGCGGTCTTGGGCGCAAGCGGCACCTGCCCGTACCACACGAGCGCATCCAGCTCCGGCAGCAACACGATGGTGGAGAACACGCTGATTCCCGATGCGAAGATTCTGCTCTCGCAAGCCTACGCGCAATTGCAGAGCATGGACATTGTAAACGACGCGCAGCGCTACTCCGCGATTCAGTCCGCCATCACGAATCTGGAATACGTCATCTCCCTCCCCGCCCCGACGACGGCGGAAGTTGCGTCGGCGATGGGGCAGCTGACACAGGCGATGGCGGGTCTCTACTAATGGATACATCAACAAACACGGCGGCGGATTCTCTCGCAGAAATCCTCCACGCATTGCGCGGCATCCGCGCCCCCATCCAGCAAGGCGAATACGACCTGCACGACCTCGTGCGGGCATCCCTTGCGGAGGCGGAAATCCCCTGTGCGCACGAAGTCCCGCTCGCCCCGCGCTGCCGCATCGACTTGCTTTGCCCCGGCGGCATCGGCATCGAAATCAAGCGCGGGCAGCCTGACCGCAAGCGCATTGTGATGCAGCTGACCCGCTACGCCGCGTGCGGGCAAATCAGCAGTTTAATTCTCGTGACTGAGCGGACAGTCGCCGTACCCAATCGAATTCACGGAAAGCCGATTTCGTGCGTATGCCTGAACCGGCTGTGGGGAATTGCACTATGAATGAAGAAGAAGCGGAACTGCTACCGCCGTACCTGCGCCCGTACCCGCCCTCCGGCGCACCGCTGGGAACGCTGAGCTACAACCGCCGCAGCAAGTGCTGGGTGGTGAAGGGCGACCCGTCGGTGACGGAGGTGTGCAAGCGGCTATTTCCGGGCAGCGCGGGCAGCCGGCGCGGCGAAGCGCGGTTCACGGCGCATCGGCGGGCGGTGGGCGACCTCTGCTGGCTGATGATGCGCTTCCCGCTGGAAATCAAGGCAAGCGACCGCGCGTTGTGGGAAAAGGCGGTCACGGGCGCGCGGGAATACGCGGTTCGTCAGGCAAAGTTATCGACCATGCCTGTGCGCATGACCCCGCCCGACGGTGCGTTTCTGGGCACGCTCCGCCCGTTTCAGGAGGAGGGGCTGTCGTACCTGTGCAGCCATGACCGATGCCTGCTGGCGGACGAAATGGGCTTAGGCAAGACGGTGCAGGCGCTGGCGTTTCTATCCTCCACCGGTTCATTGCCCGCGCTGGTGATTCCGCCCGCGCACCTGACCCGCAACTGGCAGGAGGAAACGCTGCGTTTCCTGCGGGTGGACGGCAAAGCGCCGCGCGTGCACACTATCCGTGGGCTGAAGCCCTACGACCTGCCGGAAGCGGACGTGTACATCATGCACTATCTGCTTCTGCGCGGATGGAAGAGCTGCCGACGCTGCCTTTTCGATCGGTCATCTTCGACGAAATCCAGGAGCTTCGCCACGCGGGGACGGAAAAGTACTCCGCCGCGTCGCTGCTGTCGGAAAGCTGCGAGCGCGTTATCGGGCTGTCCGGCACGCCGATTTACAACCGCGGCGGCGAAATCTGGAACGTCATCAACATTCTCGACTACCACTTCTTAGGCGACTGGGAGTCGTTCTCGCGCGAGTGGTGCAGCGGCTACGGCAATCAGCTTGTGCTGAAGCCCGATTTGCTCGGCGCGTACCTGCGGCGGGAGGGCCTGATGCTCCGCCGGACGAAGCAGGAGGTGCTGCGCGAGCTGCCGCCGAAGCGCCGCTTGGTGCAGGAGCTGGACTGGAACGACAAGGTATACGCCCAGCTGATGGCGCCCGTGATGCGCGACGTGCTGCGCTGGAAACAGGACGACCAGCTTTCGGCGCAGGAGCGGGCGATGCTGGAGGAATCCATCAGCCAGCACGCGCGGCAGGCCACGGGCGTGGCGAAAGCGCCGTATGTGTGCCAATTTGTGCGCGCGCTGCTGGACGGCGGCGAAAAAGTGCTGCTGTTTGCACACCACCATCAGGTGATGGACATCTACAAGCAGGAATTGAAGGCGTTTTCGCCGGGGTTCATCACCGGACGGGAGACGACGCTGGCGAAAATGAACGCGGTTGACCGCTTCCAATCCGGGCGGACGGACGTGCTGTGCATCAGCCTGCGCGCGGCAAGCGGTCTCAATCTCCAGCGCGCGACATGCGTGGTCTTTGGCGAACTGGACTGGTCGCCGGCAGTGCATTCACAAGCGGAGGACCGCGCGCACCGCATGGGGCAGGAGGATTCGCTCCTGTGCTACTACCTTGTTGCGCCGCAGGGTTCGGACGCGGTGATGCAGGAAGCGCTGGGCTTGAAGGTCAGCCAGTTTGTGGGGCTGATGGGCGACGCGCCGCAGTCCCCGGAGCAGGCGGAGCAGTTTGCGAATCAGGCGCGTCGGCATGTGGAAAGGATTGTGGCGCAGATGGGGGACAATTCCGGTTCTCCCGGCTAACGCTAAACCTCTACTATGATAGTGCGACCCGAAGCAGTCCAGAGGGCGATCGGAAAGCCCTCT
>ENA-OPCY01001627-OPCY01001627.1-human-gut-metagenome-genome-assembly--contig:-NODE-1627-length-12432-cov-8.413105_pt1 | contig 12432 bp, 6 predicted proteins | sample MGYA00241568_ERZ501487 | MGnify/ENA primary metagenome ERZ501487 (study PRJEB25962, sample SAMEA2042574) | human gut metagenome | biome: human gut; feature: human-associated habitat; material: faeces... | reverse complement strand
TCAGGAAGATGCCTCATCCTCCTTTCGACGCCTGCAATGGCTATACAACAGGGTCGCCGCGCCGAAGATCAGCGCCAGGCCGCCTGCGGTATAAGAGGTTGTTCCGGCTCCGCCGGTGTCGGGAAGCTTGTAGCCCCAAAGGGTGTCCTGAATGGGAAGCTCCAACACCTTGGAGTCGGTGCCGGTGGTAACGGTCAAAGCCGTTCCGGTGTCGGTGTCGCTGGCCTTTTCCAACGTTCCGTCCGGGTTCTCCGTGGCCGGGTAAAGCGTCGCGTCTTCGTCCCTGACCTCCAGAATCCAGGGCCCTGCCGTCATGTAATTTGACGGCGCCTGTGTCTCACGCAGATCGTAGGTGGTATTGCGCCGGATGCCGGAAAAGATTGCGGTGCCGTCTTTACCGGTGGTGACCTCCATAGAGTTCTCTGTCCCCTGTTCTTTCAGGGTGAACTTTGCGCCTTCCAGCAGCTTCGAAGCGTCCGCGCTGTCCGTCTTCGTGATTTTCAGATTCAGCTGGGTCGTCATGGTGTTGGTAAAGGCGTCTCCCGGGATGGTCAGGGTGTAAGACCCGTCCGAATTGCTCCCATGCCCAACCGCATCGCCCGACCCCGAAGAGCCGCTGGCAGCGGTGTTTGATACTACATCACCATAAGCACTGAACACCGCTTCTTTTCCCGGTGCATAGGGGACATTTGTAATGTCCTTTGTTTGCGTACCAGAATCGCCAATTTTATTGTTGAAAATATAATTGTAATTACCCGTTCCGGTAACAGGAAGGTCGTAATAGTACGTGCCATCCGTATCCATTGTCATGGGTTTACCGGGCCAGTCACCGACTATTTTCTTTTCAGCAGCATCCCAAACGTACACGTTCACGTTGGCCCAGTTATTTGTGTTCTGATAGCGAACCTTGAAGATACCCGTCTGGGAATCTCCCCCGGAGCCAGAGCCGGAGGAACCGCCGCTTTCGCTGCCGTCCAGCGTAACGGAGGACACATAGTAGCTTTTGAACGTCACACCCAAAAGGGAAACGGTTTTCTCCGAAACTGTCACCTGAATCGTATGTACATTCGTATCATAGGTGACACCGGCTCGATCGCCCTTGACCTCGCTGAGCGTGTAGGTATGGGTTCCGGTCTGGGAATACTGCACGTCGGGCGAAATCGTAAATTGTCCGGTAGCAGCATCGGATGTTGCCGTTCCGACTTCCTTCCCCTCACTGTCCGTTAACTTAAACTGGAAGTTCAGTCCCTCGTTCTGCTTTACGCCGTCCTTGAGCAGAGCCTTGGTACCGGTAATGTCCATCTCCGGCGTGGCCGTTACAACCTTTCCACCCGGGTCACCCAGAATCAGGCCGCCGTTGGTCATAATACCGCCGCCGTGGATGTTGGAATGGTTGCCGGTGATAATGACCTTCGCGGCATTGACTGCCTGGCTCTTGGCGGTACCATCCGGGTGCGCATCCAATCCGAACAGATATTTCGCGGCCGCGTAGCCGCTCGGGCCGATACTGACGGGCTGCTCGTCGCAGCTTCCCGTCCAGTTCGCCGCCCCGCCGCCAGCCATCAGGCCGGTAACAAGAGAAATAGGGGCGTTTGCACCCTCTTTTTTGCGGACACAGAAGTAATCCGCATAGCCCTTGCTCATAAAAACTGTGCTATTTAGCGCCAAAGTGGAATCATAGGTTTTGTTGTTGCCGCCGCCGGACATATTTGTGCCGGAAGCCTCGTTCCCATAAATAGCCGCACCGTCTTTATTGACGATCAGGGTTTCACCCGTAGGACAGGCACCCACGCCGCCGCCAAAGCCGCCCGCACTGTTGTTTGTGATCAGGGAGTTGACGATCGACAAGTTGCCTTTTTCCTGCACGAAAATGCCGCCGCCGCCCCAGTCATTGTTGGAATTCGTTACGTTATTGGTAATGTATACCTTGTTCGTTGTCTGAATCACGCCGTTGGTGCCGCCGGCGATACGAAGACCGCCGCCCTCGCCCAGTTCGGCGCAGTTGCCGGCAATGGTTCCGCCGCTCATGGTAAAGCCGACATTGTGGCCAAAGAAGCCCGCGTAAATGCCGCCGCCTGCCAGACCGGAATAGTTGCCGGTGACATAGCCGCCGGTCATGTTCATAGCGGAACTGTTCGCCAGAGCGATGCCGCCGCCGCCGTGGGTGTTGTTGACATCGTTCCGGCAGTCGTTGCAGTCGCATGCCTTATAGTTGTTGGTCACATAGCCCTCGCCGGACAGATTCAGCGTTCCGCTTTTGACGTAGATACCGCCGCCGTTGTCATGGCCACTGTTGACCCAGTTGCCCGTCACCGCACCGCCGGAGATGTTCAGCGTCCCGTTTTGAAAGAAGATACCGCCGCCGGAACTGCCACGGTTGGCCGCAATGACACCGCCCTGGATATTCACCGTTCCGTTGTCAACGTAAATACCGCCGCCGGGCGTGCCGTCACTGCCGCCGCCCACAATATAGCCGCCATTTATGTCCAGCGTTCCGCGGTCCACGGTGAATATATGTTTGCCGCCGGTGTTTTGGAGTACACCACTCTGTAGTTCCAATGCACCCTTGACCAGAATCACCTGTTCAGAAGCCGCCTGACCCAGAATCTTTCCTGCGCCGGTGAGGGGGACGGTATGCTTTACCAGTGTTTCCGTGGTGCCGGTGCCATTGGCCGTGGATTCTGTGATGTAATACGTCAGGGTATCATTTTCCAGTTTCGCCTTATTGCCGTACAGGTTTCCAGTGACCGTAGATTCGGTATCCTGAATACTGTCGGACGAGTCCATAATGGTGAGCTTCGCACCCTCGTGCACATCAAAGTACTGATTGGCCTTGCTGATCGTCAGGGTATGCCCGTTCAAATCGATGGTAGTGTTCTGCGTAATGCTCAAAATCGGGCTATTAGCCCCATCCGCCGTCCAGGCATCGCCGGTCAGCTGAAATTCGCCGCCGTTGATGAACGCGTCCCCGACATAGCCGGACAGATCTTGGAAGGTCAGAAGCCGTAAATCATAGAGAGAGAAGTGATCCGTGTCTACCGTCACGTCGCCGTTTTCTCCGGTTTTCGTTTCCATGTCCGTGGCGGTCTGGGCATTCGTATCAATGTGGTAGACCTTGGGGTAAAGCCCCTCCGTGTCAATGCCGCTGAAGGTCACGGTCACGGAGCCGGTTGGCTCGATCTCTTCCTCTCCGTGCCACAGGGTGATGTCCAGCAGGTAGCTCCGCGCCGGTTCGGCCTGTTCTTCACCCAAAATCTGATCGCGAATCGCCCGACGATCCCCGTCCGTCACCTCGGTCACCGTTACCGTGATTTCCCTTGCTGGATAGGGCAGGGAGGCACTCTCGCCGGTGATGGTCACGGTGATGCCGTTTTCGGTCTGCGCCGTCAGGGTAAATTCCTTCGGCCCCTCCGGCAGGTTGATATAGCCCAGAATCCCGGGGTCGTCCGCCCCATAGGTCAGCAGACGCACCGCGTCCTCCGCGTCGCCTTCCATGGCGGCGAAGCCGGAATCCGTGATCTGCGCCACCAGACCCGCCCGGTCGGCCGTGCCGTCCCCGTCCCGGTCAAAGAGCACCAGATCTCCAACCGCCGGGGTGTGGGACTGTGCCGGTTCAAAGGCGTCCGCCCAGGACGTGACCCAGCCGCCGCAGTCTCTGTCGACGCCCTCCACCCCGGCGTAATGCAGGCAGAAGGTCAGGAACATGACGTTCCAGTCGCCGTAAGGCTCCCCGCACCACGCGCCATAGCGGGTGTAGCCCTTAACCGTTTCGCCGTCCTCCGCGACAACGTAGTTTTTCGTACTCTCGGCATAGCCCAGCTGGGTTTCGGCGATGGCAAGGGTATCCTGCCGCCAATTCCCGGTCAGCGTCACCCCCGCGAAGGTCCGCTCCCATAGCTCCGCCGTCTCCACGTCCGCGCCGGGGTCCGCGTAACAGGCAAGACTGTGGGTGTGTTCCTCCGTCCCGCAGACCAGTTCCCCGTTTTCGTCCCGGCAGGCTTCCCCGTGGGTATGGGCGTCCTTGCCGCAGAATACCGTTTCTTCCTGCTCATTCTGAGTGCAAGCCTCGCTGTGGGTGTGTTCTTCCTGTCCGCAGACCAGCTCCCAGGTGCCGTAGCACCGGGCGGTATGCACGTGCGCCGTATCGGTGCAGGTCAGCGTCCCGGTGTCCACCGGCTCCGCCACCGTCTCAAAGCAGGCGTCGGAGTGGCGGTGCTCCAGAATCTGAGTCTGTCCGCATATCAGTTTGCCGTCAGCGTCAAAGCAGTCGGGCGTGTGACGGTGGAGGACGATCTCCGGTTTCGTGCAGACCAGCACCGGCTGAGCGTCTTCCGCCGGCTCCGTGGGCAGGTCGCAGCTCAGAACCTGCTCCCATTCATAGCAGGCATCGGTATGACTATGGTCGCTGTCGATTCCGCAGGTCAGTTCCCGGGACGTCTTATAGCAGTTCTCGTCATGCTGGTGTTCCTCGGATTCTTCCAGGCCGCAGGCAAGCACGGCGGTCTCCGTGTAGCAGGCATCCGTATGGACATGCTCCCCGCAGACCAGATCGCCCCGCACCGACGTATAGCAGCCCTCCGCGTGGGTATGTTCTTCCGGCAGGGCATAGCAGTCGGCAGTGTGCCGGTGTGCCTTAATCTCGGGAAGCGGACACCAGAGATTCCCGGTTTCGTCATAGCAGCGGGAATCATGGCTGTGAACCACAAAATCGGCATACCCGCACGTCGGATTTCCGTCGGCATCATAGCAGTCCGCCGTGTGCCGATGAATTTCCAGCGTCTCCGCGCTGCACACGGGAGCCCTTTTCTCAACCGACGTCACCTGCGCATAGCAGGCGTCCGTGTGGGTGTGCTCCGGGATGCCACATTGCTTTTCCAGTGTGATCGCCGGCAGAATCAGCGCATAGGTGGTACAGAATACCACCACACCGGCAAGCACGGTCACTACCCGATGCCGGAGGCGCTTCCTCTTATGCACCTTCGTGTATTTTTCCGCACCCCGCAGAACATCATACTTCATATATCCCTTCACCATCCTTCCTATCTCAACGCGCCGAAGTCCGGCAGAGGCCAGACCCGGAATACGATCCTTCCGACGATTTGCTCATCGGAAATGCAGCCGACCGCGGTACTGCGGGAATCCACCGAGGTGGAACGGTGATCGCCCACACAGAAGTAGCGGTTATCCGGCACCTGATAAGGCAGCGTAATGTCACATTCTCCAAGGGCTTTTTCCGTCAGGTACGGTTCCTCCAGCAGCCTTCCGTCCACGGATACATTTCCGTTTTCGTCGATATCCACCCATTGGCCGGGGCCGGCAATACAGCGCTTCACCAGAATCTTGTTTCCCAGGTAGAACGCCACCAGGTCGCCGGGTTCAAAGCCCGAGCCCTTGACGGAGAGGACAATATCCCCCTCATTCAGCGTGGGCGTCATGGAAGACCCGTAGATCTGCAGCACGGGCATCCAGATGGTAGCAACCAGCACGGCTACAGCCGCAACAACCACAAGCGTATAGACGGTGCTGCGAAGAACGCGTTTATACCGCCGTTTGTATTTTTCTCTGCCAAGCTCCGCCTCCAGCTGTTCCAGAGTCGGGGGCTCGGGAGATTTCCACGATTTCGACTTCATAACTCTCCGCTTCCCTTTTCCGACATAAGACGCACGTTTTCCAGATATTGCTGCGCGGCTTTGTCCGCGGCCTCAAATACACGGTTCAGCTGCAGCGCTGCCTCCGCAAGGGAACCGGCTTTTTCAACCGCTATTCTGCGATCCCGGAGCTGCGCCTCCGCACGTTCCAGCCTGATTTTCAATTGACGGTTTTCTTCCGTCTGCGCAATCAGCATTTCCAGCAGCTCGCTCCGGCTTAACCGTCTCAGTTCCTTATCCGTCATCCGACTTCCCTCCAATCTGCGCTTACGGCTGAAAGCAGAAAAAAGCAGCGGCCATTTTCCTGCCCGTCATTCCCACAATGTAGCTAAAAGACCTGATTCCCGGTGATATACGGGAATTGGAATCGTTTCCAACCTCTTAATACAGATGATATCACGTTTAACACGTAAATGCAACCATTGATCGTCGAATATTGTGTGTCAGAATTAACGAATTTTCAGCTTTATTTTTGTTAATTATTTCCCACCTCCGGAAATAAGACGAAGCATTCCCGCCATCCATGCGCTTCTGCGCAGGAGACTCTGGAGGACGTATCGGAAATGCCCGGATTTAGAGAAGAGAAAAGGCTCACCCGCAGTGTCAGCTACTGAAAACTGCGAAAGGGAAAGCTGGGAATGAGCAGTTTTACCAAAGCAGTGATATCTTTTAAGACTAGTATAGTGTATTTTACCGGATTCGTCAATACCCTGTAACAAGCAATATTCCCCACCCTTTTACACAAGGCGCCTCAATTTCTCTGTAATTTGACAGTATCTTCTTCGCGAGAGGATATGTCACAATCCGGAAGCTCGGTTCCTTTCAATAAGGAAAGGAATCCATGTCCCCATTGCGGCGTTGCCCTAAGCGTGTCGGAGTTCTGCAAGCTATGTACAATAAATAAAGCAGCACGCCCTGCCAATCAAGGCGGGGCGTGCTGCAATTTTGGAGCAGGATACGGGAGTCGAACCCGCCTTCACAGCTTGGGAAGCTGTTGTACTACCGATGTACGAATCCTGCGTACAGGTGCATTATAGCAGAGCCGCCGGAAAAAAGCAACCATTTTTTGTCGGAAAAGGGAATCCCCGTTGAGGAAATCCGCCGGATGTGCTATATTAAGAAAAAAGGACAGCCCGACGGGGTCATGATTTGTAAGGAGAAGCGCTTATGGCAGAATACGAGTTGGTTTACGAAATCAAAAACCTTTGCCGCAACAACCAGATGCGGGACGTCTTCTTTGAAGAGGTGGAATGCGACGACCCGGAGGAATATCTGCGGGGCCGCCTGAAGGGGAAAACCGTGGATTTTTCCACGGAAAAAGGCGCGGGCGGCAGCGTGACCATCCACGCGGTGGTGGACGGCCTGATCCAGAAGTACGTGTTCACGCCGGTATAACAAAAATACCCAATTGCAGCCGTCGGATAAATGAAAGTTGGGCAAGTTTTCTGAAAAAAATTCGCAAATTATGGGTTGAATTTAGCCGGGATATGTGATACGATATAGTAGTATCGATATGGGCGAAGTGCGCCCATGCAGCAAGGTCATCACGTCCAGGCACAAACGGTTTTCGGAACCCTGAAACGCGCGTGGTGACGCGGCCTGTATGGACGAAATTCGGCACCGTCGATCGTTCCTTTCCGATTTCCGGGAGGGAGAAAAACGCGGGAGAGGCTGCACCCCAACCCTGCGTTTCGCAAAACCATTTTTAAGGAGAACCAAACTATGGCACCTCATACCATTGCCGTTGCCGGAAAGGGCGGCGTGGGCAAAACCACGACCTGCGGCATGATCATCGATTACCTGTGCGCAAAGAAGCGCGGCCCCGTCCTTGTGGTGGACGCCGACGCCAATTCCAACCTGAACGAAGTTCTGGGCGTGGAGGTGGAGACCTCTCTCGGCCAGATCCGGGAGGAAATGGCACAGGCAGAGCTGAAAGGCACCATTCCCAAGGGCATGACCAAGGCGGACTACGCGGAAATGAAGTTCGGCGACGCCCTGATCGAGGACGACGATTTCGACATGCTGGTCATGGGACGCACCCAGGGCAAGGGCTGCTACTGCTATGTCAACGGCGTGCTGCAATCTCAGCTTGGCAAGTATCTGCCCAACTATTCCTACGTGGTCATGGACAACGAGGCGGGGCTGGAGCATATCGCCCGGGGGACGCTCCCCCATGTGGACACCATGCTTCTGATTTCCGACTGCTCCCGCCGGGGCGTTCAGGCCGTGGCGAGAATTGCCGAGATGATTGACGAGATGGGCTTAAACCCCGGACAGATGGGTCTGATCATCAACCGCGCGCCGGACGGAAAGCTGGACGACGGCGTCCGTGCCGAGATCGAAAAGCACGGTCTCAAGCTCTTCGGCGTTCTGCCTCACGACGAGGCGGTTTACCGCTGCGACTGCGACGGCAATCCGTCCGCGAAGCTCCCGGACAGCGACCCCATGAAGGTCGCGCTGCGGGGAATTATGCAGTCTATCGGCCTGTAAGCCGGTAAACCCGCAGGATGCCGGGCGGCATTCCGCGGCAGAAACACGTCCATAATTGCGCCGGGCGGTTTCCGCCCCGCGTGTGGAAAATATATCAAGGGGGATTACAAATTATGGCTTTCACTCCTAAAACGGCACCCTTCAGCGGCAAGATCAATGCCGTGACGCTGGGCACCGGTGACAAGGCAATCGTCATCGGCGGTCAGAACGTGATGCCGTTTTACACCTTCGATGCTGCCATCGAACACGCGCCCAAGATCGGTATTGAAATTTCCGATCTGGCAACACAGTGGGATGCTCCTGCTCTGAAGAAGTTCTACGCCGGCTGCACCACTATGGTCGATTTTGCGAAGAAGGCAGAGACCATGCCCGGCGCGGATTTCCTGTGCCTGCACTTCGAGTCCGCAGACCCCAACGGCGCCAACCGCTCCGTTGCCGACTGTGTGGCCGACGCCAAGGCTGTCGCCGAGGCGACCACCATGCCCATCGTGGTCATGGGCTGCAAGAACATCGAGAAGGACGGCGAGCTGTTCAGCAAGATCGCTGAGGCGCTGCAGGGCAAGAACATTCTGGTTCTGTCCGCCCGGAACGAGGACTACAAGACCGTCGGTGCTTCCGTCGCTCTGGCTTACGGCCAGAAGGTCGGCGCTGAGACCGCTGACGACATCAACCTCGCCAAACAGCTGAACATCATGCTCAAGGGCCTCTCCATCAACCCTGAGAACATCGTCATGAACATCGGCACTGCCGCCGTGGGCTACGGCTTTGAGTACGTGGCCTCCACTCTGGATCGTGTCCGTCTGGCCGCTCTGGCGCAGTCCGATGCCGACCTGCAGATGCCCATCATGTCCCCCGTGTCTCCCGACGCCTGGGCCGTGAAGGAATCCACCGCTTCCGAAGAAGATGAGCCCGAATGGGGCAGCCGGGAAGAGCGCGCGATCGGGATGGAAGTCTCCACCGCCGCTGCCAACCTGACCGGCGGCGCTGACGCTGTCATCATGCGTCATCCCGCAGCCGTTGCCACCATCAAGAAGTTCATCACGGATCTCGTGTAATCGGAAGGAGGATACATACAATGGCTTTGAAAGGTCTTGACATTTTTAAGCTGTCTCCTAAGAAGAACTGTAAGGAGTGCGGCAGCCCCACCTGTATGGCATTCTGCATGAAGGTGGCGCAGGGCGCTGTGTCCATCGACAAGTGCCCCTACTTCTCTGACGACGCGAAGGCGATGCTCAACGAGCAGACCGCGCCTCCTATGAAGACCATCACCGTCGGCAATCACAAGCTGGGCGGCGAGACTGTCCTCTTCCGTCACGAGAAGACTCTGGTCAACAAGAACCTGTACGCAGTTTCCGTCTGCACCTGCATGTCCGCTGAGGAAGCCGACAAGAAGCTGGCCGACCTGCAGAAGGTTGACTACGAGCGTATCGGCGAGAGAATGTACGTTGAGTTCGTTTTCGTCGCCAACAAGCAGTCCGATCCCGCTGTCTACGCGGAGCTGGTCAAGAAGGCCGCTGCTACCGGCCGTGACCTGATTCTGGAGTGCTGGGATGTGGAGTGCGCCAAGGCTGCTCTGGCAGTCGCGGGCAAGAACGTCATTCTCGACGGCGCTACCCCTGAAAACTATGAGGCTATGAACGCTGTCGCCAAGGAGGCCGGTGTTGTTCTGGGCGTTCACGCCGACACCATCTCCGACCTGTACGACACCGTGAAGAAGCTGGAAGCCGCCGGCAACAAGAACCTGGTGCTGGACGTCACCGGCAAGACCGCCAAGGAGACGCTGGCCAACGCCGTTCTGGTGCGCCGCACTGCCATCAAGGATGGCGACCGCAGCTTCGGCTATCCCTCCATCGTCAACGTCGCCCGTATCGCCGGCGGCGATGACCATCTGCAGACCGCCTACGCTTCCATGTTCACCGAGAAGTACGGCTCCATCATCGTCATGGAGAACATGACCTACGCCCAGGCGCTGCCTCTGTACGGCCTGCGTCAGAACATCTTCACCGATCCTCAGAAGCCCATGAAGGTGGAGAGCAAGATCTATCCGCTGAACGGCGCCGACGAGAACAGCCCCTGCGCCCTGACCGTGGACTTCGCTCTGACCTACTTCCTGGTTTCCGGCGAACTGGAGCGTTCCAACCAGCCCGTGAACCTGATCATCACCGACGCTTCCGGCATGTCCGTTCTGACCGCGTGGGCCGCCGGTAAGTTCTCCTCCTCCACCGTCAAGAAGACCTTCGAGACGCTGGACATCGAGAACAAGATCAAGAACCGCACCCTGATTATCCCTGGCAAGGTCGCCGTTATGAAGGGCGAGATTCAGGAGAAGCTGCCCGGCTGGAACGTCGTTGTCGGCCCCACCGAGGCGGTTCAGCTGCCCAAGTACATGAAGGACAAGGAATACGAGGCCGCTGCCAAGGCTGCCGCCGCCGAGAACGCCGCCAAGGCTGCCACCACCGTGGAAGTCAAGGAGCTGTCCTTCGACGAGCTGCTGGCGACCAAGGTTCCCGAGATCAAGGTCGTGGACATGGGCGTCAAGTACAAGGGCTACAACCCCGAATCCCAGACCTTCGTCACCATCGGCGAGCGTATCCACTGCATCGCGCCCTCTGTCCGCAAGGCTATGGACGAGCGTGACCCCGAGCCCATCCTGAAGCGTGCTGCCGAGCAGATCGCTGCCGGCGCCACCTATCTGGACGTCAACATCGGACCTGCTGAGAAGGACGGTCCCGAGCGCATGATGTGGGCTGTCAAGCTGCTGCAGGAGAACTTCAACAATGTTCCTCTGGCACTGGACACCGCCAACAAGCGGGCTATCGAGGCCGGTATCAAGGTTTACAACCGCACCAACGGCAAGCCCATCGTCAACTCCGCCGACGCCGGTTCCCGTATTTCCAACATTGATCTGGCTGCTGCCAACGACGCCATCTGTATTGCCCTCTGCTCTGCCGATGGTATCGCTAAGGACAACGAAGAGCGCATGAAGCACTGCCACAACATGCTGGAGCGCGGCATGAGTCTGGGCATGGATGCCACCGACCTGTGGTTCGACCCCCTGTTCCTGGTCGTCAAGGGTATGCAGGACAAGCAGATGGAAGTTCTGGAAGCCATCAAGATGTTCGCATCGGAAGGCCTGAAGTCCACCGGCGGTCTGTCCAACAACTCCAACGGCGCGCCCAAGACGCTGCGTCCCATCATGGACTCCGCTCTGGTCGCCATGGCGATGATGCAGGGTCTGACCTCCGCCATCGTCAACCCCTGCGACCTGCGCCTGATGGAGACCATCAAGTCCTGCGACATCTTCAAGAACCACGTCCTCTACTCCGACTCCTACCTCGACCTCTAAGCCCGCAGGGCGGGCGGCCAATGACGTTACGGACTCTGGGTAGTGGTTTGGACATCCTTTGGGCCCCTCGACCGGTTGTGCGGCGGTTGCCCGTGCTGAGTGGGGGAGATTGAGGATGAATTTGGCACTGGGTGGTTGACGGACTGCTTTCGAGTCTGTTGTTTAAGGTGCCGGATGACCATAAACCCTGGAAGGTCGGCATTTGGCTGGCTGAGTAGATGTGACTGACAGTTTTCCCATGCACTACATGGCTGGGAGGGAACCTCCCTCCCAGCCAGTTTGCTTTTTCTGTTTTGGAAGGATTTGCTGCATTTGAAAGCCCCGGCGTGGTGCCGGAAAATAAATTGGTATATTCAGCCTTCGGGCTTAATATATATTATCTTCAGGATTCAAAAAATTGGGAGGAATTTACATGAGCGTATTAACCGATCTCATTTATGGCGGTTCCAATGCCGTTGCGGGACTGACCGAAGGTGCCGTCAACGACGCCATTGCCAAGTACGGCGCAGACAAGGAGATAGCCTTCCCCGATACCGCATACTTTTTCCCCACCATTTACGCTGCCACCGGCGTAAAGGTCAAGACTCTGGGCGACCTGCCCGCCTGCGTGGGCGTGCTCAAGAGCCTGATCACCAATCAGGAGGATCTGGGTCAGGCGCTGAACGCCGGCCTTGCTACCGCTGTCGGCGCGGAAATTCTTGAGGGACTGAAATACGTCGACGGTGCCAACCCCTACGAAAACGAGTCCGGCATCGGCTTCGTTCCCGACCCCATCATCCGTTCTCTGGGCGTGCCGCTGGTCACCGGCGATATCCCCGGCGTGGCCGTTGTGCTGGGCAAGGCGGACAATGCCGAGGACGTTGTTAAGGTGGTCAAGGACTACCAGAGCAAGGGCATCATGACCTTCATGGTGGGCGACGTCATCGAGCAGTGCGCCGAGGGCGGCGT
>ENA-OPCY01001619-OPCY01001619.1-human-gut-metagenome-genome-assembly--contig:-NODE-1619-length-12476-cov-2.464133_pt1 | contig 12476 bp, 9 predicted proteins | sample MGYA00241568_ERZ501487 | MGnify/ENA primary metagenome ERZ501487 (study PRJEB25962, sample SAMEA2042574) | human gut metagenome | biome: human gut; feature: human-associated habitat; material: faeces... | reverse complement strand
GGAGCTGCCCCTGGTTTTGATGTTTACATACCTGTAAGACCTGAACGAGCGATACCTTCTGTGAAGTTCTTCTGTAAGCAGATATACAGGATAAGCATTGGTGTGATCGAAATAAGACAGCCGGCTTCCATCCAAACAATAAGCTCTCTTACGTTTACCTGAACGTTACCGTTATCAAAGATGATTCGTGTAAGGTTAGCGTCGAGGTTTTTAAGCATAAGAGCGATAGTTCTGTTGTCTGTGAAGAATGATGTACTTACATAGTAATCGTTCCAGTACCAAACAACTGAAAGAAGGAATACTGTGAGGAATGTTGAACCTGCGTTAGGGATCATAACCTGTACGAAGGTTCTGAGCGGTGAGCAGCCGTCAAGGTAAGCAGCGTCTTCAAGTTCCTTAGGAAGACCTCTGAATGACTGTCTGAAAAGGAAGATGAACAGACCTGCACGGATACCGTTTGCAGTAAATGCAGGGAAATACATTGTGATCGCATTGTTGATGAGATTGATGTAGTTACCTGTTATTGCGTGGTAAATACCCAGCGGGTTAAAGTAACGGAAGAACATATACTGTGGGATAAGGATGATCTGTGATGGAACGAGGATCATCATAATAACGATAAAGAATAAAATGTTCTTGCCCTTGAATTTAAATCTTGCAAAACCGTAGCCTGTCAATGCGCAGGTAACGACCTGAATAATTGAGCAGCCGATGTTAAGAACGAGAGTATTTCCGAGAGTATGCCAGAAATCCATAGCTCTTATTGCGTCCTTGATATTGGACATTGTAAAAGTCTTAGGGATCCAGAGGATAGTCGGATCGTTCATTTCAGCTCTTGGACGGAATGCAGCGGAAACCATATAAATAAGAGGATAAAGAATGATGAAGCAAAGACCTATTACGATAACAGCTCTGAAAACAGGCCATACAGCGTCAACGACTCTTTTTCTCTTAAGGTATCTTTGTTCCTCAGGAGTAAGATGCTCCAGACGTTTGCGGAAACGTTCTTTTTTCTCCTTACGGGAAAGCTTAGGTTCCTTAACTTTCTTTTCCGGCTTATGCTTTTTTAAGAAGCCGGAGATACCTGTGCTATAAGTTGCAGTTGATTCAGCCATTTAATTTCTCCGCCTCCTTAATCATCATACCAAACAAGGTTCTTCATGATAGCAAATATAATTCCGAGTGCAACAAGGATAATTCCGAAGTAGCTCCAAGCCATAGCAGCGGAATAACCGTACTGCCAGTCGCTCTGTACTTCAAGCACACGAGCCATTACTTCGTTTGTAGGATCTGTGAACGCATCGATTACCGTATAAACGATATTAACGAGGATCATAGGGGAAACGTAAGGGAGAGTGATCTTCCAGAAGAATTCCCATGATGTTGCACCTTCGATAGCAGCCGCTTCCTTAGCGGAAGTCGGGATACCCTGCAATGCGGAAAGGAAGATTATGATCTGAATACCGCACTTCCAAACCAGGTTAAGAATATCGGAAGTAAGCTCTGTGAGCATCTCTGTGAATGTTGAGCCGAAGCCGTAAATTCCGACAAATTCAAGAAGCTGGTCGACCATGTCTGTTTCAAACATTGTTGAGAACTGTTCAGCACTGCTGTTACCGCTTGTTTCGAGGTTACCTGTGATGATAGCATAAACAGGACCTGTTGCAATGATTACAGGAAGGAAGAATACAGCTCTTGCAAAGGTTCTTCCTCTGAACTTCTGATTGATAATGATCGCAACGAACATGGAGAAGATGATAATTACAGGAAGGTTGAACGCCATATCCTTGAGGGCGTCAACCAGGTACTGTCTGAATGTCGGGTCAGTCATAAACGCTCTCTTGTAGTTTGCTATGCCTGCCCACTTTGTAAGGAGGTAACCTGTTTCAGGGGTTACATCGTTAAATGAGTAATAGAACGACTTCAGTACAGGAATGATGAAAAACATCAGAGCACCGACAAACCAAAGGGCAATAAAGCCATAGCCGTAAAGACCCTTTTTCTTTTCATAGGACATATGCAGTTTCTTCATTATCCTATGACCTCCTTTCCGATGTAATCATACAGGCTGTAAACCTTACCGTTCTTGGTAACTGTTCTGTCTGCAAGATTTACGAGAGTTTTTGTTCCGTTCTCATAAACTGTTTCTATCTCATTATCAGAAATGATGTTGTATTCTGTGATCTTCTGATCGGAAACATCGCTGAGAATATCCTTTGCAAATTTGTAGCAGCTTGCAGCGTCCTCTGTCCAGTACTGGGCGTCAGCGTAGTAATAAACATCGTAACGTGTATCCTTCAGCTCATTAGCTTCCTCGGCAACAAGGTCAAATCTGAGGTTGCTGCCCGAAGCGACTGCCTTGAGAATAAGATCTGCGATCTGAGCATCACCGTTTACAGCAGTTGTTGAGTAGGACTTGAGTCCGTGCATAACGATCTGATAGAACGGAATATCTGCATCAAAAATATCAAATTTGCTGGAATTGAGAGGTACATTGGTAATGTGGTCTACATATGGAAGAACATATGCATTAGCACCGTCAGCGAGAACTGAACCTACCTGATCGTCGAGAAGCTGATAATATTCACGAAGATCATACTTGACCATTTCTCTTGACATTGCCTTTCTGCCGTAGTCGCCGTAAATAACTGTCGAAGCAGAACCGACGGAAATGTTTGTAAGACCGTACTTGCTGTAGCTTTTTGCAAGATTTGTAAAGATGTCGCCGTAAACCTCAGGGGTCAGAAGTGACATTGCCTTATAGAACTTGTTTTCAATACCGTAAGCAAGGTCATATGTGATCTGTCTGGAGTAAGCGTTTGATACTCTGATAGCTGTATCGGTCATTGTCCAGTAGCCGTTGCCTGTCTTGAATGTGAGGTTGTCAACAGCAGGATAAATTGAGATATTGCTGCTGTCAGCGTAGCTGAGGAGATCATTGAAATCGCTCTTTCCGCCGAGTATGGAAGCAGGCTTAGCCTTGTCGGAAACCTTTTCCTTTATATCGGCAGTAGTCCATTGATTGTAGTTGACAACAATGCTGTCAGCACCGTCAGCGTTAAGCTCGGAAAGAATATCCTTAGCGTCGCTGAATGTTGTTGTTTTGTGCTGCATTGTGATCGGAACACCGAGAACGGATTCCTGCTTCATAACAGCACCGTAGAAATCAACGTAAAGTGACGTATCATTTACTGTATCGGACTTTGTTACACCGTATTCATCGGAAGTGAGGTAATCTCTGTACTTGTCAGCGATGTCGATGTAGTCTATCTCGCTTTGGTCTGAATTTGAAACAGGGTAATATCTTACTTCAATTTCAGGAATGAGGATACCGCGCTTTTCAAATACTTTAAGAGGGTTTGAATCGCCGCCCATAAGGTATTCGTCATCGGTTCTTATTTCAAAGTCAAAGTAGCAGGTATTGTAGCTTGTTTTGTTCTGACCCGCAACGTATGCATTGATAGATGCACAAGCGTCACCCTTGTCAGCAACTACCATCATACCGCTGTTTCCCTTAACGATACCGTACATCGGGAAATAAACCTGTTCGGTAACAGCAGAAGCAGTCTGTGAAACTGCTGTGATGTCAGAGCCGTAAACCTTACCGGAGTAAACTTTAAGACCTGTTTTGTTATTGTTGAAGTTGATAAGTGCGCCGCTTCCGTCAGGGATAACGAAATATCCGTTTTCGTCTGTTGTTGCAGCACCGAAGGTTGTAAGGAATGAAAGATCTGAAACGACCTTATCGGAATCCTTTTCTTCGATCTCTGAAGTATCAACATAAAGCTTGAGATAATCTTCCTCAAGGGTATATGTTACAGGGATCTTAATATCAGCAGTTGAGAATGTGTAAGTAACTTCAAGACCGTTTTTGATGTCCTTGAACTTAGCCTTGCCTCTCATCTTGCTGTTTACTGATGTAGTTCTTCTCTTGGAAGGCTCAGCGTAAATCAGGGTCATACCTGCTTTAAGCTCCTGGATCTGTGCCTTTTTACCTGTTGAGGTATCGGCGTTGATAGGATTTGCCCACCAGATCTTGCCTGTGTTTTTATCCTGAAGAGCGATAGTAGCTTCGTCCTCATTTTTGTAGAGAGCCATATTTTTGTTCTCTGCAACGAGTGTCATCAAAGCCATTGCTTCTTCTTCGGTACGAACTACGGCATCAGGATCGGCAGCGTACTCCTCCTCATCGACCGACTCCTCTGTTGAAGCGTCAACATCGGTATCATCGGAGCTGGCAGGAATAGCGCAAACAGAAACCATCATAGCCAAGCAGCATACACAAGCAAGCAGCTTCTTTATTTTAATTTGCATTTATTTCACCACTTTTCGATTTAAATTAAACTCTTAATCTGTAAGAAAGCTCTGTATAGATTGAGAAAATGAATATGAGTATCTGCTGGAACAATGTAAGAAGGAGAACCAGCAGGAACAGCATTGCGAACATAGCGACCAATGTAAGCAGTATCAGCGCTATCGTCTTGCCGAAGCTGAACTGATGCACCGCTTTCATCGCAGAAAGTGCAAGCACGAACGACCAGCACAATCCGATGATCTCAAATGCCTGAATGAAAATATATTCATCTTTGATAAGGAAATGTGAAAGAACAGTTCCTATCAGATAACCGCCGATATACGGTATCAGCGCATAAGCACTGTAAATGAATATGTTTTTCATCGAACCCTCTCCGTCGAAGAGAGTACACATCGCCCAGTTGGCGACGACCCATACACCGAAAAGTATGAAACTGCGGAATATATAAGGTACAATATTAAAGATCTTGTCGTAAGAGGAGTAATACTGGAAACCGTAAAGACGGCTGTATGCAACCTGCTGAATGAACAGCAGAACAATGATAACAAAAGCGATCTTCATTGAGCCTTTCTTTTTCCAGCGGAGATCCTCAAAGCCCTCAAAGGGGTGCAGAATGACGTGTTTAACAAATTGTCCCTGATTCAGATCCAGCATATCAAGCACCACCCTTTCTGTTGAATCTCAACTTACCCTTTTTTCTAAGCTTGCTTATAACTACAAGCGCCACAATAACTACGACCAGTACAATAAGTATCGGAGTAATATACTGTTTCAGCCATTCGTCACGGTAACCTTCAAACGCACGGTTGTATCTCTGACGGCTGATGGAGATCTTGAAGTATTTCATAGCTTCCTTGTACTCAAAACGGTTGAAGAGCGCATTGCCTATACCGATATAAGCACGGCGGTAGTTACCGTCATATTTAAGTACATTCTGCCAAGGTTCAAGAGATTCTTCATATTTACCGTCGTTATAAAGGTTAGAAGCCTCTGTTACAATTTCACCGAACACAGTTCTTGTGAATACTGTAACGCTGTTTTTACGGGAATCAAGTACATAAAGGTGATTGTCATAGCTCTCGATAGCTGTTGCGGAACGGAAGGTACCGAGCTGTTCGCCTGTGCCGCCCATGATGAACAGGAGCCAGCATTCCTTGTCGTACTGGAAGATACGGCCGTGCTGGAAATCGAGAATGTTAAGCTCGCCGTTAGGACCGATGTCAATATCGGTAAGGCTTGACTGCTTAGCATAAATTGAATAGTATGTCGGGGAAATATCTCCGAAGAAGAAGTCCTCCGAAACACCCAGTGAGTCGATGATGTTATCGCCTCTCGGGTTGAGCTTTTTAACAAGGTCGGTAGTTGTTTCGGTAGATTCCGTTACTGTGTAGATAAAGCCCATATCGTCAATATCAAAGTTTGAGAAGCCGATAGGAGTTGATTTTGTTGAACGTGCTCTCTGTTCTTCGGTAGAGATGAGATTCCAGAATGCATTTGCAAGAACTTCAGCAGTCTGTTCAACTCTGTTTGCGCCGTAGAATCCGAGGAACTCGCCTTCGCTGTCAAACATTACAGCACCTCGTGTTACGGATTTAACAACGACGTAAACATTTCCTGCCTTATCAACGAGGACCTTATTAGGATTATAAGTAAGATCCTGTGAATAAAGCTCTGTTTCAGGCTTGCCGAAGATACGGTCGATGTTGCCGTCCTCATCACACTTGATAACACGGTTGTTTTCGTTATCGGCAATGTATATCCAGCCTGTGTACTGGTCAACAAAAACGCCTGTTGGTTTTTTAAGTGTTGTAGCTTCACCGTTGTATGTGAAATCCTTCATTTCCCGTACAAAGTTGAAGTCCAAATCTGTTATAACGATTCTGTTATTGCCCTTATCAACTATATACATAAGGTTATCATATGAAACGTAAAGATCTGCCGGTTCGCTTAATGCGCCGCAGCCTATTGTATTTCCGTCAACAAAGTAATCGGCTGTGTAGCCTGCCTGTGAGGAAATCGGATCGCCCCATCTGTCATAGTTATAAGGGTTATACGCTTCGCTTGCCGATACGCTTACTGAGCACATTGACACAGCAATTGCAGCAGCAGAAGCAAAAGAGATAAGCTTCTTCAAGCCTGTCATATTATCACCCTTTCCAAAATTTCAGCCTCTGCCATAATTAATCCTTCATACCGGCATGAGCCATAGTTTCCATAACGTTACTCTGAGCTGCAATGAAGATCGCAAGAGGAGGAACCATAAGAACAACTGCGGAAGCCGCAATAGCACCCTGTCTTGCAATACCGGCAGCAGCGATCTGCTGAACGACCGTCGGGATAGTTTTGAGTGCCTCATCATAAACGAGGTTGCCGCCGGTCGAGTTCCATGCAGCCTGGAACTGGAAGATGATAATTGTCATAATAGCAGGCTTTGAGTTAGGCATTACGATGCCCCAGCATATACGCATAAGACCTGCACCGTCCACCTTAGCCGCTTCGATCATAGCGTCAGGTATCTGACCAACGCTCTGGATCATAAGGAACAGACCCATTGATGTTGAAATAAGCGGAAGGATAAGAGCGGAATATGTATTGATCATACCGAGCTGAGCCATTACAATATACTGCATGATATATGTAACTGTGCTGTTGAAAAGAAGTGCAATAACTACTATCTTATTGAGGAGCTTAACGCCCGGGAATTTGCACTTTGCAAGAATGAACGAAGCCATACAAACAAAGATAACATGAAGAAGAGTAGCTGCAACTGTAACGAAGATACTGTTGAAAACGTTTCTTGAGAATGGAACCCATGAGTTGTTGGCAACAGTAAAGAGGTCCTTGAAGTTGTCGCCTGTCGGATTGATAGCATAAAGATGAGGCGGCATAATGAAGATTTCCTGAACCGGCTTAAGAGATGTAACGACTGCGATATAAATAGGAGCAATCATAAACAAACCTAAGAATGTAAGGAGCAGGAATATGCCAATATCATTTACCCATGATTTTCCGACACGCTTATTGGAACCCTTTGAGCGTTCCATTTTTCTGTGTTCTTTTTCACGGCGCTTTCTGAGGGCTTCGAGAGCAGCGGCATTTTCAGCCTCTCTCTGAGCAGCCAGCTCAGAAGGTTTCAATTCTTTTTTAGCCATTATGATCTCACCCCTAACTTAGTTCATATACTTGCCGAGCACCTTGCTTATGAGCTTGTTGCACAGCAGCATTGCGATGAACAATACAAAGCATATTGCTGAAGCGTAGCCCATTTCGTAACGAACCCAGCCGTAGTCGAATGCGTGAGTCATAATAGTATGAACCTTATAGTCTGTTGACGGGAAACCTGCAAGGCTTCTGCCGACAATATCAACTGTGAATGAAGAAACGATCTGCATTACGGCAGCGAACATAAGCTGCGGACCCATTGAAGGGATAGTAATGTAAATAAGCTCCTGAGTACGGTTCTTGATACCTTCGATCGCGCCTGCCTCGTACATAGACTTATCGATACCCTGGAAACCTGCACGGAGAGCAAGGAAGCCGGCACCCATTGAGACCCAGAGCTGAACTACGATAACGCAAGGGAGAACGTAGTTAGCGTCTGTGAGCCACTGGATAGCACCTGTTGTAAAGCCCATTGACTGGAGGAAAGCGTTAAGGTAACCGTAGGAGTCACCTGAGAAGATGAGCTGCCATACGAAGTAGATGTTACCTGCCATAGAAGGCGCATAGAAAATAAGTGTAAATACTGTTTTAAGCACAGGGTGAAGCTCATTGATAAGCCATGCGAGCAGGAAGCTGAGAACATAGCTGAGAGGACCTGTGAAAAGTGCGAAGATAAGTGTTGTTCTGATAGACTTGATGAAAACATCGTCTTCGAGGAACATGGTGTAAAAGTTCTGCATACCGATAAATTTCGGTGGGAAATGAGCCATATCAAAGTCTGTAAAGCCCATTGGCAGTGACATTACAACCGGAATTACTGTAAAAACGAAGAAGAAGATCATAAATGGGAAAAGCATATAGTAACAAACACGGTTACGTTTCATTTCGTGAAGTGTATACTGTAAATTTTCCTTAAAAGTATGCTTCTGTTCATTTCTCAGCAAAATTTCTTTTTTCTGAGTTTGTTCAGCCAAAGGTAACCCCTCCATTCTTTAAGTATCCAAGCCGAGATTCTGACGTTTTCTTGTGATTTCGTTGTTAATATCAATGTTATAGAGTCTGAGAGTTTCTCTTGGATTATCCTTATCATTAACAACCGCACGGAAAGCGTTCATAATACTTCTTGTAACAACGTAAGAGGAAGGAATGATCGGGATCTCTTCCAGCTGGTTCATCTGATCCATGATCTTTTCGAGGTCGCTCTTAGACCAGTTAAGCTTCTGAAGAGCTTCAATGTTTGCACATTCAACACGACCGAGAGGACCCATAACGCCTTCAACGTTCTGTGAATATTCAACCATTGTATCTGTTTCAGTAAACCACTTGATAAATGTCCAAGCTGCGTCAACGTTCTTGCAGTCCTTGAGGATTATAGCACCCGAACCGTTGGAGTTTGCGGCATTTGAGATAGTACCGTCTTCCTGAACAGTACCGGGAACAGGAGCGAAGTCCCAGAGTCCCTTGATTTCAGGAGCAGCAGTATTGAGCTGATTGTAGAATGTGCAGTAGTTCTGGATTACGATAGGAGCTTCACCGGTTCTGAAACGTGTGAAAGCATCGTAAGTCTGATCAAACTTATAAACATTATAGAAGTCTGTCCAAGTAGCAAATGCGTCAACAGCAGCCTGACCGTCGAAGTTTGTGGCTGTCTGGTCGTCATTATAATAGTTCGTACCTGACTGGAGCATAAGGAGAGCGAATGTATGACCTGATTCGGTAGCAGGAGAAACCGCAGTACCGTTTACGTTGCCCGGAAGAACAAGACCCGGCTGCATATAGTTTCTCTGAAGAGCAGGAAGAATATCAATAAGCTCATCCCATGTTGCAGGAGGATTAGCGATACCAACCTCCGCAAGCATATCCTTACGATAGAACATCATAGGGAATGTCTGAGTAAGAGGAACACCGTAGACCTTACCGTCATAAGTATACATAACAGTAGCGTTCTCCTGGAAACGTGACTTAACTTCATCAAATCCGTCAAGATCACTTACAGGATTAAGAAGTCCTCTGATAGCGAGGTTTACCGGGAATTCGCCGCCGATAAAGAGTGCAACGTCAGGACCCTTGCCTGCGAGAACGGCTTCCATAATAGTACCCTGTACAAGGTTGATAGAAACATCAATACCATATTCTGTGCTGAACTGAGAGTCTGTCATCTGCTTGATAACGTTTGTCTGGTCACGTCCGATACCGACCCAAACGTTAATGGAATCAGCAGTTACATCGGAAAGAACAGTATAATCTTCAAAGAATGAGCCCCAGAGAGCCTGGCAGCTGAAAGCAAAGTTCTTGAAGAAATTCTTCTTAACAGATGTAAATTCCGATGAAGCAGGGCTGAGTTCAATATAGTCTATCTCAAGCGGCTGACTTCTGTAAGTACGCATCCATGAGGATACGGCAGTTACATTATCCTTGATACCGCTGCTGGAGATATAATCAGGAATTTTATTTGGCTTCTTGATACATTTTTCAAGAACATCTGCAAGACGGTCAAGAGCAGAAGCTTCTGTACCTTCAACGCCCGCAAGATCTTCAATTATAGCACGTTCTTCTCTGAGCTGATCTGCGAGATCCCGGAACACATCGAGAAGTTCAGGGATCTCCTTATGTACATAGTAATCTGTGTACTTATCGGGAGAAGGACCTGTTATCATAAGTATCTGCATATAGTACTGGTTAGCAACATAAACGATGTTGTCCAGACGGCGCATAGATTCGCCTATCTCACCCGGAATACATTCCAAAGTGAGTTCATGCTTGCCTGCATCGAGATAAAGGTAAGCAGGGTCGCCGTTATCGTCCTCAGGAACGACTGAGATCCAGTCATCATCATAGTAGAACTTTATCTGAGCAAAGGCATCAGACGGAACTTCACCGTCAATATAAAGACGGCGGTTGGAATAAAGACCTCTGAGTTCGTTCTGACGAGCCTTGATATTTACTTTATAGTATCCTGCAGTTTCAACATCAAGTTCCCAAGTAATTGACTGACCTGAGTTATCCCAAGTACCGTCACCGACAGTATTGTAGCGCTGTTTTGTCGGGTGGGAAGGTTCTGTGAGGTAGTTGCCTCTGTCATATGTAGGGAACAAAGTCTGTGAGTTTGTATAAGAGTAAGCTTCGCCCTGAACCTTGATCGTTTCAGCATTTGCGTTAGCGGAAAGCTCGCTGTCGGAAGGCTTTGCATACGCAGAATAACCCTCTTCATTATAAAGCTTCACATACTCGATAGCGATCATCGCACGTTCAGACTGAAGTGAGATAGTGTGCTTACCCTCTGTCAAAGCAAAAAGAAGCGGTTCATTAAAAAGACCGTCCTCATCTTTAAATGAAGTTTTCGTCCACATTGGATCTTCGACCTGCGGAGGACGAATTTCATTGTCTTTAGAGTCGACGGAAATCGGGTATTTATTAGTCCACATACGTGGAATATTTACACGGGCAGCGGAATCAAACGGTGATTCGCCGTCAAGAAGAACAGACACTTCGGAAGTGCTTGTGCTTCCAACTATCTGATAATAGGACATTTCGATGCTGTAAGCACCTGTTTTGGGAACATCGACCTCAAAATCGACTTTACCTTCCTCATTTGACCAGATGATTACATTATCTTTTCCCTCATAGCTGCCGACATCGACCTGTGCGTCGTCAGATGCACCTACATATGAGAAATAAACTTCCTCATCGGGGCGAGCCATATCAGAGATCTCGTCATAGTAATCGCTGTAAGTTTTCTGTTTAACGAATAGAGCTGTTTCGGAGGAATCGTCGGAGCTTGACTCTACGGTAACTGCCGCAGAATCATCTGCTGCGCCTGTATCTTCATCAGCAAAGGCTACATTTGCTGAGAACAGAGGGACGCTGACAAGCACAGCAAGAAGTGCTGACAAAATTCTCCTTGAATTTGTTTTTCTCGACAACAGATAGACCACCTTTCATTTAAACTTGCAAATATCTGTATTGTCTAACTCAGCTACAGGATACAGGAATGTGTATACTTTATGTTAAATGAACAAAAATTATGTACACATTAGCTGAAATTATATTGAGTTGTATATTAATTATATCAATTTGCATAAGCCTTGTCAAGCAAAAACTATCCATTTTGTTTATTATTCTGCCTTTGTTCATAAAAACATTAATATCTTAAACGTTTTTATTAACTAAAACGTTTTAGTTAATTAGTTAAAATGTTTAAAAAGTGTTGTTTTATGTGGATTTAGCATATAATTAACAAATCTCTTTTGTGCAACATTAATCAACACATGAAGCCCGAATAATCGTTAAAAAGCACAAAAAGACAACAATGACCCCAACAAGTACTGCACGAAAGAAAAATGCAACGCCCGTCCTTACGAGGTCGATAGCGAAGGCAATATCAAGAAGTACAACGTAATGGACGTAATCAACGAACTTACGGCGAAACTCGACGCGGCAACTACGTTTGAGGCAAAACGCGAAATCGCGGCGCAGTACGTTTATATGGTAAACGACGACACCGGTATGTATAATACGAGCAGCAATAACGCCATCACTGCGGGCGGCAACGGATACCTTATCTCGCCCCACGAAACCGATAAAACTTACGTTGAAGAATTTTCGAAAAAGGGCAGAGAACTTGTAAATAACGGTCTCGGTTCGTACGGCTGGTGCATCACCGACTACGGCATTCACTTCATGTTCGTAAGTTACATTCCTTACGACACGACCGTTTCGGGCGTAGCGGACGACCTTATTCCCCCTGACTACATCGTTTACTATGGCCGCGAAGACGACGAAAACGACAAAAATAAAACGCTCCGTGACGTCATTGTCCAAGATCTTAAATCCAAAAATACCGAGGCACGTTATCAGATTGCCGCTCAGAACGCAATCGCAGCAAACAAAGACAACTCGATTTCAAGGAATAAGAAAGTCTGGGAAAAGACAGTGAAAGAACTCAAAAAATCGCTTGGCGTAAAAGACTAAGACAAAACAATCAAAAACCTTCGGGTAA